>Ga0302314_10010344_pt1 | contig 16341 bp, 11 predicted proteins | sample III_Palsa_N2_3_FD_200533 | JGI IMG/M metagenome (GOLD analysis project Ga0302314, IMG submission 200533) | Peat permafrost microbial communities from Stordalen Mire near Abisko, Sweden - III_Palsa_N2_3 | ecosystem: Environmental > Terrestrial > Soil > Palsa > Peat permafrost | place: Sweden... | reverse complement strand
GGCGTCTACGACATCGTCTTCAGAACAACCCGCATCTCAACCATCGACCTCGCCGAGCCGATGGGACAATCATGACCCGTCACGGATGTCTCCGCACACCTGTCACGGATGTCCCCGGTCTGAACAGAGGGAGAGGGAGGGGCCCGCCGCGTAGCGGTGTGAGGATGAGAATTGCGCGGGTGCGGAACGAGCGCCAACTCCGCGGTTCGCGACTCCCCGCGCGCTTGCTACACAGCCGCATGACCTATCCCGCCGTTGCGCGCGCCGAAGTCACGGCGCTGAAAATGTCCGAAATCCGGGAGGTGGCGAACGCCGGGTTCGGCCGGACCGACATCCTGCCCTTCTGGTTCGGCGAATCCGACCTGCCCACGCCCGGCTTCATCCGCGAGGCCGCCATCGCGGCGCTGACGGACGGCAAGACCTTCTACACGCACAATCTCGGCCGGCAGGACCTGCGCGAGGCGTTGTCCCGTTATCTGACCCGGCTGCACGATCAACCCATTGGCGTCGAGCGGCTGGCGATCACCAATTCCGGGGTCAACGCCCTGATGCTGGCGACGCAGGCGGTGGTGAGCCCCGGCGACAAGGTGGTGGTGATCGCGCCGGTGTGGCCCAACATCATGGAGATCCCGCGCATCCTGTCGGGCCAAGTTGAGACGGTGTCGCTGGAGGCCGTGAACGGCCGCTGGCGGCTGAACCTCGACCGGCTGTTCGCCGCCCTGACGCCCGACACCCGCGCCCTGTTCCTGAACTCGCCCAACAACCCCACCGGCTGGAGCCTGCCGGCCGAGGACCGCGCGCCGATCCTGGAGCATTGCCGCAAGCACGGCATCTGGCTGATCGCCGATGACGTCTACGAACGCATCCACTATGGCCCCGAGCCTAGCGCGCCCTCGTTCCTGAAGATCGCCGATGCGGACGACCGGGTGATTTCGTCCAACAGCTTCTCCAAAGCCTGGCGGATGACCGGCTGGCGGATGGGCTGGATGGTGCTGCCGCCGACGCTGGTCAGCGCCATCGGCGTCCTGCTGGAATACAATACCTCCTGCCCGCCTGACTTCATCCAGTCGGCGGCGATCGCTGCGCTGGATCAAGGCGAGACCACCATCGCCGACATCCGCGCCGACCTGGGCGCCGCCCGCGACCAGGTGCTGGCCGGCCTGCGCGCCCTGCCCGGCGTCACCGCGCCGGAGCCGGACGGCGGCATGTACGCCTTCTTCCGCATCGACGGCTGCGAGCATTCGGTGTCGATGGCCAAGGAGATCATCGAGACGGTGGGGCTGGGCCTTGCGCCCGGATCGGCTTTCGCCGGCGGCGGCGAGGGTTGGCTGCGCTGGTGCTTCGCGGCGCGGCCGGAGAAAAACGCCTCTGGTCTTGAGCGGCTTGCACGCTATCTGGCCTTGAAAGCGACCTAGAGTTTATCAACTTCGAACTGGATCGAGGGCGCCTGATCTCAACCCGCCTAAGCCTCTATAATCCCTAATTTAACCCTCTTGCGGCTAGATGAGTGCAACCGGAGGGAAAATGGCGCGCGCCAACGACATGTCGAACGCCGAGACCACGCCTTTCGGCATGGATATCTCCCTCGCCGTCATCGACCGGTCCGCCTTCGTGGCCAAGCAGTTGCTTGAGGCCAAGGACGCCGGCGTCATCCTCTTCAACGAAGGCCGGGTCTGGCGAAGCACCAGCCGGATGGCGGCGACGCTCGATGACGCGCCCGCGGCCAGGGTGATCCTCGACGCTGGCGAGCCTCTTTGGGTTCCGGACTGCCGGCTCGATCCTCGGCTGGCCGACAACTCGAATATTGTCGGACCGCCGTTCGTGCGTTTCTATGCTGGCGCGCCGATCCGCCTGCCGGACGGGTCCATCGCCGGGGTGATCTGCGCGACGGGGCCAACGCCGAAAGACCTGGATGCCGACAAGCTCGCCTGCTTGGTCCACCTTGCCGACGGCTTGGCCGATGAGTGGTCGCGCGCGCAGGCGGCGCGGGCGTCGCGGGACGCCGCCGCCGAACGGGACAACGCCCGGGCCACGCTGGCTGAATTGATCCGAGCCCTGCCCTTGTCGGTGGTCATGACCGACAAGGACCTGCGCGTCGCCGCCTGCAGCCAGCTCTGGGCCGAGGGTCTGCAACTGGATCACCATGCCGTCATCGGCCAGGACATCTTCGAGATCGCCGGCGGCTTCTATCAGCGCTGGGCCGACCCGTTCGCCCAGGCGATGAAGGGTGAGAGTTTCACCGGCCAACGAGTCAAAATTCCTCTGCCTGACGGCGGCGCCCAGTTCCTGCAATGCGAGGTGACGCCTTGGGCCGACGCCAACGGCGATGTCGCCGGGATCATTGTCGCGGCGGACGACGTCACGCCCATGGTCGAGGCGATGAAGGCGTTGGAGCGCAACGAAGCGCGGCTGAACATGGCGCTCAGCCTGACCGACGTGCATGTGTTCGAGCTGGATTACCGCCGCCGCGAACTGTTCAAAGCCGGCGCGGAAGACAGCTTCTTCATGCGGCCCCAGACCTATGAGGACATCTACCTGGACGCCAAGGTCGTCATCGACGATCGCGACCGTCCGGCGGCGGACGAACTCTGGCGGCGACACCTCGAGGAAGGCGTTCCCTTCCGCGCCCAGTACCGGATCAAGCGGCCGGACGGCAAGGAGGTCTGGGTCGAAGGCACGGCGGACTACAGGACCGACGCCCAGGGGCGCCCCGTGAGCCTGCTCGGCGCCATGCGCAACATCACCGACCAGAAGCTGTCCGAACAGGCCTTCATCCGCGCCAAGGAAGACGCCGAAGCCGCCAACGCGGCCAAGAGCACCTTCCTGGCGACCATGAGCCATGAAATCCGCACGCCGCTGAACGGGGTGCTGGGCATGGCCCAGGTGCTGGCCGGCGAAGCCCTGTCGCCCGCCCAGCAGGAGCGGGTGCGCATCATCCAGCAGTCCGGGCAATCGCTGCTGGCGATCCTGAACGACCTGTTGGACCTGGCCAAGATCGAGGCCGGCAAGCTGACCTTGGAAGAGACCGAGTTCAGCCTGGACGAGCTGGCCCGCGGCGCCCACGGCGCCTTCAGCGCCATCGCCGAGCAGAAGGACCTGCGGTTCCAGATGGAGATCGCGCCGGAGGCCAGAGGCGTCTATCGCGGCGACAGCACCCGGGTGCGGCAGATTCTCTACAACCTGATCTCCAACGCCCTGAAGTTCACCGAGACCGGAGGCGTGGACGTCGCCGTGACGGCGGGCCACCCGGGTCTAGTCGTGGCCGTCCACGACAGCGGCGTCGGCATTCCGCCGGACCGGCTGGATCAGCTGTTCGAGAAGTTCGAACAAGCCGACACCTCCACCACCCGCAAGTTCGGCGGCACCGGCCTGGGGCTGGCCATCTGCCGGGATCTGGTCAATCTGATGGGTGGATCGATCACGGTCGAGAGCCGCCTGGGCGAGGGCGCGACCTTTACCATCACCCTGCCCCTGCCACGCGTGGCGAGTCGGATGAAGGACGAGACCAGCCGGTTGGTCGCGCCGGCGGCCGATGTCGGCCCGAAGATGGATCAGACCGCCCTGCGCGTCCTCGCCGCCGAAGACAATGCGGTGAACCAGCTGGTGCTGAAGACCCTGCTTGAGCAGGCGGGCATCACCCCCGTGATCGTCGCCGATGGTGAGGCGGCGGTGCGGGCCTGGGAATCCCAGGCCTGGGACCTGGTGCTGATGGATGTGCAGATGCCGGTGATGGACGGCATCGCCGCCACCCACGCGATCCGGAGGAAGGAAGCGGCCCTGGGCCTCGCCCGCACGCCGATTCTCGCCCTGACCGCCAACGCCATGACCCATCACGTGGCCGAATATCTGGCCGCCGACATGGATGGCTTCATCGCCAAGCCGATCGAGGTCGGCCAGCTGTTCGCGGCGATGGAGCAGGCGCTGAACGAGACCGAGCGCCAGGACGACGCCGCGACCGGCTAGGCGGGTTGGGGATTAGTCCAAGCCATCACAATCCGCTCATCCCCGCACAGGCGGGGATGAGCGCAAAATTAGAGCCATCAAATCCCCACCCGCTCTAGCGTCGCCGAGGTGGCGACCTTATCGGCCGGAGGTCATCGCCTGCTGAACCGCCTTCTTCGCCAGCGGATCCATGACCGCATAGCCCGACGCGTTGGGGTGCACGCCATCGATGGTCCAGGCTGGCTTGAACCCATGCTGGCCGTCATCAAGGGCGGCATAGTAGTCAACATAGACCAGGCCCTGCTCGCGGGCGTAAGTCGCCAGCCAGGCGTTGACCGTGCGAATGGAGTCGATCGGCTTCAACGCGGGCGCCCAGGTAAACTTGGCCGTTGGCGGAATCGACGCCAGCACCACGCGGATGTGGTTAGCCTTGGCCTGCTCGACCATGGTGCGGATGTTGTTCTCGATCCAGGCGATGGAGGTCGGGCCGGTGTTGCCGGCGATGTCGTTGGTGCCGGCCATGATGTGCACTACGCGCGGGTGGAGGTTGATCACGTCCTCGCGGTAGCGGATCAGCATCTGGGCGGTGGTCTGGCCGCTTACGCCCCGGTCCAGCACCTCGCCGGTGAAGGCGCCTGGGTCCTGCATCTTCCAAAGCTCGGTGATGGAATCGCCAAAGAAGACCACACGTTCCGGCGTCGCGGGTCCAAGGGCCGCATTGTCGGCGGCGTAGTGGCAGAGGTCGCCGAAATCCGATTTCTGACGCGCCGCCTGCCAGCGCGTGTAGAGGCCCATGGCGGCGGGGGTTGGCAGCGGCATCGGCTTATGGTCGGCCTGCGCCGCCTTCAGCCTGGCCATATAGTCGGCGACCTCGGGCGGCATGGGCGGGAGGGCGTCGCAGGGCTTGGCCAAGACGCCGATGGTCACGGGCGCGGGTTGCGGGGACGCGGGTTGCGCCGAAGGGGATTGCGCCACCGCCGGCGAGGCGATCACGCCTGCCGCCAGAGCCGCGAGCACAGCCGCCTTGAACATCCATCGCCGCATATCGGACCTCCCTGCCCTCTTGCCTTCACTTACAATCAGGATTGACTGCAATCAAGCGCGCCCCTAGCGTCACCATAGGGGATGGATTCAAAAAGGCTTGCAAAATCAATGATCGATAGGCGCAGTTTGATTTCTGGCGGCGCGCTTGCTGCCGCGGCCGCGAGCACCACGGGCAAGGCCATGGCGGCAGCGGCCAACCGCGCGCCACACGGGTTTCTGTGGGGCAGCGCCGGCGCCGCCTACCAGATCGAGGGCGGCAATTTCGCCAGCGACCTGTGGATCCTGGAGCATATGAAGCCCAGCATCTTCGCTGTCCCCTCTGGCGACGCCGACGACACCTATAACCGCATCGACGAGGACATCGCTCTGGCGGCCTCGTTCGGGTTCAACGCCCACCGGCTGTCGATCGAATGGTCGCGGATCGAGCCTGAGCAGGGCCAGATCTCCTATGCGAGCCTCGCCTATTACCGCCGGGTGCTGGAGAGCCTGCACAAGCACGGTCTGTCCCCCGTGGTGACCTTCATCCACACCACCGTCCCGCGCTGGTTCGCGGCCAATGGCGGCTTCACCACCGCCGATGGGGTCGCGCCCTTCGTGTCCTATTGCGAACTGATCACCCAGCATATGGGCGACCTGATCACAGCCTCGGCCACCTTCAACGAGCCCAATATCAACGCCCTGCTGAGCTGGGAGCCGACGATGCGCAACCTCGGGCCGCAGCTCGAGGCCATGCGCAAGAATGTGGCGGCCCAGCTCGGCAATCCGAAGTGGGCCAGCCCCCTGCTCTCCGACTTCCGCATCCAGCAGCCGATCATGATCGAGGCCCACTCCAGGGCCTATGACGCGATCAAGGCCGCCTCCAAGGGACGCTTCCCGGTAGGCGTGACCCTGGCGCTGAATGACGACGAGCCGCCGGCGGGCGGCGACATGACCGGCGTTCTGGCCAAACGCGGCCAGGTGCTGACGCCCTGGCTGAGCGCGCCGGGCGATTTCGTTGGCATCCAGAACTACACCCGCTCCATCGTCGGGCCGGACGCCAACATCCCCGAGACCGGCGTTGCGGTGACCCAGATGGGCTATCCCTTCGCGCCGGACGCGCTGGAAAAGGTGATCCGCATGGTCGCGACCCAGACCAAGCGGCCGATCTATGTCACCGAAAACGGCGTCGCCACCGAGGATGATGCGCAGCGCGTGATCTTCATCAAGGGCGCCGTGCAGGGGGTGATGAACTGTCTGGCCGATGGGTTGGACGTGCGCGGCTATCTGCACTGGTCGCTGCTGGACAACTGGGAATGGACCGCCGGCTATCGGCCCAAGTTCGGCCTGGTCGCGGTGGATCGCCAGACCTTCGCCCGCACCCCCAAGCCCAGCGCCCACTACTTCGGCCAGATCGCGAAGGCTGGACACGTGGTGTGACCGCCCGCCCCCCCTCAGGCGCCCATGTTCGCGAGCGTCAGGCCGACCGTAGCGCCCGCACGCGCGCCCGGGTGCTGGAGGCGGCGATTCGCTGTCTGCACCAGCGCGGCTATGCGGCCACCACCACCCTGGTGGTCGCCGACGAGGCGGGGGTCAGCCGCGGCGCCATGCAGCACCAGTTCCCCACCAAGACGGACCTGATGCTGTTCGTGGTGCGGGCGGCGTTCGACGAGGAAATGGCCTTCTACGCCGAGCGGTTGCGGGCCGTGCCCGATCCCAAGGCCCAGGCGCTGGCCCTACCCGAGCTGGTGTGGGAGGCGCTGAGCCGGCCCTCGGGCGTGGCGGTGCTGGAAATCCTGCAAGGCTCGCGCAGCGACGCTGGCCTCGCCGAGCGCCTGGCCCCGCTGCAAGCCCAGATCGAACGCGAAAGCTTCGCCCCCGCCGCTCGATTCCGCACCGACCTGGGCGAGCTGGCCTCGCCAGCAATGATCCGGCTGGTCCACTGGGCGATCCGGGGGTTGTCGGTGGCGCAGTTGCTGGCCGAGAAGCCGGAGGAGGTTCCGGAGTCGGTGCGGCTGCTGAAGCGGATGATGGAGGCGTTGGTTCGGGAGGCGTGATGCATCCCACGCGAGCGAAGCGAAGACAGGGGGATTTGGCGGTGGGGGCCAGCGCCGGCAGTTGTTGAGCCATTTCCGTCGAAGTCTGCAACACAGCGGCTGGGTCGCCCCCACCGCCCTTACGCGCCGCTTCGCTTTGCGCAAATCCACCTCCCCCTGTCTTCGCTTCGCTCGCGGGGGAGGAGAAAAGGCCGCGCTCCACATTTTGGCCGCGCGAGTGAGGTGCACTCCGCGCCCAAAGCTGGGATTGGACCATGATCGGACGCTGGCGCGCCTACGGCCTGCTGCTCATTCTGCTTGTTCCCGGCCTGCTGGCCCCAGGCCTGGCGATGGCGGGCGACCCGACGCCCTATGATCTGGCCGGGCCGACACTGCGGGTCAACATCACGCGCGGCGCGGCGAGCCTTCCCATCGCCCAGGTCCCAAACCTGGAGGCCGGTGACCAGCTCCAGATCAAGGCGGACCTGCCGCCCTCGCAGTCGGTGCACTACCTGCTGGTGGCGGCCTTCCTACGCGGCGCGACCAACCCGCCGCCAGAGAAGTGGTTCTTCAGCGCCCAGACCTGGACCGCCAAGGGCCGCGACGGGCTGAGGCTCGCCGTGCCGGTTGGCGCGCAGCAGGCGCTGGTCTTCCTCGCGCCCCAATCTGGCGGGGACCTGAAGGCGGTGATGGACGCCGTACGCGGCCGCCCTGGGGCCTTCGTGCGCGCATCCCAGGACCTGAACCAGGCCTCCCTCGACCGCTCGCGCCTGGACGCCTTCCTGGCCGCGATCCATCGAAACAACCAGCTGGACCAGGACCATCTGCAGGATGTCTCGCCGTTGCTGGCGCGCAGCCTGGCCATCAAGCTCAACGCCGACTGCCTGAAGAAGACGCCGGAGTTGCAGGCCGCCTGCCTGACCGACGGCCAGACGGCCCTGATCCTGAACGACGGGCAGAGCGCCTCCATCGTCCAGGCCCTGACGACCGGCGAGTCAGCGGACTTGATCAACCAGCTCAGCATCACCCGGCAGGCCGACTCCGGCGTCTACAGTCCCTACGTCGGGGCGGTGATGGACATCGCCCGCATCGTCGATTCCTTCCACACCACCCAGTACCAATACGCCCCCGCCATCACGACGACAGACGGTGACCAGCTCTCGTTGGTGCTGAACACGCCGCCTTCCTTCCGTGCGCCCATGTCGGTGCTGATGGCCGCCTTGCCGGCGGTGGGGCCTCCCCAGGCGCCGACGCTGCACCCGGTCGATCCCAAGCAGGCCTATTGCGTCGCCAAGCCCGACCTGGTCCTGCCCGTGGACGGCGCGCCGCTGGCCTTTTCCACCGCCTACGCCCACGACATGGTGCTGCATCTGGAGGGGCCGGGCGGAAAAACGCTGGACCTCCCGGTCAAGGCCGACGCCGAGCACGGCGGCCTCGTCATCGGCGCGGCCAAGACGGACGCCTTCCCCCTCGGTGAGGTAGATGACGCCACGCTGCGGGGCGACTGGGGCTTCGAACCCTTCGAGGGTCCGCACTTCCATGTGCAGACCACCGGCCCTGGCCAATGGGCCCTGTCGGCCGAGGACCAGCAATCGCTCGTCGTCGGCCGTGACGACCTGGTTCACCTGACCTCGCCCAGGGCGGTCTGTGTGGAGAGCGTCATGCTGCGGGAGGCGGCCGCGGACCCGCAGGCCGTGACCTGGACCTTGGCCAAGCCGGACGAACTAGCCGTCACCCTGCCGTTGAAGGACGCCCAGCCGGGCGCCGCGACCCTGCTGGTCAAGCAGTATCGGATGGCGGCGGCCGAGGAGACGCCCCTGCAGACCTTCACCCAGGCCGGGCGACTGGACAGCTTTGCCTACCATCTCGGCGACGACACCGCCGTGCTGAAGGGCGCGCGGCTGGACGAGGTGGCGGGGATCACCTTCCGCGGCGTGGCGTTCAAGCCCGGTCGTCTGGTGACCGCCAACGGCGGCGATGAACTGGCTCTGCTTCCGGCGGACGCCCAGGCGATCACGCGGCTGAAGGTGGGCGATGGCGGCACGGTGAAGGTAGCGTTCAGGAACGGCCACACCGCCTCGCTCCGGGGCGCGGTGGACCCGACGCGCCCCAGCGTGACCCTGATCAGCAAAAGCGTCGATCCGCCCGCCGCCGGCGCCGCCAAACTGGTTCAGCTCACCGACAGCGCGGAGCTTGAAGACGGAGCGACCTTGACCTTCTCGTTCCGCGCCGAAAACCCGCCTGCCTTTTCCCACGACATCAAGGTGGAGGTCGGCGGCGAGGACGGCGCGGTGCTGGCCACCCTGACCCTCGCCCATGGGCTGGTGCTGGCGGACCAGAAGGTCGCCGTCGCCACGCTCAACACCGCCGAGGCCCTCTCGGCCTCGACCTTCGGGCCGCTGCGGTTCCGCATCGTCGACGCCTCGGCAGGGTCGGGCGACTGGCAGCCGCTAGCGACCGTGGTGCGCCTGCCGCAGTTGCGCGAGCTGAAATGCACGCCGGGACCCGCGCGCGGGCGCCGCTGCCAGCTCACCGGAAGCAACCTGTTCCTGATCAACGCCCTGTCCACGGATCGCGCCTTCGATCACCCGGTGGAAATCCCCGAAGGCTTCACCGGCAACGCCATCACCCTGCCCCGTCCCCCTGCCGGGCGCCTGTTCATGAAGCTCCACGACAGCCCGGCGGTGGTGAACGAGGTCGCGTTGCCCGGAGAGAAGTGAGGGCGCGCCGTCCCTAAGGCTTCGCCGGGTTTCAGCGCTGAATAAGCTGCATCAGGTGGCCGCCCATTTCACTGGCCTCGACGAACAGTCGCCCCGTCACCGGGACGCCCGGTCCGGGATCACCAATGAGCTTTATGCCCTTCTGGCGCAGATCGGCGACGGTGGCGGTGATGTCGTCGACCTTCATCGCGACGATCCAGACGCTTTCGCCCCGCTCGGCGATCCAGGCGCCGATCGGGCCCTTCTCGTCGGTGCTCGACACCAGCACCGTGTAGGTGTCGGTGAACCGGAAGAAGGCCATCTTCATGCTGCTCATAGCCTCTTCGGCGCGCGTGCTGACGCTTATGCTGTAGATGGTCTCCCAGCGCGCGATGGCGGCTTCGATGTCCCGAACCGCCACCACGACGTGGTCGATACCCTTGAACATTGACGTCCTCCCCCGGCCGTCGGCGCGTTGATCGGCCGCCGCGTCATCGTATCCGGCTCGACCATGGCGGGGCTAGAGCGAGATGGAAGGTATGCGTGCAACCGTTCCCCCGGCGCTGCGCCCCCTCCGTCACGTCGCTTCCGCTACGCTCCAGCGCCGCGCCACCTCCCCCGTTTCGCTGCGCTCACGGGGCAGGAGAAAGAGGCCTGTGCTGTCCTTCTCCTCCCATGCAAGCGAAGCGCAGCGGGGGAGGTGGCAAAGCGTGAAGCGCAGCGGAACGCTTTGACAGAGGGGGCGAGCGCCGGCGGGACGGCCGGACTCGAACTCATCGGGCGAACGCCATCACCCCACCCGCGCCCTCACCTCGCCGCGCGCCTTATAAAGCCGCCAGAACTCATCGGCGATGGTTGCGCCTTCGAGCACGGGGATGCCCGGGGCTTCGGGGCCCGTGCCCTTGACCACGCCGGCGATGGTGACTTCACCGACGTAGACGCCTTCGGCTTGCAGGCGCGCCGAGAGCAGGCCGACCAGTTTGGCTTTCGCGGCGTTGGCGAGGGCGACGCCCGTCACGCCCATGGCGATGACGATGTTGTCGATCATCGGGTTGAGCTCGCCGAACGCGCCGTTGGTGACCAGGACGGCGCCGTCGCCGGCCGCCTTCAGATCTGGCAGCGCCGCCTGCACCGCGCTCAACAGGCCGACCAGGCCGACGTCGAACAGGCCCGGCAAGGTGGCGGGATCGACCGCCAGGAGGTCGCCGAAGCCCGCGCCGCTGTAGGCGTTCCAGTGGATCGCGCCGATGGGCCCAAGCGTGGCGCTCGCCTTGGCGATGGCGGCGCGGATCTGGGCCGGATCGGCGGCGTCGGCGGTGAAGGCTGCGGCCGTCACGCCCTTGGCCTTCAGCGCCTCGACGCCAGCCGCGAGCTTGGCTTCACCGCGCGCGACCAGGGCGACGGAAAAGCCCTCCGCGCCGAACTTCTCGGCCACCGAGGTCGAGACGCCCGGCCCGAAGCCTATGACGACTATGGTCTTGGAGGTCTTGGACATGGGCTAGGCCCTTCTCGAGGATTTGCTGAAGCGTCTAACTTAGGCGCCCCCGGCCACGCCGGCTACCTGTCGCTCGCCGACGGCGGCTATCACCCAGTCCCTGAAGGCGGCGATCTTGCGCACGCGGCGGCGTTCGGCGGGGTAGGCCAGCCAGAAACCGGCGGCCTGATTGACGGCGACCTCGAAGGGGCGGACCAGCCGCCCCTGGGCGATCTCCGCCGCGAACAGGATGGGCGAGCCCAGCGCCACGCCGCGGCCGGCCAGCGCGGAGGCAATCTCCAGCACCTGAAGGTCGGCGATCAGCCGGCCGACGGCCGAGACCGGCCGTTCGCTGACGCCGGCGGCCGCGAACCAGTCGGTCCAGGCCGCGTCTAGCCCGATCAGCGGCGCGTTCGCCAGGTCCTCGGGACGCGCCAGACCGCCAAGGGCGTCGCGCACTTCAGGCGTGCAGAGGGGCGTCACGCTGGACGGGAACAGGTAGAGGCTTTCCAGGCCCGGCCATTCGCCCGACCCCGAGCGGATGGCCACGTCGAACCCCTCGCGGCCGAGGTCCGCTATCCGAGGTCCGGTGTCCAGACGCACGGCCAGCTTGGGGTGGGCCAACTGAAAGGCGCCAAGACGGGGCGCGAGCCATTGGCTGGCCAGGGACTCCGCGGTGGTGATCGACAACACCCCGTCGCCTTCTTCCGTCAGGTCGGCGATGGCGCCACGCAACAGCCGCATGGCCTCAGCAGTCGCCCGCGCCAGACGCTCGCCCGCCAGAGTCAGCGCCACCTCGCGCGGCAGCCGGCGAAACAGCGGCTGCCCAAGTCGTTGTTCCAGGGCCTTTATCTGCCAGCTCACCGCCGCCTGGGTGACACCCAGCTCGCTGGCGGCGGCGGTGAAACTCTTCAGCCGCGCGGCGGCGTCGAAGGTGCGCAGGGCGCTGAGCGGAATGACGGAGAGGATGTCTGACATAAGGCTAGTTTATAGATACACGAGGAGGTCTCGTTTGTCACGGCGGCGCTTGGGCGGCATTTTCTCCTTATCGCCATGCCATCGAACAGGAGCCCGCCATGACCACCGCCTCAAACCCGCATAAGTCTGATTCACTGTGGGCGAAGATCAAGATCGCCGTCGCCAAGGCCAACGACGAACGCCGGGACCGCAACATCGCCATGTGGTCTGGCGAGAACACGGCCGCCGCCCACTGGCGCGCCGACGGCATGTATCGCCTGATCCGAAAGGTCTACGCGCTGAACGCGGACGAGCAGACCTGCCGATAAATGCCGCCGGCCGCGCCAAAACATGTCAGCAGCCCCAACTGTTCTCAAAATGTTCTTGCTGTCACGCGGGCATCGCGTACTACATTAGGGGGTCGAGCGTGCGGCCGGTCGCGGGCTCTTCCGAGCGAGCCTTAATGATCGATCCGAACCGCTTCATCCGCGTGCGCGGCGCCCGCGAGCATAATCTGAAGAACGTCAGCGTCGACATCCCGCGCGGCGAGCTGGTGGTCCTCACCGGCCTGTCGGGGTCCGGCAAGTCGTCGCTGGCGTTCGACACCATCTATGCCGAGGGCCAGCGGCGGTATGTGGAGAGTCTGTCCGCCTATGCGCGCCAGTTCCTGGAGCTGATGGGCAAGCCGGACGTGGACCTGATCGAGGGCCTGTCGCCAGCAATTTCGATCGAGCAGAAGACCACCAGCCGCAATCCGCGCTCCACCGTGGGCACGGTGACTGAGATTCACGACTACATGCGCCTGCTCTGGGCGCGGGTGGGCATTCCCTATTCGCCGGCCACCGGCCTGCCGATCGAGAGCCAGACCGTGTCGATGATGGTCGACAAGATCACCGCCCTGCCGGAAGGTGTGCGGCTTTATCTGCTGGCGCCTGTCGTGCGCGGCCGCAAGGGCGAGTACCGCAAAGAGATCGCCGAGTGGCAGCGCTCCGGCTTTCAGCGGCTGAAGATCGATGGCGAATACTATCCCATTGAGGATGCGCCCACGCTGGACAAGAAGTTCAAGCACGACATCGACGTGGTGGTCGACCGGATCGTCACCCGCCCGGACATGGAACAGCGGCTGGCGGATTCGCTGGAGCAGGCCTTGCGCCTGGCCGAAGGGATCGCCGTGGCCGAATGGGCCGACGTGGACGAGGGCGAGAAGGAGCCGCGCCGGCTGCTGTTCTCCGAGAAGTTCGCCTGCCCGGTCTCCGGCTTCACCATCAGCGAGATCGAGCCCCGGCTGTTCTCGTTCAACAATCCCTTTGGCGCCTGCCCGGCCTGCGATGGCCTGGGCGCCAAGCTGAAGTTCGACCCCGAGCGGGTGGTGCCAGACAAGGACAAGGCGCTGCACAAGGGCGCGGTGGCGCCGTGGGCAAAAGGCCCCTCGCCGCTCTACACCCAAACCCTGCAGGCGCTGGCGCGGCACTATGGCTTCTCGATGGACGAGCCCTGGTACAAGCTTCCGGACGAGGCGCGGCAAGTTGTCCTCTATGGCTCGGGCGCGCAGAAGATCCAGTTCATCTATGACGACAACGCCCGCAAGTATGAGGTCAACAAGACCTTCGAAGGCGTGATCCCCAACCTGGAGCGCCGCTGGCGCGAGACGGACTCGTCCTGGGTGCGTGAGGAGATGGCGCGCTACCAGTCCGAAAGCCCCTGCGAGGTCTGCAATGGCTATCGGCTGAAACCGGAAGCCCTGGCGGTGAAGATCGAAGGCAAGCACATCGCCGAGGTTTCGTTGCTGGCGATCCGCCAGGCGCGGGACTGGTTCGAGGGGCTGGAAAACAGCCTCACTGACAAACAGATGGAGATCGCCCGGCGGATCCTGAAGGAGATCAACGATCGCCTGCGGTTCCTGGTCGACGTCGGCCTCGATTACCTCAACATGTCGCGCAATTCCGGCACCCTGTCCGGCGGCGAGAGCCAGCGCATCCGCCTGGCGTCGCAGATCGGCTCGGGGCTGACCGGCGTGCTCTATGTGCTGGACGAGCCGTCGATCGGCCTGCACCAGCGGGATAACCAGCGGCTGCTGCACAGCCTCAAGGGACTGCGCGACTTAGGGAATTCGGTGCTGGTGGTGGAGCACGATGAGGAAGCCATCCTCACCGCCGACTATGTCATCGACATGGGGCCGGCCGCCGGCATCCATGGCGGCCATGTGGTGGCCGAGGGCACGCCGGCCGATATCATGGCCGAGCCCAAGAGCCTGACCGGCCAGTACCTGACCGGGGCGCGGGAGATCGCCGTGCCGCAGGATCGCCGGCCACTGGGCAAGAAACGGCTGAAGGTGATCGGCGCGGCGGGCAACAACCTGAAGACCGTCACCGGCGAGATTCCTGTGGGCGTCTTCACCTGCATCACCGGTGTCTCCGGTGGCGGCAAGTCGACCTTCACCATCGAGACCCTCTACAAGGCGGCGGCCCGGCGACTGAACAACGCCTCCGACGCCCCGGCCACGCACGAGCGGATCGAGGGGCTGGAGAATTTCGACAAGGTCATCGACATCGACCAGTCGCCGATCGGCCGCACGCCGCGCTCGAACCCAGCGACCTATACCGGCGCTTTCGGGCCGATCCGCGACTGGTTCGCCGGTCTGCCGGAGTCCAAGGCGCGCGGCTATGGGCCGGGGCGGTTCTCGTTCAACGTCAAAGGCGGCCGCTGCGAGGCCTGCCAGGGCGACGGGCTGATAAAGATCGAGATGCACTTCCTGCCCGACGTCTATGTCACCTGCGACGTCTGCAAGGGCAAGCGCTACAACCGCGAGACCCTGGAAATCCTGTTCAAGGGCAAGTCCATCTCCGGCGTGCTGGACATGACCGTCGAAGAGGCCGCCGACTTCTTCAAGGCGGTGCCGCCGGTGCGGGACAAGATGGAGACGCTCAAGCGAGTGGGCCTGGGCTATGTTCAGGTCGGCCAATCGGCCACCACCCTGTCCGGCGGCGAGGCGCAGCGGGTGAAGCTGTCGAAGGAGCTGTCGAAGCGGGCCACGGGCCGCACGCTCTACATTCTCGACGAGCCGACCACCGGTCTGCACTTCGAGGACACCCGCAAGCTGCTGGAGGTGCTGCACGAGCTGGTCGACCAGGGCAATACGGTGGTGGTGATCGAGCACAATCTGGATGTGATCAAGACCGCCGACTGGCTGCTCGACTTCGGTCCCGAAGGCGGCGACGGCGGCGGCGAGATCGTCGCCCGCGGCACGCCCGAACAGGTGGCCGCCGACCCGGACAGCTGGACCGGAAAATTCCTGAAGGAGGTGCTGGATCGCCAGGAAGAACGCCGCCGCGAACGGGTGAAGGTGCTGCAGCGGGCTTAGCGGCTAGGGTCGGTCTTGCAGACGCGATCCATGCCAGCAGCGAAACACAACCACCGTGTCGCCATTGATCCGGTATCGAATAAGATACGGACGAACGATCGCGAGTTGCCGATGCCCCTTGCCGACCGGGCGACCACGCTCAGCGTGCTCCTTTAGCGCTTCAGCCGCTGCAATCAGCCGCGCGGCCATTCTCTGGGCGGCGAGCGGATTGAATTGCGTGATATAGGAAACGATATTTTCGAGGTCGTTTGCAGCCTCGTCGGTCCAGACTACTCGCCGCACTTTGGCCGAGGAAGCTCGTCGGGCGTGCCCCATGACGCAAACCACCGGAGCATGGCTTCGTTGGATATGACGCGTCCCGCCCGATAGTCGGCTTCCGCCCGTTCCAAAGCGCGAGCTTCAGCGTCGTCGTCCGGATCATCAAATATTGACGGTTCAGTTTTCGCCATGGGGACAAATTATCACGCCCAAAACTGCTTGGCGACTGTGCTGGCGCACGCCCGCAATTTGCCTTACCCCTCCGCTTAACCGGACGATGATCCTGAAAGTGGAGGAAATCGATGATCCTGTATGGCGCCCCCAACCCTGCCCCCAATCCGCGCCGCGTGCGGATCTTCTTGGCGGAGAAGGGCATCGACCTGCCGGAAACCTTCGTCAACATGCGCAAGCGCGAGCACAAGGCGCCGGAGTTCAAGGAAAAGAACTCTCTGGGCCAGCTGCCCACGCTGGAGCTGGATGACGGCACGACCATCTCCGAAACGGTCGCCATCTGCCGCTATTTCGAAGAGACCAACCCCGAGCCTTCGCTATTCGGCAAGACGGCGATCGAGAAGGCCACGGTGGACATGTGGG
>Ga0302314_10010342_pt1 | contig 16342 bp, 15 predicted proteins | sample III_Palsa_N2_3_FD_200533 | JGI IMG/M metagenome (GOLD analysis project Ga0302314, IMG submission 200533) | Peat permafrost microbial communities from Stordalen Mire near Abisko, Sweden - III_Palsa_N2_3 | ecosystem: Environmental > Terrestrial > Soil > Palsa > Peat permafrost | place: Sweden... | reverse complement strand
GATCTCGGGTGGCGGTTGCATCTTCGTCAGGCGGCAAGCTGATGGCGGATCAATCGGACGTGGAAGCGGCGCTGGCCGGCGTGATCGGCGGCGCGCTGTATCCGAACGGGCTGACCGCCGCCTGCGTCGTGACAGGTGCCGTGTGCCGGATCTATCGCGGCTGGCCGGTGCCGGCGGCGCTGGATGCGGACCTTGCTGCCGGATACACCAACATCTCGGTGACCGCGGGGACGGGCCAGAGCCGGAACACGACCCGCTGGCCGGATGCGTGGGTGCCGCAGACGACAACGGTTCCGACACTGACGGCGAGCGTGAGCGGCGACACCGTGACCTTCGCCGGCACGGCCGGCATGGGCCAGGTGGCGGCGGTGATCGCGGACCAGAGCTGGGCCTCCTGGCGAATGCAGCAATCGGACACGCCGCAGAGCGTCGCGGCCGAACTGGCGCGCTCGCTCTCGACGGTGCGGGCGGCTTCGGCGAGTGGTGCTGCGCTGACGGTGCCGGGAGCGATCCGGCTGATCGCGCGGGTGGAGGCGGACCAGCCGACGCTGCGGCTGGCGCGACGGCAGCAGCAGGCGTTCAAGCTGACGGCCTGGTGCCCCGACCCGGCGACGCGTGATGCGGTCGGCAGCGCCGTCGATTCCGCGCTTGCGGGCATCGACTTCGTCGGCCTGGCAGACGGCACCAGCGGGCGGCTGCGCTATCTGGCCTCGACCGTCTCCGACCGCTGGGAGGATGCGACGCTGTACCGGCGCGAGCTGACCTACAGCGTCGACTACCCGACCTCGATCGCCGTGACCCTTCCGCGCATGGCGATCGGCGGCTTCGACGCCCAACTCGGCGACGGTGGGTTCTCGGAAACGCTGTTGAGTTGAACAACGAGTTTGCGCGGCGCATCGGCCCGCGGGCCGGCCAGCCCCTAGCAGGAGAGCGAATAGAATGCCGATTGTGCAGCAGGGCAGCATCAATACCACAGCACTGGTGGTGCCCGACCTCTATGTGCAGATCGTCCCGCCGCAGAATCTGCTGCTGAACGGCGTGCCGACGGACATCGTCGGCGTGGTGGGCAGTGCCAGCTGGGGCCCCGTGGGGCAGCCGGTGATCGCGGCGACGATGGCCGACTACGCCAGCGCGTTCGGGCCGCTGGTGGCACGCAAGTATGACATGGGCACCCATGTGGCGACCGCCGTGCAGCAGGGCGCACAGAATTTCCGCTGCGTGCGGGCGACCGACGGCACCGATACCGCGGCCAGACTGACGCTGCCGAGCACGGCCTTCACCTTCACTGCGCTATATACCGGCAGCCTCGGCAGCGGGATCGTGGTGACGCTCGGCTCGGGCAGCCAGGCGAATACATGGCGGCTGACGGTGGTGCTGCCGGGGCTGGTGCCCGAAGTGTACGACAACATCGCCGGCAGTGGTGCGACGTTCTGGCAGAACCTGGCGAACGCGGTGAACGTCGGGCAGGGGCCGCAGCGCGGGCCAAGCGGTCTTGTCACAGCGGCTGCCAACAGCACCACGGTCGCACCGGTCGCCGGACCCTATGCGTTCTCCACCGGCACGCCGGGTTCGGACGGCGCCGCCGGCGTCGCGGCGATGCAACTGGTCGGCGTGGACATCCCGCCACGCAAGGGCATGTATGCGTTGCGCGGCCAGGGTTGCAGCATCGCGCTGCTGGCCGACTCGGACGACGCGACGCAGTGGACGACGCAGGCGCAATTCGGGCTCTCCGAAGGCGTCTACATGATCCTGACGGGACCGGCCGGCGACAACATCCCGAACGCGGTCACGACCAAGCAGAGTGCAGGGCTGGACAGCTACGCCTGCAAGCTGATGTTCGGCGACTGGGTTTGGTGGAACGATCCGGTGAACGCCGTGCTCCGCGTGGTCAGCCCGCAGGGGTTCGTGGCCGGGCGGCTGGCCAACCTGAGCCCCGAGCAGAGCAGCCTGAACAAGCCGCTGTATTCGGTGGTGGGCACCCAGCTCAGCGGCGCGGCGGTCAGCGGCAGTGGCACCAGTACGACGTACGCGGCCGCCGACCTTGCGGCGCTGTTCCAGGGCGGTCTCGACGTGATCGCCAACCCGCAGCCGGGCGGCTCGTTCTGGGGCGTCCGCGGCGGGTTCAACAGCAGCAGCAATCCCGCGATCAACGGCGACAACTACACGCGGCTGACCAACTACATCGCGGCGACGCTTGCTTCCGGCATGGGCCAGTATGTCGGGCAGGTGGTCAACGCCGACCTGTTCCGCCGCATTCGGGCGACGCAGTTGAGCTTCCTGCAGAACATGCTGAGCCAGGGGCTGCTGGGCAGCACCGACGGCAGCCTGCCGTTCAGCGTGATCTGCGACACCAGCAACAATCCGCCGAGCCGCACCGGCCTTGGCTACGTGCAGAGCGATGCGCAGGTGCTGTACCAGGCGATCAACGAGTTCTTCATCGTCAATATCGAAGGCGGGCAGACGGTGCAGGTGCAGTCCCAGGTGTTGCCGAACACGCCGGGCGCGCTCGCGGCCTGACGCGCTATCCACGCGAACCCAGTTTGAGAGGACCGAATGTCCGGCAGCATGTTTTCCGTCGGCCGCGACTGCCAGGTGGTGGTGCTCGGCGCTTATGGCCGCGTCGATCTGACGCACGTGACCGGGTTCGAGGGGCGGCAGATGACCGCCTCGGTCCGGGTCGATCGCATCGACGGCGTCCAGCTCGGCGCCGAATTGCCGAAGGGCTGGGAAGGGACCTTCGATCTGGAGCGCGGCAACTCCGCGGTGGAGGACTTCATCGCGCAACTGGAGGCGGCCTACCACAACGGCCAGTCGCCGACGCCGGGGACGCTGTACCAGTACATCACCGAAGCCGACGGCTCCACCAGCACCTACCAGTACAACAACGTGGTGTTCCGGCTGGCGAGCGCCGGCGTGTGGCGCGGCGATGCCAGCGTGAAGCAGCGGCTGGAGTTCTTCGCCAGCACACGGGTGCGCATGTGATGTCCACACCCTCGGCGCGGCTGATTGCGGCGGCGCAGGCGGCGCCGTCGGTGACCGACGCGCAAGGACGGAGGCTGCAACTGCGCCGACTGACAGCGCTGGACAAGCTTCGGCTGTTCAAGGCGGCGGGGCCTGGGCTGGCGCAGAACCAGCCGTGGCTCGGCATGGCGGTGCTGGCGGCGAGTGTGGCCGCGATCGACGACGTGCCGGTGCCGCAACCGGCCAGCGAACAGCAGGTCGAGGCGCTGGTGGCGCGCCTGGGCGATGCGGGTATCGCCGCGGTGGGCGAGGCGTTGACGGAGGCGCTGCCGAGCGCCGCCGAGGCGGCGGCCACGGCGGGAAACTGAGCCGGCACCCCGATCTGGTGGACTGTCTTTATCTGGTCAGGAACGGGGTGCCGTTCGACGTGGCGTTCTGCCTCTCGCCGGAGGAGCGGCTGGCGTTCGTGGTCGCGCTGGGCCGGCTTGACGGCAATGAGTTCGACTTTGCGGCGATGCGCTGGAAGGAACGCAGGGCGTGAGCGAAAGCGACAACGACGCAAGCCAGGATGAGGCCGGCGCCGCGGGCCTCGCGCTGCTGCTGGGCGGCGGCGTGGCCGAGGCGATGATGGCGGTGGAGGCCACGCTGGCCCGCGTGCAGGGGGCGGCGGCGCAGGTGCTCGCGGGGTTGTCGCGGGTGCAGGCGGCCGGTGCGGCTGCCGCCGCGGTGCCGCCCGCGCCTGCCCGGGCGGTGGCGGCTTCCGCACAGGGCGATGCGCCGGCGGCCGCTTCCCCCTCATTGCCCGCGTCGGACCGGGCCATGGCGGCGGCACCGGTTGCACAGGTTCGGCCGGCGGAGCGGTTCGCCCCCCCGCCCGCGATGCCGCCGGCCGGCGCGGAGCAGGTGGCGGCGTTCGCCCCTGCCTCGGTGCCCGCCGGGGGCTGGGCGGCGCCGATCCCACCGCCGGCAGCCGCGCCGGTTGAGTCAGCGCACGGTACGTCAGCGGCATCGCCCACCGCCGTACCGCCACTGTTTGCGTCCTTCGCGCCGCCGCAGGCGCCGACCGTCAGCGGGGCGCAGGCGAACGGGCTGACCGGCGGGGCCGCGCCGGCGCCGGAGACGCCGGGGTTCGATGCGGTGGCGCGGCCATGGGCGCCTGGTGCGCCCGCTTCGGCGGCACCCATGGCGACCCAGGCGGCAGCGGCGGCCGACGCGCCGCGCGCCTTTGCGCCGCCCGCCTCGCAGGCGGCGCAGGGGGGGCCGACCGGAGGGGATGTGTTCCTCGACGGCACGCGCGTCGGCACGTGGCTGGCCGATCACCTGGCGCACGAGGTGGGGCGACCGCAGACAGGCAGCACGGGCTTCGACCCGCGGCTGACGCCGGCGTGGCCGGGTACGTTGCAGGGGGGCTGAGCGCATGTCCGACTACTTGCAGCTTGGCGCTGTGACATTTCAGGATTTCGAAATCCCGGCGCGCATCCGCTTCGGCGGTGCGCAACGGCTGGCGGTGCATGTGCTGCCGGGCGGCGCCCGGGTGATCGATGCGATGGGCCGCGACGATGCGGACATCGCATGGAGCGGCATGTTCTCCGGCGGCGATGCGGCGGACCGGGCGCGGGCGATCGACCTGATGCGGGCGCAGGGCGGCGTGTGGACACTGGCCTGGGATGAGTTCTGCTACCTGGTGGTGATCGGCCGGTTCGATGCTGCGTATGAGCACAGCAACTGGGTGCCGTACCAGATTTCCTGCAAGGTGGTGCAGGATCTTGCGCAGTCGCCGGTGGCCATCGCCGTGTCGGTGGGCACCGGCGTGCTGGCCGATCTCGGGGTGGTGACGGCCATGGATACGTCAGTCGCCGTGACGGCGCTGGCGGCCACGGGAGCGTTCTCGGTGGGGACGGCGGCCTATGCCGGTGCCGTCAGCGCGGTCGGTGCGCTGGTGTCGCAGGCGCAGGCGGGCATGGGCAGTGCCGGAACGTCGTTGCTGGCGGCGCAAGATCCCACGAGCGCCGCGACGGCAGCGGGGCAGTTGGCGTCCTACGCGGACGCCAACGGCTATGCCGGCCGGGCGCTGGCCAATCTCGACAATGCGGGGGCGTGATGCAGACGATCCAGGTGGCAGGCGGCAACCTGTTCCGTATCGCCATGGTCTATCTGGGCGATGCGACGCAGTGGATCCGGATCGCGCAGCTCAACGGCCTATCCGACCCGATGTTGAGCGGGACGCAGACATTGCGCATTCCCGCGGTGAACCCGAGCGCGGGAGGCGGCGTTGCCGCCCAGTGACAGTGCCGCCGCCGCGCTGGCCTTCGCAAGCGAGGCGCTGGCCACCGGACCTGTGCGGGCGCCGCGGCTGAACGTGCTGGTGAACGGTACGCTGCTGGCCAACTCTACGGAAGCCTCTGTGTCGAGCACGGCGTATTTTTCGGCCGACCGCTTTCGCGTGCAGGCGGCGCTGAACGGCGATGCCGCCGACTGGGCGGCGGAGACGCAACTGTTCGTCGATGTGCAGATGGCGCTCTCGCCGCTCGGCGGGTTCGTCAGCATCGTGCAGGGCTATGCCGACCAGGTTTCGATCGACCCGATCGCGGGCACGGTCGCCATCGAGGGGCGCGATCTCGGCGCCCAGCTCATCGAGGCGCGCACGCAGGAGACATTCGCCAACCGTACGTCCTCGGAGATCGCGACGATCCTGGCCGGGCGGCACGGGCTGGCGGCGAACGTGCAGGCGACGACGGCGACGGTGGGACGTTACTGGGAGCTGGAGCACGACAGCCTAACGCTGAACGCGGCGGGGCGGGCGACGACGGAGTGGGACCTGCTGGTCTCGCTTGCCAAGCGCGAGGGCTTCGACCTCTGGGTCTCCGGCACGACGCTGAACTTCGTCGCGCAGGACTATGCGGCGGCGCCGGCCGTGCTGCCGGTGACCGCGCTGATGTCGCTGCGGCTGGAGCGGGCGTTGACGTTCGCCGGCGACATCGTTGTGACGGTGAAAAGCTGGCACAGCCGCGCCGGCAGCACCTGCGTGCGGACGGCGCAGACCTCGCGAGGGGCCGCATCGTCCCGCGAGTACGTCTATGTCGTGCCGAACCTGACTCCGGACGCCGCGCAGAGCTACGCGCAGAACGTGCTGGACGAACTGACGCGGCACGAACTGGTGGCGAGTGCCGAAATGCCGGGTGAACTGGTGCTGACGCCGCGAACGAATGTGCTGTTGCAGGGCACCGGGACCATCTTCGACACGGTGCTGCGCATCGACGAGATCGAGCGCCGGCTGCACGCGACGCGCGGGTTCACCCAGCGGCTGCGGGCGCGCACGGCCTCGGCGGGGTAGGCAATGCAACGATTCCTCAATTCGCTGAAGGCGCAGGCCGGTGCGCAGGATCTGGCGGCGGGGCGGCCGCGCTTCGGCACCGTCGTCAGTGTCGACCCGAAGCGCCACGCGGCAAAGGTCTCGCTGCAACCGGAAGGCGTGGTGACAGGGTGGCTGCCGGTGCTGAGCCCGTGGGTCGGTGCCGGCTGGGGCATGTGCGTGCCACCGATGCCGGGCCAGCAGGTTCTGGTGCTGCCGCAGGATGGCGAGGGCGAACATGGCGTGATCGTGGGCGGCGCCTGGAGCGATGCCTCCGCGACACCCGGCGCGCCGGTCGGCGAGCTTTGGCTCGTGCACCAGTCGGGCAGCTTCATCAAGCTGGTCGGCAACGGCACCGTGCAGGTCAATGGCGATCTGCACGTTAACGGCGATGTCTACGACAGGCACGGCAGCCTTGATCGGCTGCGCGGCAACTACGACGCGCACACCCATGGCGGTGTCAATCCGGGCGGCGGCAGCACGGCGACCACCAGCAACCCCGATCCGGAGTAGCGCATGCCCGACCTGTCGCATCTTTACGGCAACGACCTTGTGGTCGCGTCGGGCGGAGATCTGGCGACCGTGGACACGACGCAGCTCGGCCAGCAGCGGGTGTTGCGGCGGCTGCTGACCAACCCGGGAGACTATCTCTGGAATCCGAGCTACGGCGCGGGGTTGGCGCAGTTCGTCGGGCAACCGGTGAACGCGGCCCGCATTTCCTCGGTGATCCGCAGCCAGATCTTTCAGGAAAGCGCGGTGGCGCAGTCGCCGGCGCCGACGATCGGCGTGGCGGCGGATGCCTCCGGCAACGTCACCGTGCAGATCCTCTATGCCGACAGCACGACCGGCGAGACGCAGGTGCTGAGCTTCACCGTCGGAGCAGTCTGAGCCATGCAACTGCAACTTCGTACGTTCGACACGATCGTCTCCTCGGCCGCCGCGGCGGTGCAGGCGGCGGCCGCGACGGTACTGGACCTGACCGTCGGCAGCGTGCTGCGCGCGGTGCTGTAGGCGAATGCGGGCCTCGGCCTGTGGATGCAGTGGCTGATCCTGCAGGTGCTGCAGACCACGCGCGCGGCGACCAGTGCCGGCAGCGACCTCAATACCTGGATGGCCGATTTCGGGCTGACACGGCTGGCGGCCGTCGCGGCCAGTGGGAGCGTGACGTTTTCCCGGTTTTCGCCGGTGACGACGGCGCTGGTGCCGGCCGGCACGCTGGTGGTGACGGCCGACGGGTCGCAGAGCTTCGCGGTTGCAACGGACACCACCAATGCGGCCTGGAGCGCGGCGCAGAACGGCTACACGCTGGCTGCCGGCACGGCCTCGGTGACGGTGCTGGTGATGGCGGCGGTCTCGGGAAGCGCCGGCAACGTGCAGGCCGGTGCGGTCAGCCTGATCCAGGCGGCGATCCCCGGCGTCGACACGGTGGCCAACGCGGCGGCGACCGCCGGCGGCATCGATGCGGAGACCGACCCGGCATTGCGCGCCCGTTTCGCCGCCTACCTGGTCAGCCTGTTCAAGGCGACCACTGTCGCGGTGGGCTACGCGGTATCGACGGTGCAGCAAGGGCTGCAATACACCATCCAGGAGAACGTCACGCAGAGCGGCACGGTGCAGCCGGGCTGCTTCGTGGTGACGGTGGATAACGGCACCGGCGCGCCGCCGGGTTCGCTGCTGACGGCGGTGGCCAACGCCATCGAGACGGTGCGCCCAGTGGGCTCGATCTGGACGGTCGTGGGGCCGACCGTGACTACCGCGAACGTCAGCATGACGATCGCGACGGCGCCGACGGCGACCCATGCGATCGTGACGGCGCAGGTGGCCTCTGCCATCACCTCGTTCATCGACGGGCTGACGGTCGGGACGCCGTTGCCCTGGTCCCGGCTCGCGCAGGTGGCGTACGACACGTCGCCGTCCGTGACCAACGTGTTCGCGGTGCTGCTCAACGGCGCCAGTTCCGACATCGTGCCGGCGCAGAGCGGCGTGGTGAAGGCCGGCAGCGTGACGGTGAGCTGACATGATCGGCGACGCCAATGACATGATGGCGCGACTTGTCGCGCTGCTGCCGCTTCGCTGGTTCCCGGACACCAGGCCGGTGCTTTCGGCAGTGCTGTCGGGGCTCTCGGACGGATGGGCGTGGCTCTACAACATGCTCGGCTATGTCCGCCTGCAGACGCGGATCGCCACCGCGACCGACAGCTTCCTCGACCTGATCTCGCAGGACTTCTTCAACGGCGCATTGCCGCGGCGGTTCGGCGAGACCGACAGCGCGTTCCGCTCCCGCATCCAGCACGAATTGCTGCGCCCCCGCGCCACCCGGCCGGCGCTGGTGGCCGAACTGACGAATTTGACCGGCCGTACGCCGACGGTCTTCGAGCCGGCGCGGCCGGCCGATACCGGCGCGTGGACCCAGATGCTCGGCTACAACACGGCCGGCGGCTGGGGCAGCCTGATGCTGCCGTTCCAACTGTTCGTCACCGCGTTCCGTCCGCTTGGCACGGGCGTGCCGAATGTCGGCGGCTGGGGGCATCTCCCGGCAGGCGCCGCGGCTGGCGGCTGGAACACCGGGGCGATGGAATACGCAAGCCTGGCGATGGTGCAGAGCCAGGTGACGGACGCCGACATCAACAGCGCCATTGCTACCACCGTGCCGGTTGCGGTGACGGCCTGGACGCGGATTTCCAACTAGGACGCTGCCCTTTCCGCCTGCCGCACCGCGCGGACAAGGGATGCGCCTGCACGGCCCAACCGCATGAGGATCCGATGGACCGCATTATCGTCTATCCGGGCGCGATCCCGCTCGACACCGACATGCTCAACACCAACCGCAACGTGATGGTCGCGTTGCATGCGCTGATCTCGGCCACGCTCGGCACCAACACCGCGGTGGACGGGCTGGCCGTGTACGCGACGGTGCCGGCTTCGATGCAAATCACCGTCGGGCCGGGCAGCATCACGCAGTACGGCGTGCTGGACGCGAACGCTTATGGCTCGCTGCCGGCGGATCTGAGCGATGCGCTGGTGAAGATGGGCGTGATGGTCACGCCGCAGACCTTCACGCTTACCGCACCGACGACCGCGGGGACCTCCATCGCGTATCTTGTGGAGGCGACCTTCAGCGAGGCGGACCAGGACCCGGTGGTACTGCCCTACTACAACGCCGCCAACCCGACGATGCCGTATCTCGGGCCGGGCAACAGCGGGGCGTCGCAGGCGACGGTGCGCCAGCAGCAGGTGATCGTGCAGGTCAAGCCGGGCACCCCGGCGGCGACCGGCACGCAGGTGACGCCGGGCATCGACCCGGGCTGGACGGCGCTGGCCGCCATCCTGGTCACCGCCGGGGCGACGCAGGTGCCGCAGGGCAACATCTACACCGCTCAGACCACGCGCTACACGCCGTGGAAACTGCCCGATCTGACGCCGGGTTTTGCCTTTTCGCAGGCTCTGACGACCAGCGGAACCTTCTCGGTGCCGGACACGGTGACACGGCTGCGTGTCACCGTGATCGGTGCGGGCGGCGGCGGTGGCAGTTGCGCCGTTGGCAGCGGCCTTGGCGGTGGCGGTGGCGGGGCGGGCGGACGTGGCGAGGTCTGGCTGACCGGCATGGTCCCCGGCAGCGTGATTGCCGTCACCGTGGGCGCGCCAGGCGTCGCGGTGCCGGCCGGCACCGGCACATCCGGCGGCACCAGCAGTTTCGGCACCTATTGCTCGGCAACCGGCGGCGTCGGCGGCACCGGCGCGACGTCTTCGGTCTCCGGCACCGGCGGCCTGGGCGGCACGGCGAGCGGCGCCAGTATCGCGTATCCGGGCTCGATGGGATCGGACGCGGTGCCGGGCGTGGCCCGCGGCGGCGACGGTGGTGGCCCGGGCGCCGGGAAAGGCAGCAGCAGCGGCGCCAACGGCGTCAACGCGCTGGGCTGGGGCGGCGGCGGCGGCGGGGCGAGCGGCTCCGGCTTCAATGCCGGCAGCGGCGGCGGCGGCCTGGTGATCGTGGAGTGGTGAGCAAGATGAAAATCTACGCGCGTGTCGAGGCCGGCGCCGTGGCCGAGTTGCTGCGCACCGAGGCCAATCCGGCAGACCTGTTCCACCGGTCGCTGCGGTGGGTGGAGGTGACCAACCCGCTGGTCGCGGTGGGCTGGATCGAGGGGCCGGCCGGGTTCACGCCGCCACCGGTGCCCGAGGCCGGGGCCGCCCCGTTGCCGACCCTCGCTGACCTGCACGCACGGATCACCGAACTGGCGGCGCAGGTGGCGGCGCTCACGCCGCACTGACCGGTTGCGTCGGCGCCGCCTGTCACCATTCACCGGAGCCCCCGATGCCCCAAGGAGTGCCACCGCTCTGGCAGCCGTCCAGCGCGCGTTCCGTCGCGCTGGACGGGCTGCTGCCCCTGCCGCGCGGGGTGATGCCGGCCGACCTGCCGCCGCTGGTATGGCCGATCAAGGACCCCGGCGACATCCTGGACTACTCGCTCGACCTCTCGGCGGCGCTCGCGGGCGATCCGACCGACCAGGTGGCGACGGTCGCGGTGACGCCCCAGCCGAACGGCAATGCCGGCGACCTGCAGGTCGGCCGCATCGTCGGCAGCGGGACGAGCGCGGTGATCTGGTTCTCCGCCGGCGTGGCCGGTACGACCTACGCCGTGCAACTGACCGTGGGCACGCTGAAGGGCCGGGTGATCGGCCGGACCGTGCTGCTGCCAGTGCAACAACTCGCCGGGGTTGCTCCCCCCGTCAACCCGCTGACCACCGACGCGGGCAGCATCGTCACCGACCAGAACGGCAATCCGATCCTCGTCAGTTCCTGAGGCCCGGCCCGCGCTGCCTGCCCCGATTTGACGGCCCAGAAGCCGCCCCGGCGCCGCTGCCCCGCGCGCCATTCACCCATCCGACGCTTGGGAGTTTCCTGAATGCCCACCGTGCAACAGCTTCCGCCGGCCTCAACGGTCAATCCGACCGACGAGCTGATGCTCGACCAGTCCGGCACGAGTGTCTCGGCGACCGTCGAGCAATTGTTCGCGGCCGGTGCGCCGGCCTTGACGCTGACGGGCGACGTGACCGGTGCGGGCACTGGCACCATCGTGACCACGATCGCGCCGGTGACCACGCCGGGCACCTTCACCAAGGTCACGGTAAACGCCAAGGGGCAGGTCACGGGCGGCGGGGTGGTGGGGGCGGCCGACGTGGTGGGGGCGCTTGGCTTCAGCCCGTACAACAGCGCCAACCCGGCGGGCTACGTTGCGGCGAGCGCCCTGGCGACGGTTGCGACCTCCGGCGACTATGCCAACCTGACGGGTGCGCCAACGCTCGGCAGCATGGCGTCGCAGAGCGCGAACGCCGTTGCCGTCACCGGCGGTTCCATCAGCGGCGTGGATCTGTCCGGCGACCCGGTGACCGCCACCGGCAGCACCACCGCCCGCACGCTGGGCGCCCGCGGCAGCGACTGGGTCAACGTGCTCGACTACGGCGCAGACCCGACCGGCGTGGCCGATTGCGCGCCTGCATTTCTGGCGGCGATGAGCGCTGTGCCGAGCGGCGCCTGGGGGAAGGTGGTGGTGCCCAAGGGCACCTACCGTCTGGGCAGCTTCGTCAATGAGCCGACCGGCCGGCTGATCGCGATGGTGTTCGAGGACGGCGCGAACATCAGCGGCAGTGGCCTCGGCGTGGAGCGGGTGGAAAGCACCCAGGGCGCCTACAGTTTCTGGCAGGGCGGTGGCGGCTGGTTCGGCTTTGCGCCGACCGTCGGCGCGCCCACCAACATGGCCTTCCACACCGATATCGTCGAAAACACCTCCAGCAACAGCGGCGCCATGCGCGTCGGCTGGGCGCGCACCTACGAAAACTACAACTACTACGGCAAATACGTCAGCGGCATCGACATCGCCGAACAGAACATCTTCACCTGGCCGCACATCTACGACAATTCGTCGGGTTGGGGCCACTGGGAGGTGATCAACGGCCCGATCTGGGACGAGGACAGCGGTGCCCGCGCGCATATCAGCGCATCCGCCGAGCATTCCGAGTTCGACGTGGCCAACAATGGCCCCGAGGCCGGCTGGACCTTTCGTTCCGGGCAGGGAAACGCCGTCCAGGGCATGTCGATCGACCCGTGGGGCCAGAATGGCAACTACGGCGGGAACATCCTGTATGCGTATGGCTCCGTCGGCTCGTATGACGGGCAGACCGGCGGGCTGAACCAGCGCTGGCCGAGTTTCCCCGCAGTCTTCTCCAACGGCAACCCGTCGGCGGTGGCGCAGAACAGCACCATCGTGATCACCTTCGACGTGACCGCGCATGCGACCGCCAACCTTTCCAACGCCGGGGGCGTCAGCTCGCTGTCGATCGTCAGCGGCGGCGGTGCCTATACCTCGGCGCCGACGGTGGCGTTCAGCGGCGGCGGCGGCTCCGGCGCAGTCGCGATCCCGGTGATGCTCGGCGGCGCGGTGGTCGGCCTGACCATCACCTCGCCGGGCTCCGGCTACACCAGCCCGCCCACGGTGACGTTCACCGGCGGCGGTGTCGCGAGCCCCTCCGCGGTCACGGTCACGTTGAACACCGACGACGCGCATGGGGACGTTGCCTCGATTGCTGCCGCGATCAATGCCGCCGGCATCCCGAACGTGCGCGCGGCGGCGAACACCTGGGGCGGCGTGGTCGGCCGGCTGGTGGTGTTCGGCATCGCGGCTTCGGATCTCGGTACGCTGACGCTCGGCGGCACCGCGCTTGGCACGCTCGGCATCAATGCGGGTGCATACGCCACGCCGCGCGACACGATGGTGGTGGTGTTCGGCGGCACCGGCGGGGTTTCGGTCGGCGACAAGCTGACGGTCAACAACACGGTGCTGACCGTCGGCGGTGCCGGCGCGCTCAGCGACGTGGTCAACACCGTCAATGGCTCCGGCCTTGCCGGCATCCACGCCGACACCAACGCCAACGGGCAGTTGGTGCTGACGGCCTGGACGCCGCAGAACCCCGGCGGCCTGGTGCTGGCGGAGCCGTCCGGCTACACGACGCTGTCCAAGCTCGGGCTGGTCGCGGGCACGTTCTGGCCGCCAACCCCGCCGAAGGGCTTCGCGACGGCGTATGGCGAGTTGTCGGCGCCGGTCTGCCGCACCACCGACGAGATCGCGATCTCCGCCACCGACGTCAACGGCAACACCTACGGGCCGGTGACCGTGACGCTGAATGGCGGGGCTGGCACCGGCTGGCCGGCGGACGTGACCGCCTCGATCCAGTCCGCGATCGGCACGGCCGGCTGGTACAACAACGGCAGCGGCAACATGCTGTCGGCGTCGCCTTCCGTGCTTGTCGCCTACACGCGCGGCTCCGGCGGCAGCCAGGGTGTGGTGCTGCGCAACACCGCCGGCGGCACGCTGACGCTTGCGAACGCGAACGGCACGCCGCTGCAGACGCTGGGCATCGCGCCGGGCACCTACCAGCCGGGCGGCTACTCGGCCGGCTCGCAGAGCGTCTTCATGGCGGCGGAGGACTCCATCGCGCCGCAGGGCCGCGGCATCTTCCTCGGCGGCGTCTCCAACGCCACCGACCGCACCGTGTGGCCGCACGCGCCGCTGGAGGCGCGCGGCGGGTTCCTGCACGGGTTGCGCACCGACAAGGCGACGTTCGACGACAACAACGCGGTGATCGTCGGCGCCGGCCAGGCAATCGCGTTCGGCACCGGCAGCGGCGCCATCGCGCTGACCAATGTCGGCGGCTCGCTGGAGGTGAATGGTACGGCCGTCGCGCTTTCGCCGTCGGTGCCGACGCATGTGTCGCAGCTTGCCAACGACGCGGACTTCATCGCCGCCCCGGCAATTCCTGCCGGTGCGGGCGCCCTGCTGGGCGGCACGACGACGGCGGGGACCGCCGCAACCGTCGCGGTGGGTGCCAACCTCACACTCGCGAGTGGCACGCTGTCGGCCGCCGGCGTCACCAGCTTCAACGGCCGCAGCGGCGTGGTTTCGCTCGCCAGCGCCGATGTGACCGGGGCGCTCGGCTACACGCCGGGCTCCGGCACCGGCACCGTGAGCAGCGTGGTGGCCGGCGCGGGGCTGGCCGGTGGCACCATCAGCACCGCAGGCACGGTCAGCCTGGGCGCACTCGCCGCCGGCAGCCTGATGGGCAATGCCGGCACGCTCTCGGCCGTGCCGGCAGCGATCGCCGTCGGCGCCGGCGTGACGCTGTCTTCGGCCGGCACGCTCTCCAACAGCGGCGTCGTCAGCTTCAACACGCGCACCGGCGCCATTTCGTTGGCAAGTGCCGACGTGACCGGCGCGCTCACCTACACGCCGGCGAACAAGGCGGGCGACACGTTCTCCGGCGCGGTGACGCTGAGTGCAGGCGGCGCACTCTCCGGCACGCTGACCAACAGCGGCACCATCAGCGGCGGCACGCTGGCCGGAACAGTGACGAACGCAGGGACAGTCAGCGGCGGCACCATCTCCGGCGCGACCCACAGCGGCGGAACGCTGTCCGGCACGGTGACGAACAGCGGCACGATCAGCGGCGGTTCGCTGGCCGGAACGGTGACGAACGCGGGAACCATCAGCGGCGGCACGCTGGCGGGCAGCATCACCGCGGCCGGCACGCTGAGCATCACCGGCACCGCCACCGCGACCACGCAGGCAGCAGGCGACAACACGACGAAGCTCGCGACCACGGGCTACGTCTATCAGGCGACGACCAACGCGACGACGATCGCGAGCACCGGCGGCAGCACCACGCTGACCGCGGCGCAATACGGCGTGCCGGTGCTGCTGGTCACCGGTGCGCTGACGAGCAATGCGACGCTGGTGGTGCCGAACAGCGGCGTGTGGATGGTCAGCAACCGCACGAGCGGCGCGTTCACGCTGACGGTGAAGACCTCGGCCGGCACTGGCGTGACGATCGACCAGGGCTACAGCGCCGAGGTGATCGCGGACGGCACCAACGTCGTTCTTGCCACCACTGACTTCAACGGCGTGACGCTGCAGGGCACGGTGACCAACGCCGGCACGATCAGCGGCGGCACGCTGGCTGGCACCATCACGGCCGCCGGCACGGTGAACTTTACCGGCACCGGCACCGCAACCACGCAGGCCAGCGGCGACGATTCGACGAAACTGGCGACCACCGCCTTCGTCTACCAGGCGACGGCGAACGCGGCGACCGTTTCCACCACCGGCGGCAGCAGCACGCTGACGGCGGCACAATATGGCGTGCCGGTGATCCTCGCCACCGGCACGCTGGCCAGCAACGCCACGTTCGTGGTCCCGAACAGCGGGGTCTGGACCGTCAGCAACCGCACCAGCGGTGCTTTCACGCTGACGGTGAAGACGTCCGCCGGCACCGGGGTCGCGATCGACCAGGGTTACAGCGCGCAGGTTTTTGCCGACGGTACCAACGTCGTTCTCGGCACCACCGACTTCAATTCGGTGACGCTGCAGGGCAGCGTCACCAACAACGGTACGGTGAATGGCGGCACACTTTCGCCGGCGGTGCTGGTGGCGGGCTCGGCCGGGTCGGTGGTCACGGTGTCGCAGAGCCTGGACGCCGGCGGCTATCACCCCGTGGTGTTCAGGACCAGCGGCACCAACACGAACGTCCCGTTCGTGTTCGCGCCTGCCGGCATCGGCTACATCGCGACGGCGCTGGCGGACGGCACCGCGACGAACGGCAACCAGCGCGGCCAGTACGCGGTGGACCTGCAGCAGTCGCGCGCCGCCAACACGCAGGTGGCAAGCGGCGCCTATGCGGTGGTGCCAGGCGGTGCGGGCAATACCGCCGGCGGCAGCTACAGCTTTGCCGTCGGCCAGGGCAGCACGGCGACCGGCCAGGGCAGCGTCGCCCTTGGCCAGTATTCGAACGACGGCGGCGCCTACGGCAAGCTGGTATTCTCCTCCAACGCCAGCACCATCGGCAACCAGTGGGGCGTGACCACGCTGTACGTGTCTTCCGTCACGGCCGCAACCCGCATGACCTCGGACGGCAACGCAGCCGGGACAGCGAACTCCGTTCCGATCCGCAGCAACCAGGTGATCGCCGGCACGCTGAC
>Ga0302314_10010341_pt1 | contig 16343 bp, 10 predicted proteins | sample III_Palsa_N2_3_FD_200533 | JGI IMG/M metagenome (GOLD analysis project Ga0302314, IMG submission 200533) | Peat permafrost microbial communities from Stordalen Mire near Abisko, Sweden - III_Palsa_N2_3 | ecosystem: Environmental > Terrestrial > Soil > Palsa > Peat permafrost | place: Sweden... | reverse complement strand
GTCGCGATGGTTGCAGGAGAGGGTTTGCTGCCCTTGGTGTTCCAGTCGAGCACCGTCACGTCCGAACCGCCGCGCGCCGTCGGCACGACCCCGCCGAAACCGCGAGCCGCAACGATGCCGATGCTCTCAAGGCAGAACACGAGAATCACGGCGACCAGCGGCGCCAGGAACCGGCGACCGCCGTGCCACCAGATCATGATCAGCAGCAGTACGACAACGGCGGCGAGAGCAACCGCGATGTCGAGCCCACGCAGCGAGACGACCTGCGCAATGATCGGCGAATCCTGCAGTCCGAAGAGCTGGGGCCACGCGGCAACGAGCAGAATTCCCGCGGCGATGACGACGAGGATTACAGCGAGAACGTTCCGAACCATGGCCCAGCGAGCATAGACCAATACGATTGCAGGATGTCTCCAAGCGGTGCCATCGACCTTCACGCGCACTCCAGCGTGTCCGACGGCACGGAGACACCGGCGGAACTCATCGAGGCGGCCGTTCAGGAGAAGCTTCGCGCGATCGCCATTACCGACCACGATTCGACGGCCGGTTGGCAGGAGGCGTTCGACGCCGCATCCGGAACCGGACTACTCGTTGTGCCAGGGATGGAGCTGAGCACCAACTATGGTCCCGCGAGCGTGCACATGCTCGGTTACCTCTTTGACCCCGCCAATCCCGAGATCGTGGCGGAGACCGCGAAAATCCGTGACGGCAGGATGCACCGAGCCGAGCGGATCGTCGAAAAGATCTCGAAGGACTACGGCATCACCTGGGCGGACGTTCTCGCGCAGTCGGTGGATGGCGGCACGATCGGCCGCCCACACATCGCCGACGCGCTCGTTGCTCACGGCGACGTTCCGGACCGGAGCGCGGCATTCCAGACGATCCTGCACTGGAAGAGCGGCTACTACGAGAAGTACTACGCGCCGTCACCGCTCGCCGGAGTGCGGATGATCGTTGCCGCCGGGGGAGTGCCGGTGCTCGCGCATCCGGCCACCCACGGTCGCTATCGGGCGCTCGAGGATGACGCCATCAAGCAACTGAAGGATGCCGGCCTGTTCGGGCTGGAGATCCATCACCGCGACAATACCGAGGACGGCAAGGTTCGGCTCTACGAGCTGGCGCAGAAGTTCGACCTTCAGGTCACCGGCTCAAGCGACTACCACGGCGAGGGCAAGCCCAACCGGCTGGCCGAAAACACGACCGAGCCGGCTGTGCTCGAAAAGCTGCTTGCTACCGGTACCGGTAGCAAGGCCTTTCAGGGCTGACTGTTTCACTGAAAATTCAGGCTCAGCAGCGCGCCGACCCGATATACGGTCTGGCGAACTGCTGAGCCTGAGTTTTCCGCTGAACTAGGAGGCGGTCGGCGGGGTCGCGGCGCCGTCACCGGTGGGGCGACGACGCGTGCGGTTGCGGCGACGAGCCGGTGCGGCTCCATCGTGAGTTCCTGCTCCGGATGCGCCAGCCTCGTGCGGCCGCTTCTCGGCGGCGGGTCCGTTGGCCGAGCCCGTCCCACGCGACCGGGTGCGCTGACGATCGCCCGAGCGCTGCTCGCGCGGGGGGTGGGATGCCGCGACCTCGACCTTGGGAGCGGGCGAAGGCTTTAACCGACCCTTCGACCCGACGGGGATGTCGAGGTCCGAGTAGAGGTGCGGTGACGACGAGTACGTCTCGACCGGCTCCGGCTGGCCCATGTCGAGGGCCTTGTTAATGGCTGCCCACTTGTGCATGTCGTCCCAGTCGACGAACGTCACGGCGATACCGGTCTTGCCAGCGCGTCCGGTACGGCCGGCGCGGTGCAGGTAGGTGTCGTGGTCATCCGGGATGGTGTGGTTGATCACGTGGGTGACGTCATTGACGTCGATACCGCGAGCCGCGACATCGGTGGCGATGAGGATGTCCTTCTTGCCGGCTTTGAACGCGGCCATGGCGCGCTCGCGCTGCTCCTGGTTGAGGTCACCGTGCACGGCAGCGGCGTTGAAGCCACGGTCGTTCAGCTCCTCGACGAGCTTTGCCGCTGCGCGCTTGGTGCGCGTGAACACGACGGTCTTGCCGCGTCCCTCGGCCTGCAGGATTCGCGAGATGACCTCATCCTTGTCGAGCGAGTGCGCGCGGTAGACGACGTGTTTGATGTTGGCCTGCGTGAGTCCCTCATCCGGATCCGTTGCGCGAATGTGGATGGGCCGGTTCATGAAGCGACGCGCGAGAGCCACGATCGGCCCCGGCATTGTCGCCGAGAACAGCATGGTGTGCCGCGTCGGATCGGTCTGGGCGAAGAGCTTCTCGATGTCGGACAGGAATCCGAGGTCGAGCATCTTGTCGGCCTCATCGAGAACCATGACCTTGACGTTCTTGAGTGAAAGCAGGCGCTGCGACGCGAGGTCGAGCAGGCGGCCGGGAGTTCCGACGACAACCTGGGCGCCATCCTTCAACTCGGCGACCTGACCCTCGTAGGCCTTGCCGCCGTAGATCGCGACGACCTTGGTTGCGCGATTGGATGCGGCGAGCACGAGGTCCTCGGCGACCTGCACGCACAGTTCGCGCGTGGGGACGACGACGAGCGCCTTGACTCCGGGTTCTGGGTTGGTGCCGAGCGCCTGGAGCAGAGGAAGTCCGAAGCCGAGCGTCTTGCCGGTACCGGTCTTGGCCTGGCCGATGATGTCCTGACCTGCGAGTCCGAGCGGGATGGTCTGTTCCTGAATCGGGAACGGTTCGATGATGCCTTTTGTTGCGAGTGCATCGACCATGTCCTGGTCGATACCGAGATCAGTGAAAGTCACTTGTATGTAGCCCCGTCAGCTGGAAATCTCCAGCAGCTTGATGTGACGCCCGTTTTGACATGGGGCGTGCGGCTCCCGCCAGAAATGGGGAGCATTGGCTCACAGTTTAGCCGGAAACCCCCAAACAGGCGGTGCGCCGTACCGCTCGGTGTAGCCTCCGGCACGCGACAGACGTGATCCGACACCTAAACTTGGCCTGTGGTGAACTGGCCGTGGCGACGACGCACACAGACTCCAGCGCCAAAACTTCGTCCGCGCGCCGCAAGCGAGACGCCCACCACGAAGGTGGATCTGGCGTCACTGACTCCCGACCTCACGACATTTCTCGGCAAGTCCGCGTACCTCCAGCTTGCGATCTTCGAGAACCTGAGCCGCGTCGTGCGCGCCGCACCGTCGACCGAGGCCAAGTCCGCGCTCAGCCAGGTGGCCGGTTTCGCGCTCCTCAAGCATCAGGGTCTCGTCGCCGAGATCGAACGCCACGGAGCGGATGCCGCAGCAACGATGCAACCCTTCGTCGCGGAGATCGACCGTTTTCAACGTGTCACCGAGGGCACCGATTGGTTCGAGTCGGTTACGAGCTGCTACCTGACCGCCGGCTTTCTTGACGACTTTCTCGTTCGGCTCGCCGCCGGCCTCTCCGGCGCGGCGGGAGCGCGAGTGGTCGCCATCCTCGAGGCCGACTCGGGCGAAGCGATCGTCGTTTCCGAGCTACTCGCTGCGACGGCCCAGAACCCGCGCCTGGGTGCTCGCCTTGCAATGTGGGGGAGACGACTCGTCGGCGACACCATGCTTCTCGCCCGGTGGACGCTGCGCCCGACGGACAACCATGACTCGGATGAGGCTCGCATCGAGCCGGTGTTCACCGAACTCATCGCCGCGCACACGCGACGGATGGATGCGCTCGGCCTGACCGCCTAGCTCGTACCCTCCGACCACTCTCCGAATTCAGGAGGCGGTGTACGGATGAGGCTGGATGGCATTACTGATCCACAATTCAGCCGCCGAATCATAGTTTTCGGCAGAATCTCCTGAATTGCCTGACACTACGCGCGCGAAAGCTGCTGCAGCATCATGTCGTCGTAGCCGTGGCGAAGGCGGGGAACGACGAGCGCAAGCACGAGCGAGATGGCGGCGCCAGCCGCGAGGCTGACCGCCCAGATCCAGCCGCCGTCAAACTTCCAGCCGAGCCAGGTCAGACCGACCCACACGACCGCCGTGACCGCCGCCGCGATGGCGGGGATCAGCGCGACCCCGTACGTGTCGCGTCCCGGGAGCGCGTAGCGCGCTCCGAGCCCGATGCAGAACGAGATCAGGGTGACGAACAGGAGTTCCACGGTTACGCCACGAACCCGACGCGCCGGGAAATCTCCGAGCCGACCTCGATGTATCCGAACGACGCGGTTGGGATGATGTACACCTTCTGCTTGTCGTCGACGAGCCGAATGTACTTCGCATCGGACTCGAGTGCTGCAGCGACCACCTTCTCGACCTCAGCGGCGGTCTGCGCCGTCTCGAATGCGATCTCGCGGGGGCTGTTCAGGATGCCAATTCGAATGTCCACGAGTTCAGGTTACGACAGTTCGTTTACCACCGATGGCGGGTTTCTCTCTTGGCAGAAACCGTGCGCCAGCAGCGAGGCCGGATGTCCGCACCCTCCGCTAACTTTGGCTGTGTGAGCATCCTTGGTTTCGAGCGCGTCGCGGCCACGGCCGAACCCTCCACGCCGCCGATTCTCGACCCGTCGCAGCGGGCGGCCGTCGACCTCGCCGACGGCGGATCCGCGGCGGTACTTGGCGCGCCGGGCACGGGCAAGACGACAACGATTGTCGAGCTTGTCGCCGATCGCGTTCTGAATCGTGGATGGTCGCCCGACGAGATCGTCGTGCTAACGCCGACGCGGGCATCGGCGACCCGTCTGCGCGACCGGCTCGCACTGCGGCTGGGCGTGGCGACGAACGGACCGCTCGCGCGCACCGTCAATTCGCTGGCGTTCGAGATTGTCGGTAACGCTTTTCGCGCCGCGGGAAGCGAGGCTCCACGTCTCGTGACGGGTGGAGACCAGGACGTCGACATCGCCAGCTTGCTCGACGGCGACATGGCCGAAGGCATCGGCGCAACCTGGCCCGATGAGCTGGGCCCGGATGTCCGGAGCCTGCGAGGATTCCGCACCGAGCTCCGCGACTTCATGATGCGGGCAACCGAGTTCGATGTCTCGGCGACCCAACTGCGTCGTCTCGCTGAGGAGCACGCGCGCCCGGAGTGGGCATCGGTCGCCGATTTCACTGACGAGTACATCGCGGTCGTCGGCGCGTCCCGACCCAGCCACTACGACGCGGCGGAGTTCGGGCGTTTCGCGGTCGCAGCCATCGAGTCAGACGAGCCGGGCGAACGGGTCGAGCGCCTGCGCCTGGTCGTGATCGACGACCTCCAGGAGGCAACCGAGTCGACGCTCGCGCTCCTCCGCGCGCTGCACCGTCGCGGGATCGCCATCATTGCCTTCGGCGATCCGGACGTGGCCGCGAACGCGTTTCGCGGCGGCGAGCCCGATGCACTTGGCCGCCTGGGTGCTGTGCTGGAGGATGCGGAGGTTTACAGCCTCGTTCTCGAATCCGTGCATCGCACGGGCCCCGCGCTGCGCGCTCTCACCTCGGCAATTACGGAGCGCATCGGCGCGGCCGCTGCGGGATCCCAGAGGCGAGCCGTCGCAGCTGCGCGGGACAGCGCGCGACCGATAGCGCAGGCCGTCACTCTGACGCCAGGACGGCAACTGAGCGCCATCGCGCGTCAGCTGCGCGAACGCCATCTGCTCCACGGGATCGCCTGGAACGACATGGCGGTGATCGTGCGCAGCGGGGCGCAGACCGCTGGTATCCGACGTGCGTTGGCGCTCGCCGAGGTACCCGCCCGAACCGCGGTGGGCGCGACCGCGCTGCGGGACGACCGTGCGGCGCGCTCGCTGCTGACACTGGTCGACGTCGGTATTGGCCGCACCGCGCTGACTCCGCCTCTCGCGATCGAGCTGCTGACCTCGCCATTCGGAGGTATCGACCGCATCGCGCTCCGGCGGCTGCGGCTTGCGCTTCGGGCGGAAGAACTGGCGGGAGGCGGCAACCGCCCGAGCGACGCACTGCTGGTCGACGCGCTCGAGGCGCCCGGTCGCTTCGCGACGATCGACCATCGCATCGGACGCAGCGCCGATCGTCTCGCCAAGTCTCTCGCCGAGCTTCGCGAGGCGGCCGACAGCTCCACGATTGAGGAGCTCTTCTGGCTGGGCTGGGAGCGCAGCGGGCTCGCACCGGTCTGGCTCGAGCAGGCGCTCGGCTCCGGCATCACGGCCGCCGAGGCCAACACCAACCTCGATGGCATCCTCGCGCTGTTCACCGCGGCGAAGCGATTCGTCGAGCGTCGCCCGGGGGATGCTCCCCGACTGTTCCTCGACGCGGTACTCGACGCCGATGTGCCGGAAGACACGCTGACCCCTCAGCCGCTGGAGGCGTCCGTTCTCGTGACGACGCCATCCGGAGTGGTCGGACTCGAGTTCGACACCGTCGTGGTCGCCGGGCTACAGGACGGCGCCTGGCCGAATCGGCGACTCCGTGGATCGCTTCTCGGCGCACAGCAACTCGTCCGCGCCGTGACCGGCATCGACAGCGCATCCATCGACGAGCGCAAGCTCGTGCTGGACGACGAGCTTCGGATCTTCGCACTCGCCGTTTCGCGCGCGCGTTCCCAGGTCATCGTCTCGGCCGTGGCCAACGATGACGAGTCCGCGAGCGTCTTCCTGAGTCTTCTTCCGCAATCCGCCGAGTCGATCGAGACCACCCTGCTCCCACCGCTGTCGCTGCGCGGTCTCACGGGCAGGCTTCGTCGGGAGCTGACCACCGGCGGTCGCTTCCGCGATCCATCCGCCGCCGCGTCGGCACTTGCGCGACTCGCCGCGGAGCGTGTCCCCGGTGCCGACCCGTCGGAGTGGCACGGGCTCATCGATCCGTCAACGGACGAGCCGCTGTACCGCGACGACGAGCGGGTGCCCGTTTCGCCCTCGCAGCTCGAGAGCTTCGAGCAGTCGCCGCTCGACTGGTTTCTCGACTCGATCGCCGGCAGCGAGGGATCCTCGGCCATGGGACTCGGCACCATCCTGCATTGGGCGATGGAGACCGCGACCGACCCGAGCATCGATGCACTCTGGCGCGCGGTCGAGTCCCGGTTCTCGGAGCTCCTGTTCGAATCCGATTGGCTAGCGGAAGCGCAGAAGCGCGCGGCGCGAACCCTGGCCGGCGGAATCGCCGAGTACCTGGCGGACTTCGAGAGCGCGGGCAAGGATCTGGTCGGCGCCGAGCGGCGCTTCCAACTCGAGATCGGTCCCGCTACGGTCAACGGTTCCATCGACCGGGTCGAACGATCGGCCGACGGATCGATAGTCATCGTCGACCTCAAGACGGGCGCACCCATCACGAGTCAGGATCGAGTCGACGCTCATCCGCAGCTGGGCGTCTACCAGCTCGCCTACGCCGAGGGCGTCCTCGACGAGGCCCTCGAGAGTTTCAGCGATCATCACTCTGGGGGAGCCAAGCTTCTGTTCGTGAAGAAGGGCATCAGGTCGAAGCTCTACCGCGAGGGGATTCAGGCACCGCTTTCTGCCGACCAGCTCGAGGGATTTCGTGAGCGCATTCGCCAGGCGGCCGCCGGGATGGCGCTGGCCGAGTTTGTCGGCCTGCGCGACGTCTCTTCGTGGAGTGGTGCGACAACGCCACACTCCCTTCACCGGGTGCCCGCGGTGTCCAGCGATGGTGCCCCCGCCGAGCAGCCGACGCGCGACGGCGGTGCGTAAGTGACGAGTGCAATCGAAATCGCGGATGCGCTGGGCCGACCCCGACCGACCGATGAGCAGATCGCCGTCATCGAGGCAGCGCTCGAGCCGGCTCTCGTGGTCGCGGGTGCGGGTAGTGGCAAGACGGAGACGATGGCCAATCGCGTTCTCTGGCTATTGGCGAATCGCCATGTGCGGCCCGGCGAGATCCTGGGTCTCACCTTCACGCGCAAGGCGGCAGGCGAACTGTCCGGCCGCATCCGAACTCGAATTCAGCAACTCGCACAGGCCGGTCTGGTGGCTGACGACTACGACGCGTTCGAGGCGCCGCAGGTTTCCACGTACAACTCCTTCGCGAATTCGATCTACCGCGACAACGCCATGCTGATCGGACGGGAAGGTGACGGCGCCATCCTTGGTGCCGCCTCGGCCTGGCAGCTTGCGCGCTCGATCGTGGTTGCGAGCAGGGATGAGCGGCTGGTGGAACTCGACAAGCGTGTCGACGATGTCACCAAGGCCGTCCTCGCGCTGGGCGCCGCAGTGTCCGAGAACATCGTCGAGGCGGGCGAGGTTCGCACGTTTGCCGCGGCATTCGCGGCGCTGGCCGAACTGCCGGGTATGGGGCGCTACGCCTACGAGGATGCCGCTGCTCTCGCCGGAACGGTGGGCAGCCTCGACGTGCTGCTCGATCTCGCCGAACAGTTTGCCGAGGCGAAGCGGCGGCGCGGGTACATCGAGTTCTCCGATCAGGTCGCGCTGGCGCTGCAGATCGTCAAGGGCTCGCCGCGCATCCGTTCCGAGTTCCGGGAGCAGTTCCGCGTTGTTCTCTTGGACGAATACCAGGACACCAGCGTCGTGCAGACGTGGCTTCTCGCCGAGCTCTTCGCGGGACACCCGGTGATGGCCGTTGGCGACCCCAATCAGTCCATCTACGGCTGGCGCGGTGCGAGCGCTGCGAACCTCGAATCCTTCGGTGCGCAGTTTGCGGGCGGCGCCGCGCTCGACTTCAACCTTTCGACCAGCTGGCGCAACGGTCACGACATCCTGAGCGTTGCCAACGCGCTCGTCGAGCCGCTCGTGCCGCACACCCGTGTTCGGGTGCAGAGGCTGATCCCCGGCCCGCGCGCGAGCGACCGCACCGTGGATGTGACGTTCGAGGAGTCGATCCTCGAAGAAGCGGAGAGCGCCGCGCTCTGGCTAAAGCACCAGCTCGCGACTCTCGACGGCACCGATGGGGAGCTGCCCACCGCCGCCATGCTGTTTCGCGCCCGCAAGAACCAGTCGTTCTTCCTCGATGCCCTGCGAAGGAACGACGTTCCGTTCCACGTGCTCGGGGTTGGTGGTCTCCTTGCCACCCCCGAGATCGCCGATCTGGTGAGCGCGCTGACGGTCGTCAGCAATCCGGGCGCGGGCAACGAGCTCATCCGCCTGCTCGCCGGCTCGCGCTGGCGCATCGGTGTGCGCGATCTACGCTTCCTTCGTCGCCTGGCCTCGTGGCTCACTAAACGCGATCTTGCCCAGCAACCGCTGGCCGAGGAGGTCGTGCAGCGGCTGCGCGATTCGGTGGCGGAGGGCGAGGGTGGCTCGATCGTCGACGCGCTCGACTTTATCGCGACCGCGCCCACCGGCCACTCCCAGCTTGCGGAGTTCAGCGAGGTCGGGGTCGAGCGAATGCGGGAAGCTGGCCGTACTTTCGCGTGGCTGCGGTCCCGGGCGGGCCTCGACCTGCTCGACTTCGTGACCCTGGTCGAGCAGGAATTGCGTCTCGACATCGAGGTCGTTGCCAACGAGTTCCTGCCGCTGGGAGGCGCCAACAAGGAGGCATTCTTTGATGCGCTCGCGGGGTACATCGCTGTCGACGAGTCGGCAAGCCTCGGTGGATTTCTCGGCTGGCTGCGCGAGGCCGAGTGGCGCGACGGTTTGTCGCCGCGACCCGAGGATGCCGAGCCCGGCACAGTGCAGATCCTGACCATCCATGGCGCGAAGGGTCTCGAGTGGGACGCCGTCGCCGTGCCGCGCCTCGTTGATGAAGAGCTGCCGGCCAAGCCGCGCGAGGGCTACAACGGGTGGCTCGCGTTCGGGCAGCTTCCGTGGCCGTTCCGCGGCGATAGCAACGAACTTCCGGAATTCATCTGGCGTGGTCACGACAACCGTAAGCAGCTGCTGGAAGCACGGGGAGAGTTCGCGGCGCTGGTGCGCGAGCGACACGAGTTCGAGGAGCGACGTCTCGCGTACGTCGCCGTGACCCGAGCGAGGCACTCGCTGTTGCTGAGCGGCTCGTACTGGGCAACCCAGACCAAGCCGCGGGGGCCGAGTCCGTTCCTGGTCGAGCTCGCCGATGCGGGCGTCATCGGGTCGCTCCCCAGTGGAGCCCAAAATGAGGACAACCCTTTGGGCGATGACCCGGAGGTGATCTACTGGCCGGCTGATCCGCTCGGTGGACGGCGCGCGCGAGTCGAAGCCGCCGCCGCTGCGGTGCGCGCGGCCGAACCCGGCAGCGCCGGCGTCTGGGGCACCGAGTTGGATTTGTTGCTCAAGGAGCGCGCGGCGCGTTTGGACTCCGCGCGATACGTTCCACTCCCGAGCCGTGTTCCGGCATCCCGCTTCAAGGACTTCGTCACCGATCCGGCATCCGTCGCATCATCGCTCCGGCGACCGATGCCCGAGAAGCCCTACCGGGCCACGCGACTCGGCACTCTCTTTCACAGCTGGGTCGAGCAGCGGGCGGGAGTGAGTGGTTCGTTCGAGGAGCTCGACACCCTCGCCACCGAGGCTGACATCGATGGCGACCAGCTGGACGCGGTTGCCCTGGCGAAGCTGCAGGCCACGTTCGAGGCGTCGCGCTGGGCGAACCGGCAGCCGATCGAGGTCGAGCGCGAAATCCACCTGGTGCTGGCTGGCCAGATCATCATCTGCAAAATCGATGCCGTCTATGCCGTGTCTTCGGCCGACGACACAGTGCGTTTCGAAATCGTCGACTGGAAGACCGGAAAGGCGCCGAAGGATCAGAAGGATCTCGAAGAGAAACAGCTCCAGCTCGCGCTCTACCGACTGGCCTACGCGCAGTGGAAGGGGATCGATCCGGGCCTCATCGACGCCGTGTTCTACTTCGTCGCCGACGACGAGATCATTGCACCGGACCACCTCTATGACGAGCGGGAACTCGTGGCGAAGTGGCGTGAGTCGCTGCGTTAGCGCTCTGCTAGCTTCCGAACGCGCTGTGGCCCGTGATGTGGTTGCCGAGGATCAGGGTGTGCACCTCATCCGTCCCCTCGTAGGTGCGCACGCTTTCGAGGTTGTTCGCGTGCCGGAGCGGTGAATAGTCGAGCGTGATGCCATTGCCGCCGAGGATCGTGCGAGCCTCGCGGCAGATCGCGATCGCGCTTCTTGCATTGTTGAGCTTGCCGACGGAGACCTGGTGCGGCTGCAGTGCGCCCTTGTCCTTGAGCCGGCCGAGATGCAGAGCCAGCAGCACTCCCTTATTGAGCTCGAGCGCCAGGTTCACGAGCTTCTCCTGCGTCAGCTGGAAGTCCGCGATCGGTCTACCGAACTGCACGCGCGTCGTGGCATAGTCGAGGGCGGCGAGGTAGCTGTCGCGCGCCGCGCCCATCGAGCCCCAGATGATTCCGTAGCGCGCCTCGCCCAGGCACTCGAACGGAGCGCGAAGGCTGGTCGCGCCGGGCAGCATTGCTTCGGCGGGAAGCCGAACATCCACGAGCTCGATGTCGCACTGGATGGATGCCCGCATCGACAGTTTCCTGCTGATCGGTGTTGCGGTGAAGCCAGGAGAATTTGTTGGCACGATGAAACCGCGGATGCCCTCATCCGTCTGCGCCCAGATGACCGTCAGCGTCGCGATCGATGCGAGACCGATCCAGCGCTTGGCTCCGTTCAACACCCAGTCCGCGCCGTCGCGTTTCGCGAACGTCGTCATGCTCGACGGATCGGATCCCGCGCTGGGTTCCGTGAGACCGAAGCTGCCGATGATCTCGCCCGTCGCCATTCGGGGGAGCCACTCATTTTTCTGCTCGTCGGAGCCGTTGCGGTAGATCGCCGTCATGGCGAGCGAGCCCTGCACACTAACGAACGTGCGGATCCCCGAATCGCCCGCCTCGAGCTCCAGTGCGGCGAGGCCGTAGTCGACGGCACTGGCGCCCGCGCAGCCGTAGCCCTCGAGTTGCATGCCGAGCAGACCGAGGCGGCCGAGCTCAGGAACGAGCTCGACGGGAAAGTAGGCGCGATCGAACCAGTCGGCGATGTTGGGCTTGATCTCGGCGTCGACGAACGAGCTAATGCGTGCCCGCAGGGCGAGTTCATCCGGCGACAGCAGACTGTCGAGATCGATCAGGTCCGATGGATCGGCTGACGTGGACGGCACTTGGTTAGATGGCTCGTTCGGTGCGAGTGAGCATCGCCTCGACGTCCTCGACGGCCATGGTCGGCATCGTCTGCGGTCCGATCGGGTTGAGGATGTCGCGGTGCACGGAATCGGCGAGCGCCGCGAGCAGGTTCACCGCGTCGTCCACGATTTCCTGGTTGTGCAGCTCGGTGCCGTGCAGCAACCACTTGGCAACTTCGAGTTCGGAGTAGAGCATCGCGCGCTGGCGAACCTGGCGGTCAGTGCCGCCACGAACCTCGTTGTAGGCGTCGAGCGCGACCTCGGGAACCGCTTCGTCGCGCGCGCCGAGCAGCCAGGCCAGGTCCCGCGCCGGGTCGCCGACGCGAAGCTCCTGCCAGCCGAGAACTCCGGTGACATCGCCGCCAGCGAAGAGAAGCGAGTCGGCGCTCAGCGAACCGTTGATCACGGTCGGCTGGAACTGCCACAGACGGGTTTCTTCCGTCGCGGCTTCCCAGCGCGAGAGCAGAGCCGCCGGCACCATTCCGGTCGCGGCGGCGCGGTCGATAATTGTCACGCACGAACGGTGGCACTCGACGGAACTCATCACCGGCAGGCCGGAGTCGGCGACGAAGCTGGTGGGCAGCGCGTGGATCGCCGCAACAGCGCGGCCAATGGATGACGCCTTCGGCACGTCGATTGCGCCGAGCGCGCTCTTGGACCCGTAGACGAATTCGTAGACGATCGCGCGGGTGCCGTTGATCGGAGTCTGCCCCGCGAAGGCGGAAACGGCGAAGTGCAGGCGGGTGCGAACGCCGGCGCTCAGCGCACGCAGCGCGACCAGATCGGCCGACTGCTCGGCTTCCGCGCGCTCGTTTCGCGGCACACGAACCAGCCAGTGCTTGCCGTCGCGACCGGTCAGAAGCGCGCAGTCGAAATCGCCACCGCTACCGCCAAAGCTCGACGCCTCGATGATGTCGAGGCCGGGCACGGCCGACGTGGCGAGCGCAGCTAAAGTTAGGTGGGATCGAGCCATACCTTGAGGGTAGGTCCGCGTTTACGAACATCCCCCGCACGCCACGCCTTTCGGACAGGTCACGAAAAATGTCGCAATCCTTCCTAAAACGGCTACCGCTGTCCCGTTTTGAGGTTGATCGCGACTATCTGGCTCGCGATCGCCCGAATCTGATCGACGAGTTGCGCGCTAATCCCGCGGCCCGCGTCCTGCCGGTTTTCGATGGTCGGGCTCTGCTGAAATCGGACACCGAGCTCGCGCTGCTGCCGTTTGATCAGCTCCCGCCCGCGCAGACTCTCGTCTACCTGGGGCTCACCACCACGGCGACCGATTCCGAGCCCGTCGGTACTCCCGTTGTCGCCGCCCAACTGGTCGATGCCGGCTCGCTCGCGGACGCCCAATGGTCCAACCTCCGCACGGTTGGATCCCGGCTCAGCGATCGGGATGCCGGCCTGCTGACCGAGGCGCTCGGCATCCTGAACTGGCATCTCTCGCACGGTTTCTCGCCGCGCACGGGTGCCGCGACCGTGATCGAAAAGGGTGGCTGGGTTCGGCGCGATCCGGAGTCCAACACCGAGGTTTTCCCGCGCACTGATTCCGCGATCATCGTGGGCATCACCGACGCGGAGGACCGCCTGCTGCTCGGCTCGAACGCGCTCTGGGAGGCCAACCGGTTTTCGCTTCTCGCGGGCTTCGTCGAGCCCGGCGAATCGCTCGAGGCCGCCGTGATTCGCGAGGTCTTCGAGGAGTCCGGGATCTGGGTCTCGGATCCGGTCTATCTCGGAAGCCAGCCGTGGCCGTTCCCGGCGTCGCTCATGCTCGGATTTACCGCGCGCGTCGACGCCAGCCGCACCAGCACGCTGACTCCGGATGGCGCCGAAATCCTCGAACTGCGCTGGTTCTCCCGCGACGAGCTGAAAGCGTCGCGCGGCGAGGTCATCCTTCCCGGCTCGACGTCGATCGCGCACGCGATCATCGAGGAGTGGCTGGGTGAGCCGATCGAAGATGGGCGCTGGTGACGGTCCCGACGGTTGGCGCGGGGGACTCAGCGACTAGCCCCGAGGGCCTGCTCGCCGGGCTCGATGAGCAGCAGCGGCAGGCTGCCGAATCCCTCCTCGGACCGGTGGTACTGCTCGCCGGCGCCGGCACCGGCAAGACTCGAGCGATAACCCATCGCATCGCCTACGGCGTCGCCACGGGCGTGTATTCGCCCAGCAGGGTCATGGCACTCACGTTCACCGCGCGCTCGGCCGGGGAGTTGCGTTCGCGTCTGCGCTCGCTCGGAGCCGGCGGCGTTTCCGCGCGCACGTTCCACGCTTCCGCGCTGTCGCAGCTGGGTTTCTTCTGGCCGCAGGTTGTTGGCGGAACCGCACCCAAGCTGCTCGACAGCAAGGGCCGCGTGATCGGGCATGCGGCCGAGTCGCTCCGGTTGAAGCTCGACACCGCAACTCTGCGGGACACGGCCGCCGAGATCGAATGGCGCAAGCTGTCCCGGATGAGCATCGACCAGTACGCCGCCGCAAAACGGCCGCTGCCGCCGACGCTCACGCTCGAAAAGATCGTCGACCTGCAGCGCGCCTACGAGACCGTCAAGGACGAGCGCAAGCAGATCGACTTCGAGGACGTACTCCTTGTGACCGCTGGGATGATCGAGTCCGAGCCTCGAGTCGCCCAACAGGTGCGCGAGCAGTACCGCTTCTTCGTCGTCGACGAGTATCAGGACGTGTCGCCGCTGCAACAGGAACTGCTGTCGCTCTGGCTGGGTGAGCGCAACGACCTCTGCGTCGTCGGTGACGCAAGCCAAACGATCTACACGTTTGCTGGCGCGACACCGGATTACCTTCTCGGGTTTACGAGCCAGTACGAGGATGCGACGGTCGTGCGCCTCGAACAGAACTATCGCTCGACGCCCGCCATCGTCGACGCGGCGAACCGCGTCATGCACGGCAGAGCCGGCGCGCTCGACCTGCACGCCGTTCCGGGTGCCGCGGCCGGACCCGCGCCATCCATCTCCGGGTTCTCGGATGACCGCACAGAAGCTCGCGCGATTGCCAGCGCGATCCGGGCCGACATCGACGCGGGCGCCACACCCGAGTCGATCGCGATTCTGTATCGCATCAACGTGCAGTCGGCCGTGATCGAGGCGGCGCTCGGCGATGCCGGCGTGCCGTGCGTCATCCGCGGGTCGACGCGTTTCTTCGACCAGCGTGAGGTCAAGGAAGCGATCATGCTGCTGAAGGGCGCCTCAGTGAACACGCGTCCGGAGCCGCTCTTTCAGACGGTCAGCGATGTGCTGCGGTCTCTCGGCTGGACGCAGACCGCGCCCGAAGTACGCGGCGCCGTGCGCGACCGCTGGGAATCCCTGAATGCGCTCATGGGTCTCGCCGACGAGGTGTCGGCCGAGACAACCCTCAAGGAGTTCGTCGCGGAGCTTCTCGAACGACAGGCCGGTCAGCACGAGCCCACCATGTCGGCGGTGACGCTGGCGACGTTGCACAGCGCCAAGGGCCTCGAGTGGGACACCGTCTACATTGCCGGTGCATCCGAGGGGCTGCTGCCGATCGGCTACGCGAAAACCGAGCAGGCCGTCGAGGAAGAGCGCCGGCTGTTCTACGTGGGCATCACGCGCGCGCGGCGGAAGCTGCGGCTGTCGTGGGCTGGCCCGAATCGCCAGCCGAGTCGATTTCTGGCCGACCTGCGCTGAGGGCGTTCCCGCCAGGCGCTGCCGCCGGGATTTCGATGCATCCGCAGTCCGGATGAGGCATCCAGTCGCGCCTCGTCACCTCGCCGGACTCGACAGCGAGACGGAACGATCTGGCTGCCAGGGCTCGACCCGGCACCGAACGACCACCACGCTCGAGTCGGTCGAGCACCAGTCGTGCAACGCGGGACGCGATCTCAGCCGATACCAGCGCGGTCTCGGATAGCGCCCGCCGACCCCAGAGCTGTGAGGCGATGGCCGACCAGGATGCGTCGGCGTCGCGCCGGTAATGCTCGAGGCAGTAGAGACACGGAGTCTGGCCGGGCTCCACGAGCGGGCCGATCTGCACCGAATCGTCCCCGAAGACGACAGGCAGATGCGGTAGGTCGCGGCGGAGCCAGAATCCGTAGCTGCCCGGGTCGAGCACGTAGTGGCCGACCGCGATGCCCAGGTCGGTCTGGTCGTCGGTCGGTGTCGCACTGACCGAGACCGCAGCCCCGGCCAGAGCCAGCGCGTTGGCAATGCGCTCCACGGTCTGACCGCTGCCGACAATCGCGACGCGCGACGCCCGCGCGGGAGCCTCGTCGGGTAGTAGCAACGGCTTAACCCGTCGGAGCAGCCCGGCGACATCCTGACCCGATGCACCGGACGAGGTCGCGATCATCTCGAGGCCCGACCTGCTGATGCCGCTGCCCAGAGCCGCG
>Ga0302314_10010340_pt1 | contig 16346 bp, 12 predicted proteins | sample III_Palsa_N2_3_FD_200533 | JGI IMG/M metagenome (GOLD analysis project Ga0302314, IMG submission 200533) | Peat permafrost microbial communities from Stordalen Mire near Abisko, Sweden - III_Palsa_N2_3 | ecosystem: Environmental > Terrestrial > Soil > Palsa > Peat permafrost | place: Sweden... | reverse complement strand
ACGACGGCGCTCGGCGCTGCTTTTCTCGCGGGGCTCGCCACGGGCGTATGGGCGGATCTGAAGGCCGTCGCCGCGACCTGGGCTCTGGGCGCCGCATTCCTCCCCGCGATGCCGGCGGCTCGCCGGACCGAAGCGGTCGCCGGCTGGCGTACGGCATTGCACCGAACCCTGCTGGCGCAGTGAATGCACCCCGCACTCACTCTCGCGCAATTAGCCCGCGATCTGGCATCCGGCCGCACCACCAGCCGACAGCTGGTCGAGGGTTGTCTGGCGAATATCGCGGCGGCGGACGGCGAAGGTCCGCGCGTCTTTTTGACCGTTCACGCGCAGCAAGCGCTGGCGGCGGCGGACTTCCACGATCAGATGCGCAGGTGCGGTGCGGCGGCCAGCATGTATGCCGGAATTCCGATCTCGGTAAAGGACTTGTTCGACCTGGCCGGGGATGTGACCACGGCCGGATCGACCGTGCTTCAAGGCACCGCGCCCGCGGTCCGGGACGCGGCCGCGGTGGCGCGTCTCAAAGCCGCCGGCTTCGTCGTGATCGGCCGCACCAATATGACGGAGTTCGCCTTCTCGGGCCTCGGTGTCAATCCTCACTATGGAACGCCTCTGAATCCCTGGGAGCGCGCCAACAAAAGAATTCCCGGAGGCTCGTCATCGGGCGCCGCGGTATCAGTCACGGACTCGATGGCGTTTGCCGCCTTGGGGACGGACACTGGCGGCTCCTGCCGGATCCCCGCGGCCCTGTGCGGTGTCGTCGGATTCAAACCGACCGCAAGCCGAATTCCACTGGCGGGCTGCTATCCTCTTTGCAGGACCCTCGATTCAGCGGGGCCGCTCGCCAACTCGGTCGCATGTTGCGCCGTGCTGGACGCCGTACTCTCGGGTGAGTCCGCGTTTCATGAGATGAGCGTCAGGGGTCTGCGCTTCGGCGTGCTGGGCGGCTATGTTCTAGAGGGACTCGTAACGGAAGTCGCATCCGGCTGGGAACGGGCGTTGCGCGCGCTCGCAAAGGCGGACGCTCGCCTGAGCCACATCGTCGTTCAAGAATTCGACGAACTGCCGCGGATCAATCGCAAGGGCGGCCTTTCTTCCGCGGAAGCCTATGCTCTGCATCGCGAGCGTCTGGCGAGCGATGCCTCGCAATACGACCCGCGAGTCGCGGCGCGCATTCTGCGCGGCCGCGAGCAGGACGCGGCCGACTACATCGATCTGCACGCCGAGCGTGCAAACTTCATCGCCCAGGTCACGCCGCGTCTGGCCGCTTTCGATGCGCTGCTCATGCCGACGCTGCCCATCGTCGCGCCATTGTTGACGGACCTGGCCTCGGACGAGGCCTATGTGAGACTCAACATGCTGTCGTTGCGCAATTCCAGCGTGGTCAATTTCCTGGATGGCTGCGCCATTTCGATTCCCTGCCAGGAGCCGGACGCGGCGCCCGTGGGCCTGACGATCTTCAGCCTTCGCAACACCGACCGCCGGCTCCTGGCGATTGCCGGCGCGGTGGAAAATTGTCTGCGTTGACCTACGCTCAATAGACCTCGGGCACCAGCATATCGGCCGGCACGGCCTGCCGGGAGTAGTGCTCGTGACGCTCGCGCTCGGGCAGAACGACGGGCGCCTTGTGCACCTCATTGTAGGGGAACTGTTTCAGCAGATGATCGATGCAATTGAGCCGTGCGCGCTTCTTGTCGACCGCATGCACCACCCACCAGCGCGCCTCGGGAATGTGCGAACGCTCTAGCATGATTTCTTTCGCCTTGGTGTACTCCTCCCAGCGGCGCCGCGACTCGAGATCCATCGGACTGAGCTTCCACTGCTTCAGCGGATCGTGTATCCGGCCGAGAAAGCGCAAATGCTGCTCCTCGTCGGTGATGGAGAACCAATACTTGAGCAGATGGATGCCGGAGCGCACCAGCATGCGCTCGAATTCCGGCACGGAACGGAAAAACTCCTCGTATTCCTCCGGGGTGCAGAACCCCATCACATGTTCCACGCCCGCGCGGTTGTACCAGCTGCGGTCGAACAGGACGATTTCGCCCGCGGCCGGAAGATGCTCCGCGTAGCGCTGAAAGTACCATTGCGTGCGCTCGCGGTCGTTCGGTGCCGGCAGCGCCACCACTCGACACACACGTGGATTCAGGCGCTGGGTGATGCGCTTGATCGCGCTGCCCTTCCCGGCCGCATCGCGCCCTTCGAATAGAATCACCACTTTCTGGCGGGTGTCCACCACCCAGTCCTGCAGCTTCACCAGTTCCGCCTGCAGCCGGAACAGCTCGCCGAAGTAGCGCTGCCGATACTCCTTTTCCACATCGGCGTTCTCTCCCGCCGGCATCCCGGGCAGCGGATGCCGATCCTCGGTCTCGAGCTCGAGCTCTTCATCGTAGCTATCCGCAAGATCGCGGCTGATGCGGCGGATCAGTTCCTCGCTGTCGAGCGCTGGCATGTCATTCATCATCGAACCTCATGGTGTAGCCGCGAACCTCAGAGTGTAACCGGGCATGCCGTCACGCCCCATATGTCTTTTGCATATTCCTCGATCGTCCGGTCGCTCGAGAACTTGCCCGAAGACGCGATGTTCAAAACCGCCTTGCGTGCCCATTCACGCGGCTTGCCGTACCAATCGCACAGGCGCCGATCCGACTCGAGATACGAGTTCAAATCCGCCAGGTGCATATAGAAATCACCGTGCAGCAGAATGTCGTGGATGGGCTTGAACAAGTTCGGGTCCGAAGCGCTGAAATGGCCCGAGCCGATCAGATCCAGGGCCGCCCGCGTCTCTGGGTCGTGCTGGTAATGCCAGCGCGGATCGTACCAGCCGCGGCTGCCGGCGACCTGATCGGCAGTCAGCCCGAATAGCAGAAAGTTCTCCTCGCCGGCTTCGTCGGCCATCTCTATGGTGGCGCCATCGCGCGTGCCCATGGTCAGCGCACCGTTCATCATGAACTTCATGTTGCTGGTGCCGCTGGCCTCGTAGCCCGCGGTGGAGATTTGGTTGGAGACGTCGCTCGCAGGAATCAACCGCTGCGCCAGCGAGACATCGTAGTCCGGCAGGAAAATGACCCGCAGCTTGAGGTTCGCGGCCGGATCTTCGGCAATGCTTCGCGCCAGATTTTCAATGAATTTGATGATGAGCTTGGCCAGGGCATAGGCGGGTGCAGCCTTGCCGGCGAAGAAAAATGTCCGCGGCGGCAGATCGAGGTGCGGGTTGCCTCGTAGCCGATTGTAGAGCACCACGATGCGCAGGGCATTGAGGAGCTGCCTCTTGTATTCATGAATACGCTTGATGTGGCAGTCGAAAATCGTATTCGGATCCACCGCCACGCCGAACTTCCCGTTGAGCCACGCAGCGCACTGTTTCTTGCTCTCGAGCTTGACCCGCCTGAAGCGATCGAGAAAATCTGCATCAGCGGCCAGAGGCTTGAGCCGGCTGAGCTGGCTCAAGTCCGTAATCCATGCGTCGCCTATGGCGTGGCTGATCAGGCCGGCCAGGGGCGGATTCGCCAGGAGCAGCCAGCGGCGGGGCGTGACGCCGTTGGTCTTGTTGCCGAACCTTTCGGGGAACATCTCCGCCAAATCCTTGACCGTGGTCGTGCGCAACAGCCTGGAATGGATTTCCGCGACTCCATTGGTGCTGTGCGTCCCGACGATGGCCAGGTTGGCCATGCGCACATGCTTGACCGGCCCTTCCTCGATCAAGCTCGTGCGCCTGACCCGGCCTTCGTCGCCCGGGAATTTCGACCGTACTGCGTTGAGCAGTCGCCGGTTGATTTCGTAAATGATCTCGAGCTGGCGCGGCACGAGGAGTTCGAACCACGGCAGAGGCCATTTTTCCAGCGCCTCGGGCAGCAGGGTGTGATTGGTGTAGCCCAGAGTCCTGCAACACAGGTCCCAGGCAATGTCCCAGCCCAAGAGCGCTTCGTCGAGCAGAATGCGCATCAGCTCGGGCACGCAGAAGCTGGGATGAGTATCGTTCAGCTGCACGGCGGCTTTTTCGGGCAGCAGCGACCAGTCGTCGTTGTGTCGCCGAAAGCGGCGCACCAGATCCGCCAGCGAGCAGGCCACCAGAAAATACTCCTGTACGAAGCGCAGCCCCTGCCCGAGTCTGGTGGAATCATCCGGATACAGCACCCGCGTCAGCGACTCCGCCTCGAGCGCCTCAGCCACCGCACTGACGAACTCGCCGTGGCTGAACGCCTGGAAATCGAAATACTCAGGCGCCCGGGCCTCCCATAGACGCAGAGTATTGATGGTCCGGCCGCCGTAACCCACGACCGGACGATCGTAGGGAATCCCGATGAGACGCGACGGTTTGCCGACTATTGCACGCAAAGTGCCCTCGCGGACTTCGAAAGAGCAAGCGAGCTGAATTTCGACTTGATCGCGAAACCGCCGCACCTCCCACGGGTCGCGCCGTGCCAGCCAGTTATCCGGCTGTTCCTCCTGCCACCCATCGCGGATGGCCTGCTTGAACATGCCGTACTCGTAGCGAAGACCATAGCCCATCGCCGGAAACTGCAGCGTGGCCATGGAATCCAGGAAGCACGCCGCCAGGCGCCCGAGGCCGCCATTGCCCAATCCCGCATCGGGCTCTTGTTCCAAGGTCTCGAGCCAGTCGATGCCTATCTCCTGAACCGCACGGCGGGCATCCGCCTCCAGCAGCAGGTTCACCACATTGTTGGCAAGCGAACGGCCGATGAGAAACTCCATGGAAAGATAGTAGACGCGCTTGGGATTCTCGCGCGCATAGGTGCTCTTGGTGTTCAACCAACGCTGCGTCAGAACCTCGCGTACCGTGAGAGCGAACGCTTCGAAGCGTTCGCGGGGGGTTGCATGCGCCGCGTCGACCACCTTGTCGAACACCAAATGGTGGTCGTAGAGCGCCTTGCTGATCCGCGTAAATTCGGACAACTCGCCTATGTGCGCGTCCCGGGCCGCTGCGGCCACTTCGGAGCCGTCCGCGTGTATGGTCGATCTTGTCTGATCTGTGCTCATATTGCATTGCCCTCACGTAGACCGGCGGACCGGTGTTGCAGTGCTCGGCGGGTGCGACGAATAAAACGGCACCAGCCTCAGTGCGGTTCGTCCATAGACTAAAGATACCGCAAAAATATTTGTGAATTATTACCACGGGACCCGCTCAGCATCATGGGACCCCGTCAGCGCTGCGCCAACCCGCTGCGGCGGCAACTAAGCTCCGCCGACGGCGTGGGCCGCCGCGTCGATGCGTTCCAGCATCGATACGAACGCGCGGATTTCGGCCGGCTTGAAGCCGCCGAAAATTTGCGCCTCGATCGCCAGCGCCTTAGGTGCGATGCGACCGTAAAGTTCCCTGCCCTGCGCCGTGAGTGCCAGCAAATGCGAGCGCTGGTCCCCCGGGTTGGGCGCACGCTCGATCAATCGTCGTCCGGCAAGCGCAATCGCCGCCCGGCTGACGGTTACCTTGTCCATGCGCGTGCGCCGGCAGATTTCGAATTGACTGATTGCGTCGGTCTCGGCGATGACGGCCACCAATCGCCATTCCGGAATGCGCAGTCCGAACGCGGCGTCGTAAGCCGTCGCCACCGTGTCGCTGACCAGATTGGACGCCAGCGACAGGCGGTAGGGCAGGAACTGATCGAGGACCAGCTTGGTTCGGTATGTCATGCGGGCGGTCACCTTGCACAATGGGGGCGTTTTATATATAGTAACAAATGATACTACTTTAAGTGGAGACTGCGATGGAAAATCCACGTGAAAACCCACTGGGACTCGATGGCTTCGAGTTCGTAGAATTCACCGGCCCCGATCCGCAGGCGCTGGCCGCCCTGTTCTCCTCCATGGGCTTCACTCACCTGGCAGATCATCGCTCCAAGAACGTGCGGCGATATGCGCAGGGCGACATCAACTTTCTGCTCAACATGGATGCCAGCGGCCAAGTGGCGGACTTTCGCGCCAAGCACGGGCCATCGGCGAATGCGATGGCGTTTCGCGTGAAGGATGCGCGTCTCGCGTTCGATGAGGCGCTGCGCCGCGGCGCCAAGCCGGTGGCAGGGCCGCTGGGCCCGATGGAACTCAACATCCCCGCGATCGAAGGCATCGGCGGCTCGAATCTGTATCTCGTCGACCGCTACGGGGCGCGCGAGATTTACGACGTCGATTTCATCGCCGTGCCGGGCGCCGCCAAGGATCAGCGCAGCGTCGGCTTGCATACTCTGGATCATCTCACCCACAACGTGAACCGCGGGCGCATGGCTCATTGGGCGGAGTTCTACCGGCAAATCTTCAATTTCCGCGAAATCCGCTACTTCGACATCGAAGGCCAGGCGACCGGATTGTTCTCCAAGGCCATGACGGCGCCGGATGACAAGATCCGCATCCCGCTGAACGAAAGCCAGGATGAGAACAGCCAGATCGAGGAGTTCCTGAAGCAATACAAGGGCGAGGGCATTCAGCATCTGGCGCTCGCCACCGACGACATCTTCGCGACCGTGGACAAGCTGCGCGCCAACGGTATCCGCTTTCAAGATTCGCCGGATTCATATTTCGACATGATCGACTCGCGATTACCGGGGCATGGCCACGATGTCGCCGCGATGCGCAAGCGCCGCATCCTGATCGACGGCGCGCCGGAATCGGGCGGCGGTATTCTGCTGCAGATCTTCACCGAAAACATGGTGGGACCGATTTTCTTCGAGATCATTCAGCGCAAGGGCAACGATGGATTCGGCGAGGGCAACTTCAAAGCGCTGTTCGAAAGTCTCGAACTCGATCAAATCCGCCGCGGTGTCGTCAAAGTCGCGACATGAGCTATTTGAGCGGCTTCGGCAACCATTTCGCGACGGAGAGCATTCCGGGCGCGCTGCCGGAGGGACGCAATTCACCGCAGCGCACGGCCTTCGGCCTGTACGCGGAGCAATTGTCCGGGACCGCCTTCACGGTGCCACGCGCGGAGAACCGGCGCAGCTGGCTGTATCGCCTGCGCCCCTCCGCGGCACATCAGCCCTTCACTGCCTATCCGCGTGAGACCCTGCTGCGTTCCGGGCCCTTCCATGAGGCCGAGCCGACACCGAACCGGCTGCGCTGGAACCCGGCGCCACCGCCCACGGGCACGGTGGATTTCATCGACAGTCTCGTGACCTACGCGGGCAACGGCGACCCCGGGCAAGGAAACGGGATGGCGGTCCATCAGTACGCGGCGAATCGCTCCATGACGAACCGTGCGTTCTTCAATGCCGACGGCGAACTGCTCATCGTACCCCGTCAGGGCCGCCTGCGCTTCGTCACGGAAATGGGCGTGCTCGAGGCCGAGCCGCAGCAAATCATCTTGATCCCACGCGGCGTGCGCTTTCGGGTGGAACTCATCGATGCGAACGCGCTCGGCTATGTGTGCGAGAATTACGGCGCGCCCTTTCGCCTGCCCGACCTTGGGCCCATAGGCTCGAACGGGCTCGCCAACGCCCGCGACTTCGGAGCGCCGGCGGCTCGTTTCGAGGACAGCGATGCTCCCACCGAACTCGTTCAAAAATTCGCGGGCAAGCTGTGGAGCACCCAGCTCAGCCATAGTCCGCTGGACGTGGTCGCCTGGCACGGCAACCTCGCGCCCTACCGCTACGATTTGCGGTGCTTCAACACCTTGGGCACGGTGAGCTTCGATCATCCGGACCCTTCGATATACACGGTGCTGACTTCGCCCGGCGAAACCGCCGGCACGGCGAATTGCGACTTCGTGATTTTTCCTCCGCGCTGGCTGGTTGCCGAGAACACCTTCCGCCCGCCGTGGTTTCATCGCAATGTCATGAGCGAGTTCATGGGTCTGATTACGGGCCGCTACGATGCCAAGGCCGCGGGCTTCGAGCCCGGAGGCGCCACTCTGCACAATCAAATGTCGGCGCACGGACCCGATCTGCAGAGCTACCGGAAGGCGGTCGAGGCCAGCCTCGAGCCGCAACGCATCGACAATACGATGGCTTTCATGTTCGAAAGCCGTTGGGTCATTCGGCCGACCCGTTTCGCGCTCGATACGCCGTCATTGCAGCCGGATTATGATGGCTGCTGGAGCGGCTTCGACAAAGCCGACGTCAGCCGATGATCGACGAGACCCATGACCCCCATCGTGCCAGCTGGGTGGAGACTGCCGTCGGACACCCGGAATTTCCGGTGCAAAATTTACCCCTGGGGATTTTCAGCGAACCGCGCGGCAGGCCCCGGCCCGGCGTCGCCATAGGAGACTATATTTTCGATCTCGCCGACGGCGTGAATACCGGACTGCTGCCTGAGTTTCCACCGGAGGATTTATCCGCTGGCACCCTCAATGGAATTCTGAGTTGGCCGGCGGCGCAGCGGGCCGCGCTGCGGCGGACGATTTCGGATATTTTGTGCGATCGCCGCTACGAAGGGTTGACGCGTCCCCTGCTGTACGACCGGCCCGGCAGCACCCTGCACCTGCCGGCATCGATCGGCGACTACACGGACTTTTATGCCGGCATCAATCACGCGATCAACGTGGGCAGGCTATTCAGGCCCGATAATCCGCTGCTTCCGAACTATAAGAACATGCCCATCGGCTATCACGGCCGCGCTTCATCGGTGAGACCCTCCGACACGCCGGTAATTCGGCCGCGAGGCCAGCGGCTGCAGAGCGGCAATCCAACGCCAGGGTTCTGGGCCACGGCCAGACTGGATTTCGAACTCGAGCTCGGGGTATGGATCGCCCGGGGCAACGCCCTGGGCCAGCCCATCGGCATCGCGGATGCTCCCGAATACATGGCCGGCCTGTGTCTTTTGAACGATTGGTCCGCTCGAGACATTCAGGCATGGGAGTATCAGCCGCTCGGTCCCTTCCTGGCCAAGAGCTTTCATACCACCGTGTCGCCCTGGATCGTGACGGCAGAGGCGCTGGAACCGTTTCGAATCGCTCAACCTTCTCGGCCGGCTGAAGATCCCAAGCCGCTGCCTTATCTATGGTGCGACCGGGACCAACGATTGGGAGCATTCAATATCCGCTTCGAGGTCGATATTTCCTCGAAAAAAATGCGCGAGGCTGCCCTGCCGCCGCATCGGTTGAGCTCCGTGTCCGCATCGCATCTTTATTGGACGGTTGCGCAAATGATTGCGCACCACTCTTCCAACGGCTGCAATTTGCGACCCGGGGATCTCTTTGGCAGCGGCACCATATCCGGGCCGACCGCGGACGGTTTCGGCAGCCTTCTCGAGATCACCCGGGGCGGAAACGAGCCCATCACCCTGCCCACCGGAGAGACGCGCACGTTTCTGGCCGATGGCGATGAAATCGTCATTTCAGCTTTCGCCGCCGCGCCGAATCGTGTGCAGATAGGCTTCGGAACATGCCGCGCGTCGATCGCGCCGGCGCCGGACGGTTAGCCGACTGTCATTTCGGCACTCAAATGCTCAGCGCGCCCCATGACCGCTGCGCGATCGCATCAAACGGACGGTGGCGTCGAACATGAGACGGGCCACCCGCAGCCCGCTTCCCAAATCCATGACTGCGTCGCGGCAACGCCGCTGAACCGCCTCGCTGAGCACCACGTTCTCGCCCCCAAGCGCATCCGCGCGGCACTGAATTTCTGCCGCGCGCTGCACAGTCCACAGCAGCGCGAAGGTCGTCGGGATATCGCGCTCGCATACCGCCACCCCATGGTTGCGCAGAACCAGCACATGCTTGTCGCCGAGGCTGGCAATCATCCGGCTGCGCTCCTCATCGTAGAGAGTGATGCCCTCGAAATCGTGGTAGCCAACCCGGCCGTAGAACTGGGCGCTATAAAAGTTATTGTGGTCGAACCCACCGCGTTTCATGGCGACGGCCGAGACCGCCGTCGTGTGGGTATGCGCCACGCAAGCCACATCCGCGCGCGTCTCGTGAATGGCGCCGTGCAAGGCGAAGCCGGCCGGATTGCCCGGATACTCGGACGGTTCGACCAAGCGGCCGTCGACGCCCACTTTGATCAGGTTCTGCGGAGTGATTTCGACGTAATTGAGGCCGAAGGGATTCATCAGATAGTGGTGCGCCGTACCGGGGAGCCGCACTGAAATGTGATTGAAAATCAGCTCCGTCCAGCCGAGAAAATCCACGAGATGATAAAAATCGGTGAGTTCGCACCGTAGGCGCCACTCTTCCGGGTCCATTGCGGAGGGGGACGAGCGAGTCGGCAGCATATCGGTAGCTCCTGTCCAGCGGTACGGTATTATACAAGCGAACAGGGGGTCTCCATGAACAATCCCGTCCGGCCGCCGCGCAACGCCGCCGTGACCTTCATCTTCGTCACCGTCCTCATCGACATGCTGTCCTTCGGCATGATCATTCCCGTGCTGCCCATGCTGGTGCAGGACTTCGTCGGCGGCAGTGCGGCTCGCGCGGCGCAGATATACGGTCTATTCGGCACCGCATGGGCGCTGATGCAGTTCATCTTCTCGCCGGTGCTGGGCTCGCTGTCGGATCATTTCGGCCGGCGCACGGTCATCCTCACTTCCTGCACCGGTCTGGGTCTGGATTTCATTCTCATGGCGCTCGCGCCCAATCTCTGGTGGCTGCTGGTGGGCAGAGTGATATCCGGAATTACCGCCGCGAGTTTCAGCACCGCCGGCGCATACATCTCGGACGTGACGCCTCCGGAGAAGCGCGCCGCCAGTTTCGGAGTGATCGGCGCGGCCTTTGGTGTCGGCTTCGTATTGGGGCCGGCGCTGGGAGGAGTTCTCGGCGCCATTTCCCCGCGCCTGCCATTCTGGGCAGCGGCCGTCATGGCCTTGGCGAATGTCTGCTGGGGCCTGTTCGTGCTGCCGGAATCCCTACCCAAGGAAAGGCGCGTACCCTTCTCCTGGAAGACCGCCCATCCGCTGGGAGCAATGAAGCTGCTGCGCTCCCATCCCGTGCTCTTGGGTCTGGCAGGCAGCTTCTTCCTCATGAATCTGGCGCATGTCGTCCTCCCAAGCGTCACCGTGCTGTACATGCATTATCGCTACGGCTGGGACGCGCGCTCGGTGGGCCTGCTGCTGGCAGGCGTCGGAATCTGCTCGCTCATCGTGCAGGGATTTCTGGTCAAGCCTCTGGTCAGATGGCTCAAGGAGCGGCGCGCGCTGGCCGTAGGCCTGACGTTCGGCGCGGCGGGTTTTGCGATCTACGGTCTCGCGCCCACCGGAGCCCTGTTCTGGATCGGCGTGCCGGTGATGGCCTTGTGGGGCATTGCCACCCCGTCGCTGCAAGCCATCATGACGGGACTGGTGGGCCCCACCGAGCAGGGACGCCTGCAGGGCGCGCTCGCCAGCCTTACTGGCCTCGCGAGCCTCTTAGGTCCCACGGCGTTCACGCAGACCTTCGCCGCCTTCATCAGTAACCGCGCGGATTGGCAGATGCCCGGCGCGCCGTTCTTGCTGGCGGCAGCGCTGGTATTCATCGCCATGCTGCTGGCCTGGCGGACTACCCGGCCTTCCAGAATTCCCACCGTCACCGAAACGGCATAGCCCGCAATCAGCCGGGGCCACCCCAATCTGGGAAGGCCCGCAAGGCGTCGACGTAGTTGTGGATGACGTCCGTGTGGGCGTCTTCCTGCCAGCCGCCGGGCGCGGGATTCTTGAACAAATCGCGCGGACACCCCGACTCGTCGATGGAATAGAGCGTGAAATTCAGCGCCTGCCGCGCTTCGCGGGCCAAGGCCGGCGACCCGATGGCTTGCGCGTAGAGCGCGAGCACCGCGCCGTAAGTCGAGTTGATGCCGCCCCATGCCTGCTGATCCTCATCCTGCTCGTGACAAACCGTGATGCCGAATTCCGCATGCGTGAAATTGCGCCGGACGAACTCGATCAGCGCGGCCGAATCCTCGCGCCAATCGGGATCCAGCCCTTCCCTTCGTTCGAGCAGGTACCGCGCAAGATTGAGCGGCGCCCAGGCGGTGCGATTGGTGGGCGTGTCGTGATCTTCGAAAAATTGAGCGAACAGAGCGCCATCGCGGGCGGCGCTCGGAATTTGATGCCGCCGGATCCAAGTCCACAGCAAATTGCGTGGAGCGGAAAACTCCGCGTAGCCCTGCGCCAGCAGCACATCGTAGAGCCGCAGTACATAGGTCATGTTCCCCGACACGGACCCTCGTCCGGCGCCGTCCCGATGGTCGACGCGAAAGGGCCACGGCGAATGGGACGCATCGCCTTCCTGTTGGTTGGCCGCGAGCACGCGCGCATTCTGCAGTGCCTGATCGAAGTACCTGCGTTCGCCCGCGGCCTGGGATAGAAGCACCAGTGCGTAGCCGGCGATACCGCCCTTGTCCGGCTGTATCTCATGAGGACGATCGCTTTGCGAGCCGCAATCCGCGGTCAGCGGAAACTGATCCCGCTTGCCGGTCGAGCGCGTGAACGACGGATATCGGCCGGAAGCCGGCGTCAGGGCCTCTCTCACCAGATAGTCACCCATGGAGCACGCCGTGCGTAGAAACCTTGAATCCCGACTGCCGCGCAATTCGTGGAATTTCAGGTAGGAGAGAATCCCCATGCCGTTCTGGGTTGCGGGAATCGTGTCAGTGCGATCAGGGATGGGAGTCCACTGTCCGTCCAGGAAAGTCGCAAGCACGAAGCGGGGATACCCCCGCTCCGCAGGACACTGCTGGTAGAAATTCATCTCGAGGTCCAAAGCCTCGTTCCACGAGGTCCAAGGCCTCAGGCGGCCCTGCGCATCGAAGCGCGCCTCATGTCCTGCAATGATGACCGGCCGATGGGTTTGAGGATCTGGCATGCATTAAAGATACTGGCTTATTACCGGAATGCAAACGGCGTCGATTCGTTGACCGACTCTGCGTACTACGTGGTGTGCGCCGTTTCTGCTACAGCATCCCGGGAGCCTCATGTCGTACATCATACGCACGGAATCCCGCACTGAGATCGAACTCGTAAAAACCTAGCGCGTGGTCTGGTAGATTTCTAAGTACGTAAATGCTGAGCAAGCCACCGACAGATAGCCCTCATGACCCGGCGTCACAAGCCATTGCCGCAGCGGCTTGGCAGGCGAGAAAATGACAGCTTGCGCGGCAGCGGCGCCGGATCGCCGGCGCCGCCCCAGCCGAATCGGCTATTTAGCTATTGAGTACGATCCCAATCGCGTGCGCTACCGAGTGCCGAGCCTCATCGATGTGGTGTATCACGCGCAACTGCAGACCCCGCGTATCCGGCTGGTCCTCCTCGCCCGAGACATCCCGCTTGGCCTTGTCTAGCAGTTCCATGGCTTTGTGAAAGCGGCCGTTGCGTTCCATATGCGCGTCCACCGGCATGTGGTCTTGAATGTCCTTGCCGTCCATGATCGCCGCATGCTTGATCTCATTGATCGCCTTGTCGATCTCGACGATGGCACGCTCTTCCTGGTGGTCCACCGGGTCGCTGCTGAAATGTTCGAGGTGGGCGCGGGCATCCCGCAGATCGCTGAGCGCATGCAAGTAGGCCGGGTGTTTGCCGGGATTGTCGGCCCATGTGGGAGCTGCGACGAACAGCGCGACGGTCGCAGCGGCGACGATTTGCAGCATTGAGGAACGCATAAGTTGATCTCCTGATCTTGGTTGTTGCGACGTCAAATCAAATGACCTGCGCGGATACTAGGGCCCGCGCAGCCTCGCCGCACCATACGTTTTCGTAATAATGAAGCGCTGTCGTTGTGCGCCGACAGCTTTGATTAAGACGAGCTAATGCTGACGCACCGTTAATGATTGGCCGTCGTCTCAGTAATAAAGTTCGTAACCCATGACCCCACCTCGCGTTGGCGTATGTCGCCGACAGATTACCCGTTGAAGGAGGAGTTCCATAGCCCCAAGATCGGATAAACTGGCCGCCGCGAAAAATCGGCAAGAAACGGCCATCGAAATCGGGAGTCCAATTATGCTCAGTCGTGCACCGTCACGATCAGTTTTTCTGGCGGCGGCCATCGCCTGCACTCTCACCACCGTGAGCATGGCGCAGGCGCCCAGGTCCACGCCCGCATCTGCGGCCGCGCAGGATCAAACGGCCTTTCGGGATCTCTACCGGCAGCTGATCGAGATCAACACCACGCGCTCGGTGGGCAGCTGCACCGCGGCCGCCGAGGCCATGCGCGCCCGCCTGCTCGCGGCAGGCATCCCTGCTTCCGACACGCAGATTCTGGCTCCGCCCGACCGGCCGAAGGACGGAGCACTGATCGCCGTGCTGCATGGCCGGGACCGGACGGCGAAGCCAATTCTGTTGCTTGCACACATCGACGTGGTGGAAGCGAAGCGCGAGGATTGGGAACGCGATCCGTTCAAACTGGTCGAGGAAAAAGGCTGGTTCTACGCGCGTGGCGCGAGCGACGACAAGGCGATGGCAGCGGTCTTCACCGACAGCCTGATCCGCTACCGGCAGGAAGGCTTCAAGCCGCGCCGCGATATCAAGCTGGCGCTCACGTGCGGCGAGGAGACATCGGAGATATTCAACAGCGTCCGATGGCTGACTGAGACTCAGCCGGCCGTATTGAGCGCATTGTTCGCCCTCAACGAGGGCGCGGGCGGGGAGCTCGACCAGAATGACAAGCCGGTCGCGCTGCAGATACAGGCCGGCGAAAAGGTGTACCAAGACTTCGCCCTCGAAGCCTCCGATGTTGGCGGCCACAGTTCGCGGCCCACCAAGAACAATCCCATCGTCAGGCTCAGCGTCGGGCTGGCGAAACTCGGCGCGCACGACTTTGCCATCGCGCTGAATCAAGCGACCCGCGGCTACTTCGAGGCCGAGGCCAAGCTGATGCCGCCCGAAGTGGCCGCCGATATGCGCGCCGTGCTGAAGAATCCGCCGGACGAAGCGGCGGCCGAACGCTTGTGGGCAGTCAATCCGGGCTGGAACGGTTCCTTGCGCACCACCTGCGTGGTCACCGAAATCGAGGGCGGCCATGCGCCGAATGCCCTGCCGCAACATGTGCGCGCGAACGTGAATTGCCGCATCCTTCCCGGCGTGCCGATTGCCGAAGTGCAGAAGGAAATCGTCCAGGTGCTCGGCGACGGCAAGATCAGCGTCTCCCCGACCGGCGAGGCCGGAATGCAGGCCCCGCCGCCGCCGCTGTCGGAGCGCATCATGGGACCCATGCGCAAGGTTGCCGGGTCGATCTGGCCCGGCGTCGCGATCGTACCGACGATGGCGACCGGCGCCACCGACGGCCGCTTTCTCAACGCCACGGGTGTACCCACGTATGGATTGTCCGGCATGTTTCATGACGCCGAGGGGAGCCGCGCTCACGGACTCAACGAGCGCATCAGAGTGAAGTCGCTGATGGACGGGCGCCGCTTTCTGTACGAGGTGGTGAAATTGTACGCGAATGGCTCTGATTGAATGAGCGCCGCCGGATCGGCTGCCACCTCGGCAACAGATATAGCTGCCCGGCTCGACCGGCTGCCGCCCTCGCGCACGGTGTGGACTATCGTCCTGCTGATCTCGCTTGGCTGCGTGTTCGAGTTCTACGACCTGTTTTTCACGGCTTACGTGGCGCCGGCAATGACCGAGAGCGGATTGTTCACGCAGGAGTCCTTGGGAATCTTCGCCTCGTTGCAGGCGATTCGAGTCGCCGGCTTCGGCACTTTCGTGTTTTCGACATTCGCCGGACTGTGGTTCGGCGTGGTGGCGCTGGGCCACACGGCGGACCGCTTCGGCCGCAAGACCGTGTTTACCTGGTCCCTGGTCTGGTACTGCTCATGCACGGCCATCATGGCGTTTCAGCGCTCCGGACTGTGGCTGAACATCTGGCGGCTGATCGCCGGCGTGGGCTTCGGCGTACAGCTGGTCACCGTCGACACTTATATTGCCGAACTCATGCCGCGAACGCTGCGCGGCCGGGCGTTCTCGGTCAATCAGTTCGTCTCCTTCTGCATCGTGCCGGTGGTTGCATTGCTGGCATGGCTCATCGTGCCGCTCAAACCTCTGGGTTTCGACGGCTGGCGCTGGGTGGTTTTGCTGGGCTCGGCCGGCGCAGTGGTCGTGTGGGGACTGCGCGCGGGCATTCCCGAAAGCCCGCGCTGGCTGGCCGGCAGAAACCGGGGCGAGGAAGCGGACGCCATCGTCAGAGACATCGAAGCCAGAGTTGCCGCGGAACATGGGGGCACGCTGCCGCCGCCATTACCGACGCCGCCGGCCGCGGTCGGACAGAGCAGCCAGGCCACGCTGGCGGATATTTTTTCGGTCAAATACCGCGGCCGGACGATCATGCTCTCGATATTCAACGCCGCCCAGGTCATCGGCTTTTACGGCTTCAACTCCTGGGTCCCGACTCTGCTCATCGCACGCGGCGTCAATATCACGCATGGCCTGGAATACGCCTTCATCATCGCCATCGCGCAGCCGTTCGGCCCGCTGCTCGGCAGCTGCTTCGCCGATAAGAT
>Ga0302314_10010339_pt1 | contig 16346 bp, 16 predicted proteins | sample III_Palsa_N2_3_FD_200533 | JGI IMG/M metagenome (GOLD analysis project Ga0302314, IMG submission 200533) | Peat permafrost microbial communities from Stordalen Mire near Abisko, Sweden - III_Palsa_N2_3 | ecosystem: Environmental > Terrestrial > Soil > Palsa > Peat permafrost | place: Sweden... | reverse complement strand
CCTCACCGTAGGTCGCAATGATGTACTCGGCTATGGCGCCGGATTCCGCCAGGACAAGATCGCCGTCCTCGATCACCGGCGCGGCGCCGATCGGGTGGAGCGCTTTGTAGCTCGCAGGCGCGAGCCGCGACTTTGGATCGCGATCGTAGATTTTCAGGTCATACGGGATTGCCAGTTCCTCGCAGAGCCAGACGATCCGTTCAGATTGAGATACGCCGAGATGGTGCACAATCATGGAAATGTCTCCGGTTCTAATGGCTCGGTTCGCTCAATCGTCTGCCTGGCGGCCCGTCTGCGTCAGCCGGGCGGCGAGAGCGTAGTTAGCCAGACTTCCGAGGCGGATGGGGTGCCGCTGAGCGCGTCGGGCGAATCTTACCAGGCCCGAGGTGTCGACCCAAGCTTTGCGCTGACGGCGATTTCAACATCCTGAAGCTGCGAGCGCGACATGACACCGCTTGCGAGCAGCGCCTTCATCAGCTCGTCGACGAGCGCGGCCAGGAAATGGAGCTCTCCGCGTTCCGACGGCAGATCCTCGGTACCGATTTCCACGTCCTGGTCTCCCTCTCGCTCGTTCATGCGTTTGGCCAACGCATCAACGATCAAAAGAAACCCCACCGGAGACAACTCACGGTGGGGCCAAGGTTCGGGGGGATTGACCGGGCAGGGGGGAAGCCCGGGTCCTGCAGGTTCAATAGCTGGCCAAGGGATAGGCTGCGTGTCGGTCTTAAATTCCGGCGATCGCCTCGCTCGTGATATCCATCGGCGCGGTTGCCCAGCTCTTCCTGTGCCGGCCTTAAGGCAGTGATTTCGGGCTGACGGGATGCGTCGGTAGCCATGTGCCATGGATTCCGGGCGGCACCCGGTGGGACAGGCGAATGACGGCGACGGGTGCCTGCTCGATCGCGCGCGCATCGATGATCTCGAGCGCCGTGCTCGTCTGTCCAGCATCGATCACCAGACCGATCAGCCAGCCGTCGTCCTCGGCGGCATCGGGTCCACGGGGCACGAACATGAACTCACCCGCGATCCGGCCCAGACCGAAGACGTGCGACTGACGGGTTCCTGCCTCGAAGTCATGTTTGAACAGCGGCGCCTCGCCGACAAGCGTTTCGCCGATCACCTCCGGAAGTCCCATCGCATAGGAATAGCGGTACGACTGGCCGGTTCTGCGTTCGTCGATCCGCGGCAGTTCCTGGGGTGAGTCATCGATCATGCGCTGAACGACGGTGCGGGCTATCGGATCGATCGTCCAGCGCTCGAACCCGCGTGGGTTCGTGTCGGGGCCCTCGTTCTCGTCGGAGAACATCCGGTCATACGCGATCACGTCGAGCACGATCCTGCCATCGGGCAGATCGTAGGCATTGGCTGTATGGAAGACGAAGCAGGGATCGAGGTCGATCCAGATCATGTCCTCCGCATCGCTATCCCGAGGAAGCAGCCCCAAACGAGCGGGGTGATCGCTGTTCCAGCGATAGGGGAACCCGCGCCCCGAGATGACCGTTCGAAGCGAAAGGGTCAGCGGCAGATCGAGCACGATCACGAAGCGTTCGGTGATCGCGCAATCGTGGATCAGCGGTCCGTGCGAGACCGGGATCACGACCGACCGCCGCACATGGCCTTCGGTGTCGACGACATTGTAGCGGACACGATTTGGGTCGGTTGCCTCATAGCAGATCGCATGGAGCTCTCCGGTGGCAGGATCGCGTCGTGGGTGCGCCGTGAACGATCCGGGGAGTGTGCCGCCGAAGTCGTCGAAGCGCTGCTCGTCGAGGGCATCGCCGAAGCGGACCGGCGTGCTGCCCGCTTCGACCAGCGCATAGGCGCCGCCTGCGTGACCCAAGATGTTGGTGTTGACCGTATCGAAGATGTGACGCGGCCCGGGTGCCGGGGCGATGCCGCGTGCCTTGGCCACGGCCTTCGACCTAATCCAGCGGTTGCGGTACCAATGCGCCTTCCCGCCCGCGATGCGAATGCCGTGGAGCATGCCGTCGCCGGTAAAGAAATGATAGCTGCGCGGATCGGGATCGACCGGATTGGGGCCGATCCGCACATAGCGGCCATCAAGCTCGGGCGGGATGACGCCCTCGACGACGAGATCGGTCAGCGTCAGCTCTTCCGTCATCGGAAAGTGAATGCCTGTGAGCAGAGGATGCGGGGCATCGCGTGGGGGCAGTCGCCAGCGATTGATCGCGGCGATCCCAGTGATGACCGGCGAGGAGACACCGCGCACCGCGCCTTCGATGAGCGCTCCGGCGCGTTCGGCAACGGTCATGGTGTTCTGTCCTCTGCGTAAATACCCAGTATTCCTCAACGCGTGCCGGCCACGATCGGCTCGTGTTCGCGCGATACCGATGATCGCTTTGGATCTACCGCCCGACCGGTTGCCCAACGTAATGCTGAAAGAAAGCGATGCTCTCGTCGAGGACCGGCGCCTTGGTACGGAAGGGTCTTGAGACCGCCATGATCAGATCATCGTGGGTGAGCCCGGGATATTCCCGCAAGATGGTCGTCCGGTTGCCGAGCGCCGCTTCGCGCGCGGCAAGCGTAATGGCGTTGCGCGGCTCGACGTCGGTGTCGGCGGTGCCGGTGGCAAGCCACAACGGCGGAGCATCGCGCCGCGCGAAGGTAATCGGCTGTGTTTGCCGTGGATCGGCGGCGTTCCCCATCGCGGCGATCGCGCGCGCGGAGGTGAAGGGATAGAAATTATAGGCGCCGGCAAGCCCCGCCACACCGCGAATGCTCGCCGGGTTGACGCCGGCTCGCACCAGGTAGCGCTGATCGAGCGCGAGCATCAACGCGATATAGCCGCCGGCCGAATGGCCGGCGAGCAGGATGCGGTCCGGATCGCCGCCAAAGCGCGCGATATTATCGCGCGTCCAGCGCACGGCCGCAGCGCCATCTTCTACGTAGGCCGGGAACCGTACGCCGGGAACCTTGCGGTAGTCGGGGATCACGACGACGAAGCCGCGGGCAGCATAGGCCTTGCCGACGAAGCCGTAGTCTCCGCGGCGTCCCTTCACCCAAGCACCGCCATAGAAGAAGACCACGACCGATCGGCGATGCGACATGGCAGCAGGCTGTGCCCAGACGTCGAGCTTTCCATCAGGTCCCGGCATAAACCGCGCGCCGGAGGCGACGCGCTCGACGCCCGGATCGCCGGGAAAAAGGTCATTGAGAACGTCGAGCGATTTGGGCGGCGAGTAAAGATAGAGCGCGCCCGCCGCGACAAGCAGCAAGCCGATCAGCGCCAGGATAATCCGGATCATTCGGCCGATCACGCCGCGGTCACCACGACCGCCGCGGCGGGACCAGCCACAGCAGCGCCAGCGCGTAGGCGAAGATCAGCAGATAGCCGACCGCGAACACCCAGAGTGGGATAGGCCAGTAGATCAGGGCATCGACCGTGCGCGCGATCAGCGGCTGGCTCTCCTGTGACCCGCCGGTCAGCGCATCCTGCCAGATTGTCAGGAAGCAGGCGCGACCCAATGCGGCTTGAAGCGCGACGACTGCTAGCGAGAGCAGATGCAGGATGCGCCACACCGGTGCGTGGACGAAGCGCCAATGGCGCCAACGCCCCAGCGGGATGGCGACAAGCCCGAAGATGTTGAACAGGATGATGGCGGCATGAACCGCGAGCACGACAAGGGCGAGCATCAGGCGTCACACCGCGTCACCGGAGCGAGCATGAGAAGTTCGGATAGACGAGGGTTTGCCGTGAGAATAACGCCTGCATCCCGGATATACGGCGTGGGGCGCCGTTCGGACCAACATCCCCATCAAACCCCAAGTCGCAGTCGCCAGCGCCAGCCTTCCTCGAGATCGTGTGCGTCGAGAAAAGACGCCAGCGGATCACGGAACACCGTCAGCATCGCGATATCGATCTTGCGCTTATCATCGATAGGCCTTGATGAGCTCCGCAGCGGCGGCGGACACGTCCTCCCACGTCACTTCAAACCCGGACTCGTTGCCATAATAGGGGTCGTGCACGTCATCGCCTTCCCGCCCGGGTACGACATCCATGAGCAGAAATAGTTCGGCGGTGCCGTCGGCAGGGGCGATCGCCTGCAGCGCGGCAAGATTGCTATGATCGAGCGCGAAGATCCGATCGAAGCGTCGAAAATCTTCTTCCTCGACCTGGCGTGCCCGGAGCGTCGACACGTCGGCCCCGTGCCGCTTCGCGATAGCCTGCGCGCGGCGATCCGGATGATCGCCGACGTGCCAGTCGCCGGTACCTGCGGAGTCGACGCTCATGGCGATCCCCGCCTTGGCCGCAGCGCCGCCTCTGCCAACGGCGAGCGGCAGATGTTGCCGAGACAGACGAACAGGATCGATGGCGGTGTGTTCGAGGTCATGGGGCTCCGGATTATTTTTAAGCGCTGACCGGCCAACGCATCGTCCCCAGGATCAGCCCCTGCACGTGCCATTTGAATGCGTTGCCTTCTGGTCGAGGACCATGCTCATCGGTCCCTTGGGCGTCTCGCCGGCCATGTCGAGACGTCCCACGAACCCCGAGGCGTCGTAGGTGCCCGCGCGCTTGATCCGGATGGGTGGCCCCGATTTCTGCTGGCAGGTCAGCGACTGCGTATAACGGCCGCCGCCCATCTGCAGGCTCTCCACCCGACATTGCGCCTTGGGATCGGGTACGAGCAAAGCTGCGACGCCGGTATTGGCCGCGCCCTGATCGAGGCATTTGCGCTCGGTCTTCGATTTGCCCTTCATCATGCGGAGCAGGAACGCCGGTGCGCCGGGAACCACGAGATCGACTGCTGTCGACGTCACGTCCCATTTGCCGGGCTGGATCGATTGCGCAAGGACGCTCACAGGCGAGATTAAAAGGGTAAAGGCAAACCATCTACGCATGGCGCGAAGCCTGCGGCGAAGCGATATCATGCGCAAGCTTCTGCTTCCCGAGTGTCGCCTTCGGGTCGGGCCGATCTTTCCTATGATCACATGGGCTACCCCGAAATGGTTTCTGGTGGCGAGGAAAGGACTGCTATCCATCATTCCTACCGGCCTCCCGCTACCGCCCGCTGGCAAGCGGGCATTTTTTCGGATCGCGGCGTCTTGGAATGGCTAACGGAAAGAAATGAGGCGCTAGGGCTCCACTCCCGATCGGGGCGTGGTCGGCTAAATCTCGCACCATCGCAATTCCCCGATCGTCGTTGCAAGGTTTTGCGAGGTCCTGCGAGGAAACGGTGCTCCCGCCGAACCTGATTATGCCGGACTCCTGATCCGCCCGCACTGGCGTTGCGACCGCGGGCGGGGAGCCCGCATGACGCCTACCAAACTCTTGATCGGCCAAATCCTTGTCGTGTTTGCGATCGTGCTCGCCGGCATCTGGTTGGCGACGCAGTGGGCCGCCGCGCGATTGGCGTATCAGCCCGAACTCGGCCCCCCGATCCTGCTGCTGCTGAAGACGCCGATCTACCGGCCCTGGGCGCTCTTTCCATGGTGGTACCACTTTGACGCGTACGCGCCGCACGTGTTCGATCGCGCGGGAGAGATTGGGGGCGCTAGCGGGTTCGTTGGATGTGGTGCCGCCATCTTCGGATCGCTCTGGCGCGCACGACAGCGGCGGCACGTCACGACCTACGGTTCGGCGCGATGGGCCTCGACCTCGGACGCCCAGAGTGCGGGGCTCTTCGACGACGCAGGCGTGTTTCTCGGCAAGCTGAAGAACCGATATCTCCGCCACGACGGGCCGGAACATGTCATGGCGTTCGCACCGACACGGTCCGGCAAGTTTTGTGCTGCCGCTTGAGGAGCGGCACCGTCAGGTTCTTTGCTTGATTCTGAAGCGCGATCTTATCGCGGACCAGGCTATCGCGAGCGCTGATCAATTCGGCGAGCCTCGCTTGTTGCGGTGTAGTCGCTGGTCGCACTGGAGGCTGGAGTGTCATAGCCATGCGGGCAAGGATTACCGCGTCGATCTTATCCGTCTTGGCAAGAGTGCCCGCCGCTTGCGCGAACCGCCGCGCGCGGGCTGGGTTGAGTTTGACGCATGGCAGATGCGCTAGCGCTTGCTCGAGCTGGCGATGATAAGCGCCGGTGGCTTCATAGGCGATCCGATCGACCTGCCATTGCGCGAGCCAACCTATCAGTTCCTTGTGCCCCTTGGCCGTATTCGCGAACTGCCGCTCGCAGCCTACGGGATGCGCATATACATCAAGGGTCGCTTTTGAGATGTCGATGCCGACCGTTTGTGGTAGAGAATTATCCATCTTTTCCGCTGTCCTATTCTTGTCATCCGGGCCCGAAGCCCTGGTTTCCGTCCAGGCCTGTTGGAAAAAAAAGGGGTGATCACACTAATCGACGGTCCTCCACGACCGAGACGACTTCGATCCATCCCCTTCCGCCCGGTCCGGGGTGGCCACCTCGGACCGGGCATCTCATGATGCCCAAACAGGCTCAAAAGTCATAAGACAAGACGACAGCCTCGGTCGATAGCCGCCGCCGGCGGGCAGTCGTCCGCACCGTCCGCGATAGAACCTTGTGCCGCCGCAACCGGACTGGGAACAGTCCATCTTGCGTCCTGCTCCCAACGCGGATTTGACTTTTTGTCATCATCAGATTCTTTTGATTGCAAGGCGACTTCAAGGCTATTCGAGGTCGCCCTCGTCGATCGTCACCACATTAGCCGCGGGCTGCTGCCCGGCGGCATCCGCGCACATCTCTGCGATCTCGTCACCGCTCGAACAGCTCGAGCGCATCATCCTCGGGCTCGTCTGCCGCTCAGTTCCTTCAGAACCCCGTACTTTGCCGCAAAGTCTCGCTCGTTCCCATTGAATTCGGCGGTGAACTCTATCTGCCGCGCGACGTCGTTGTCCGTTACGCTCGCCTGATCGATCTCGAGACGGCTGGCCATATAATGGAACTCCCTGGATGATATTGGCCTCATCCCTCCCCAGCGGACCGGACAGGGGCAAGCGACGATCATCGGATCAGCAGCAGTGTAGTGGTCAGCTGCTCGAGACTGCACGGATGTGAAGCGCATCGAGACAATGCCGTTCGCCGAGCCCCAGGTAGAGTTCGGAATCGGAGAGCGGGGCCCCGGACAAAATCTTCGGCAGCAGCATGGCGGCGAGATTCGACTTTAGCCGCGTCCGCAGTCGCTGCCGCACATAGAAGCCGGGATCGCCGAGCGCATGATCGAGTGCAGCCTGCCGGTGCTCTGTCGAGGGCAACCTGGCCGCGAATATGTCGTTGAAGCGGACAAGTGCAGCGACGACCCGGGGTGGGCACACCTCCTCAGGTATGGAGAAGAGGCGCATGCGCGCCAATCTTGGAAAGCTCAGGCTGGTGAAGCGGGCGATCCAGATGCTGAAACTGAAACCGCCGAGGATCGGGAAGAACCAGAGCAGGGCGTCGCCCGGCTTGACCCAACCGTTCGACGCCGCCTGCAGCAGCACGATTTGCGTATTGGGCGTCTGGGCGAGGCCGTAGGCGAGTGCTGCCCAGCAGCTCAGACCCAGCACGCTGACCCAGCCGAAGTGCCGGATGCACGTATCCCACGACAGCGGCGCGTCGCCGCGATCCTGCGTGTCCCATTTGATCCCGCGGCGTTTGAGCCAGAGCCAGATGAAGCGTGAGATATACGCCATCAGCAGCGGCGAGAAAAAGAAAGAGAACAGCGTCTCTACCGCCACCGAGATGACGAGCTTGTCCTTGCCGCCGAACAGCCGCGCCTTGTCGGAGCGCATATGGATGGCGAGCGCCAGCAGGCGCGGCAGGAACAGGAACACCAGCGACGACACCAGCAGCGTCGTCATCGGCAGCTCGATCGTCCGCAGGCTTCCGATCGCGAGCATGCCGTAGTGCAGGAAATGCAGCATACCGTAGGCCGAGATCACCAGGAACATCGCCCATAACGGCGCCGCGACATAGCCGAGCGATCCGTTGAGGAAGGTCTCGCGGTGCGTCGCGCGCAGCCCCTTCAGGAACAGGAAGCGCAGATGCTGGAGGTTGCCCTGCATCCAGCGGCGCTCGCGCACCAGGAAGCCCAATATGTTCGCGGGCATCTCCTCGTAGCTGCCCTCGATCTCGGGCAGGAACCAGACCTCGTAACCGGCGCGCGCCATCATCGCGCTCTCGACGATGTCATGGCTCAAGGGCTTGCCGCCCCACGGCTTGGGGCCGGTCAGCTCGGGCAGGACGCAATGCTCGATGAAGGGCCGGAGCCGGATCATCGCATTGTGCCCGATGTACGAGGCATGCCCCATGAACATCGCCTGGAGGCCGTAGGAAAAGACCGAGCCGTAGAGGCGGGCCGAGAATTGCTGCATCCGCCCGAACAGGCTGGTGCGCAGGATCGGCTTGGGATTGGTCTGGAGGATGCCCAGCCGGTCATTGCCCTCCATCATGCGTAGCAGCGTCAGCACGGCCTGGCCGTCCATCACGCTGTCGGCATCCATCACCAGCATATAGTCGTAGCGGCTGCCCCACCGCCGGCAGAAGTCGACGATATTGCCGAGCTTGGCATTCTGGTTGAGCGACCGCCTCCGGTAGAAGAAGCGCCCGAACGGACATTCCTCGTTCAGCCTGTCGACCGCCTCCTGCTCGGCGATCCAATATTCGATGCGGCGGCTGTCGGAGAGCATGAAACAGTCGAAGCGCTCGGCGAGCAGCGGATGGGCATCCTGGATCGACTGCCAGGTGGCTGCCATGCCCGCCGCGACGCGCGCGACATCCTCATGATAGACCGGGAAGACGATCGCGACTTTCACATCCGGACGCGGATCAGCGGCGGTCGCGGCCGGGTGCCACGGATTGGCGGTCGCATCGCGCGTCATGTGCCAGGTGCCGAGCACCATCTTGTAGAAATTGGACGCGAGGAAGAAGGTCATCAGACCGTAGACGACGAGATAGAGATAGAGCGTCACCTCGGGCATCTGCTGCGCGCGCAGCAGCAGCGCCGACAGGAACAGGATCAGGCCGGTCGTGGCCGTCGTGAGCACGAGCGACACACGCCGGCGATAATCGACGATCGCCTCCCAGCCGGGCCGGTCACGCTTCGCCCGGTCATCCTCGCGCCTGCCGGCGACAATCTCTCGGAGATTGGCCTTCCACGCCAGCGACAGCGTCGGCGGGACGATCGACGTGCGCTCCGCGGGTGGTTGCACCGGCCGCGCATGATGGCGATCGAGCCATGTCCGCAGCTCCTGCCAGCTCGTAATGCCGCCGCCGACGCGCGCAACTTGCTCCTCGGGCGCGCCGGCGAGCCGCAGATATTCGGTGAAGCGCGTCATGCGCTTATTTGAGGACCTGGGCGGGCAGGGTGACCTGGAACAGGATCCCGATCACCTTCTGGATTGGCACGATCGGCGCCTCCGCGACATAGACGAGATCGCCATTCTCCATCGGGAACTGGTGCGCCGCGATCAGACCCTGAGCGCGGTTCCAGGCGAAGTCGTAGAGCACCGGCGTGGCGCCCTGCCGTTTGCGCAGGACGAACACGGCGTGGGCATCGGCGACGCCGCTATCGAGCCCGGAGGCCTCGCCCAGCACGCTGGACAGGTTGGTCTGCTTGGCGAAGCCGAACACGCCGTCCTTGCGTGCGCCGCCGCCGAGCACCGTGACCTCAAGCGCGGGCGCCTTGCGCACGACGACCCGGTCGCCGGCGTGGAGCTGGATGCGCTGGCTGAGCGCGACCGCGATCGGCACCTCGACGGCGGTCGCGTCACCGCGCAGGACCGCGACGCGGACGGCCGCGTCCGAGCGCGACATGTCGCCCTGGCCCAGCACAGCGTTGCCGTCGCCGATCGCTTGGCTGATCGCCTGCGCGAGCGTCATGCCGGCAGGCGTCCACGGCAGCGACCGCGGACTTCCGACCGACCCTGTGACGAGAATGTCGGTGCGCGGACTGGCCGCGAGCTTGATCATCGCGGTCGGGCTTTCGAGGATGCGTCGCCCGGCAAACGCCCGCGAGATCGCCGCCTGTCCCTCTTCGAGCGTGAGCCCCGCGAGGCCGACCCGCCCGGCATAAGGCAGCATGATCGCACCGTCGGCCGGCAGTGTATAGCTTCCGAGCGCGATCGCGCCCGGTGCCGCATTCGAGAGACCGGCCGAACCGCCGGGCCAGGGCGAGAAGCTCCACAGCGTCACGTCGATCACGTCGCCGCTGGCGAAGCGCATTGCCGGGTCGTTGACCGGCGCCTGGAGGACGGCAAGCGCATGGGCGACGGTGGCGGCGCCCGCGGCGTCGGCGGCGTCGGCCGCGCTCGCAGCGCTGGCCGGCGTCACCTGGACGACGTCGACCTGGGCGTCGTTCTTCATCGCGGCGGCCGATGGGCCGGCGGCAGGCAGGGCGGCGCAGCCGCCGGCCAGCAGCAGCGCGAGCGGGCTTGCCCAGCGCAGCAGGCTCGCGCGGCTCATCGCAGGATACCCCAGAGCAGCAGCGTGCCGAGCAGGATACCGCCGATCCACAGCAGGCGCCGCGGCTCCTCGGGCGTTTGCGGTTGCGACGGGGTGCTGATGACGTTCAAATAATAACGGTTCTTCTCGGAATTGAGCTGGGCTTCTTGGACGGCCATGTTCGCCTGCGCGAGCAGGCTGATATTGGTGTCCCGGCTGACGACGAGCTTCTCATAGGCTGCGGAATTGCGCGCCAGCGGGCGGAATGCGTGCTGTGTGCTCGCGATGTTGCCTTCGACCGACGTCATCTGCGACCCGAGATTGCGCGCGACCGGATTGTTCGGTGTGGCGTCGCTGATCGCGTCACGCTGCGACTTCAGTTCGGCTTGCTTGAGCGCGAGGCTATTCAGCAGCGAGAGGTTCGAGGCGTAGAGTTCCTTCGGGTCATAGGTGCCGGTGGAGCTGCGATACCGGGCAAGCGCATTCAGGTCGCTTTGCAGCGCCTGCTCGATCCGCGCCCGCCTGGTGATCGCGCTGCCGACATAGTCGCGCTCCTGCTCGGCATTCATCTGGTCCATGTGCGCGACAGCGTCGTTCAGCATCGCGGTCGCCAGCCCGACCGCGAAGTCGCGCCGGTACCCGAGCACGTTCAGTGAGACGATCCCGCTCTTCTGATCGATGACGACATCGACCTTCCGGTTGAGATAATGCCAGAGTGCCACGTCGTTGGAGCGGAACAGGGTCGCGAGTCCGCCGTAGCGACTGATCGGATCGCCATCGCCGAAGTTAAGCGCGAGCCGTTGCGACTGCTCGACACTGTGGAAGGCTTCCCAGGAGGCGAGGTAGGATTTGAGTAGATAGCCGCCTTCCTCGGAGCTGTCGCCCGAGGCACCGGCGAGCAGCGACGACAGGCTCGGGCCAGCTTTCTGGGGGTTGAGCACGACCAGCGCGCGGTCGAGACATAGATGGGAGACGCGATCAGGCCGAAATAGAGGATCGACAGCAGGTTCGGGATCAGCACCGCGATCAGAAACGCCGGGCGACGCAGAAGCCGCGCGACCAGCGCGGGGCGGGTCTCTAACTCTGGCGCCGCGGGCTTTACGAGGTCCGGTTTGGCGGTCGGCTCGGACCGAGGCGGCCGCGGATGGAAATCCGGCCGGAAATCGGTTTCGGCATAAGGCTGGTTCACGCTGTACTCCTTCATCGGAGCGTTAACGGAGGCCTCTCGAGCGATCCTTGGGTCGGATCTAGAATTTGGCGTCGACGCCGATCCGGATGGTACGCGGCCGAAGCGGCGTGATCTGCTCGCGGCCGACCGAGAAGGGCGTGCCCAGCGCGAAGCGGTTGCCGACGCTGTCGCTCAGGTTGGTCAGCCCCAAATTGAACCCGAGCGCCGGCGAGCCGACCCGCGCGGTGAGCGCGCTGTCGGTGTAATTGCCCTGCTCCTCGCCGAGCGTGGGGCCGATCCCCAAGCGCGACCGGCCGACATAGCGACCCCAGCCATAGACCCTGAGATCGAGGCCCCGACCAAGCGGTTGCTCCCAGTCGAAGCCGATCCGGCCGGTGACGCGCGCGATGTTGGGGATCCGGCGCATGCTGTCGCTCAAATTATCCGCGAGCCGCAACAGCAGCGCCTGATAGATTTCGCTCGGCGCCGTCACTTTGCTCGCGTTGAAGGCGAGCGCCGCGTCGAGGCGCAGGTGGGTGAGTGGACGCCAGCTGGCGCTCCCCGACACGGTCAGCAGCCGACCATTGCCGATATTGGCGGTGCTGGGCAGGCCCGCATCGTCGATGAAATCGGCCTGGATGTTCGACCAGCGCGTCGCGGAGATACTCGCGGCCAGATCCCAGGCGTGGGGACCCGGCTTGCCATAGCGAGCGCCGCCCTCGATCGTCTTGACCCGGTCGCCCTCGAAGCGCTGCACGAAGCCGGATTCGATCGCGAGACCGCCTGGCCGGAACCCCTCCTGATAGCGCGTATAGAGTGTCAGCCGGTCGAGCGGAGTCGCATTCAACGCGAGCGACGGCAAAAGACTCGTCGAATGGCGGTTAGCGGTGACCTGCGCGCGCGCCAGCGCCTCGACCAGCGTCGGCGCGGGCAGTACATCGGTCGCCGCCCCCGAGAGGCGGGCGAACGCCGCGCGGCCCCCCGCGGTCGCGGTCAGCCATGGTGCCAGCGAGACACTCGCCTCGCCGTAGAAGGTGCCCTCGCTGATGCCGTTCTCGACGCCGGTGACGGGCATCGCGGCGCCGGGCGGCCCCAGCGCACGGTCGAGCCGGGTGCGGTTGTCGATATAGCTCGCGCCCAGCACCCAGCCGACGCCGTTCTGGACCGGGCGCCACACCCTCGCCTCGGTGGTGATGAGGCGCGTCGCATTATGCTGGGTGAAGACCTGCGGCGGTGCATTGGCAGGGCTCGCATCGAAGGCCTCGGAGAGATGCTGGCTGACGATGTCGGTCGAGGAACGGAAGCGTAATGCGTCCCAGTCCTTGGCGATGACGACGTCGCCGAGTTTATAGTCGGCGTCGAACCCTTCGGCGACCGGGCTCGAACGGGTCAGCGGCGGGCCGCCGGCATCGGCATATTGGCTGTCGTCACCGTGGGTACGCTGAAGCACGCCGCCGAGATCGATCGTCCAGCCGTCGGCAGGCACAATGCGCAGGGTTGCACGGCCGCCGGCGATGTTCGTGCGGTTGATGTTGTTTTTGCCGCGCAGCGGGTTGTCGATATAGCCGCCGTCGCTGACCCCGTAGCCGACCAGGCGCAGCGCGACCTTGTCGTCGACGATCGGCAAATTGACCATCGCCGCGCTGTCGCCGCCGAGCGCGCCGTGGGCGGTCGCCGATACGCCGAGCGCCACCGAGGCCGACACGGTGCCAAGAACAGGTGCATTGGGCACGGTCCGGATGATACCGCCCATCGAACCCGCGCCGTAGAGCGTGCCCTGCGGCCCTTCGAGCACTTCCACCGAGGCGATATCGTAGAGCCTTAGATCCGGATCAGGCGCATTGTAGGTAAGGCGCAGGTCACCCAGATATTGCCCGACCGTCGCCTGCGTCGGCCCGGTGAAGCTTGAATCCGCGATGCCGCGGATGAACAGCTTGTTGCGGCCGGCGCCGAGATAGGTGGACGACACGCTGGCGAGCCGCGACAGGATCGCGTCGGTGCCGCCGGGGCCGCCGAAGGCGAGGTCCGCCTCATCCAGTATCGACACGGTGCCGGGGAAATCCCGGAGACGCAGGTCGCGCTTGCTCGCGGTAACGACGATGTCGATCGCGTCGTGGACCTGTAGCGCGGGCGCGACGCCCCTTGGCGATTGCGGCCTAGCCTTCGGCTGCACCGCCCCCTTGGGAGCGACGCGGACACGCCAGCTGTCGGGGCCGACCGGTATCGCACGCCCGCCCGACCCGACGAGCAGCCGTCGAAGCGCATCGGCGGGGGCAAGATGGCCGGTGAGTGCTGCGACATGCCGGTTCCAGAGCGCGGCATCGTCGATGACGATGTCGACCTGGGCCTGACGCCCGAGTGCCATCACCGCATCACCGAGTGTGCCTGCCGGCAGGTTGAGTGATGCCGGCCGCGCGGCCAGGGCTGGCGTCGCGGAGAACAGGATCGTCGACAGGAGCCAGAAGCGCGCGGTGCGGATCACGGTGACGCAGTCAGTCTCCAGGCCGAACCCTGATGCTGAACACGCAGCCCGAGCAGCGCCGCCAGCCGCGGGAGCACCGTCTCCGCGCCGCCCTTCAAGCGCAGGATGCCGCGCACGGGGATGGCCGCGACGTTCGGCGCGACATTGACCGTGACGCCGAGCGTTCGCGCGATATCGCCCGCGACGATCGACAGCGGCACGCCCTCATAGCTCAGCTGCCCCGTCGACCATTCGCCGACCGTTGCGGCATTGAGCGCGATCTGGCGGACCGCGCCACTGTCCTCGGCGTGCAGGCCCTGACCGGCATCGAGGTGCACGGCGTCTTTCGCCGCGTTCCACAGGACCGCGCCCTGCGCGACCGCAACGCGCGTTGCGGCGGGTTCGCGCACGACGTCGAACACCGTGCCGACATCGGCGATCGTCGCGTCGCCGACCCCCACCGAGAAGGGATGCGCCGCATCGTGGCGGACGGTGAACAGCGCCTCTCCCCGCTCTAGCCGGATAGTGCGCGGATCCTGCGCCGCCACGGTGAGCTTGGTATCGCCGTTGAGCGCGATGCGGCTGCCGTCGGCGAGGGCGACGTCACGGTGCCCGCCGGGGCCTGTCTGGTAGAGGATCGGGGCGCCGCCGGGCCGCAGCATCCCGAAGCTCGCCACCAGCACCAGCGAGGCGGCAAGTGCGCCGCCCACCCACGGTGCGGACCGGCGCCAAGTGCGACGATCGACCGGGGCCGCGCGCATCGGCGCGGGCGCCGCCGCAGGCACTGCGGCAAGCCTCTCGACCATCGCTCGCTCGGCATCCGCGGCGGCGTGATAGGCCTCCGCATGCGCAGGATCGGCGCCGAGCCACACCTCGAAAGCCTCCCAGTCGATGAAGTCGGGATCACCGACGCGCACGACCCACAGCACGGCCTGTGCCTGGAGATCGTCGTCTGGGCGGGGGGTGTCTGTCATCGGATCGCTTCTATGACGGAGTCGGATCGGACGGCCCTTGGTCTAGCGTCCGTTTGAGGTCGATCATCGCAGCCGCGGCCCTTCGCAGGTCGCTTTCGACGGTACTGAGGCTGATCCCGAGTTCTTCGGCGAGTATGCGCTGGGGCACGCCGTCGAGCCGGTGGCGGCGGAAAATCTGCTCGACCCGGGGACCGAGGGCCGCCAGCGCGGCACGCGCGCGATCGAGCTCCTGTCGTGCGGCAAGCAGGCGATCGCCCGATGGCGCATCGGAGCGCCCGACCTCGGTCGCGCCGGTCACGTCGGTCCAATCGCGCTCGCGGATCGCGGCCTGGCGTTCCGAACGGTAGCGGTCGAGCATCAGATTATTGGCGGCGCGATACAAATAGGCGAGCGGCTGGGCGAGTGGCCCCGGCCGGGCGACGCGGAGCCGCAGCCATAACTCCTGGAACAGATCCTCCGCCGCTTCTCCGGCACCATGCGATCGTAGGAAGCGCAACAGCGTATCGCGGTTTGCCAGGAAGACGGCTTCGAGGCCATTTGCGTCCATGCTACTCCAAACATCACACCCGGCTTCGGCTCCGGGCCCTTATCCCTCGCGATCGGCAAAGCCAATCTTGGCTCGATGGCCTGCGCCATCCCTATGGTGATGGAGGGTCACAAACGCCAGTCAAGTGGAGTCCGTTGGCACTCTTTCGCTGTCATTCTCACGGCCGTTCCGCCGGACATCGGCACGGAATCATCTTCGTTCCTGTAGTTTCGCTAATATCTCAAGTTGCATGTATTTGCTGGCAGACGCGTCGGCGGCGAGCGCGGATGACGTTGTCGAAGGTCGCAGACCGCGTAAACCACGACCCTCAACCGAGGCATAAAGGTTTTGTGCGGCTGTCTCCGTTTCACTGTGGGGGCGTTTCTCTTGCCCCGCGGCATAAGGAGTTTTTCGTGAGCCTGTTCGTTGCTCTTTCTGCGATGTTATCCCCTGCGATAACAGATACCACATCGGCACCCCCTATTCCTACTGCCTCGGTACAAATCGCAAGCCCCAGCACAGTTCCGGCACAGCCCACGGCGGTAAGGCCAGCATCGCCGAAAACTAAGTTGATCTGCCGAGAGATTGCGGCGACCGGATCAATCATGCCGGGGAAAAAGGTCTGTGCTACGGCGGCGCAGTGGAGGAACGCCGAATACTGATTTGACCTCGCCTGTTTTCGCAGGCGGGCATTCAGGAGCGATTGCGAGAAGGAGCGTGATGAATTGATCGAGCGGGGATTGCAAATAGCCGGCCCCGTTTCACCGAAACCGCATAGGTCGTGTCGGTCACTTTCACTATCCTGGGGCGGGCCTGGATCAGCTTGCCCTCGCCGGCATGATCCGTCCTGTTTCCTGATCACATTCG
>Ga0302314_10010338_pt1 | contig 16346 bp, 25 predicted proteins | sample III_Palsa_N2_3_FD_200533 | JGI IMG/M metagenome (GOLD analysis project Ga0302314, IMG submission 200533) | Peat permafrost microbial communities from Stordalen Mire near Abisko, Sweden - III_Palsa_N2_3 | ecosystem: Environmental > Terrestrial > Soil > Palsa > Peat permafrost | place: Sweden... | reverse complement strand
CGCTGAGGATGTCGTACACGGGCTTGTTGTCCGCGTAGACCTGCCACTCGCCGATGAGGTCCGCCTCGAGGCGCACGCGCCAGGCCGCCGGGATGCGGAAACGCCTGCCGCTCCCGGCGTGGGTGCCGCGGGCCCAGCCGCTGAGGAGCACCAAATCCCCTGCGGTGGCTGCGTTTTCCACCTCGATGCAGTAATCCTGGAACAGCCCGAAGTAGAAGGTCCAGCCGGCGGCAAGCGCCCCAGGTCCGGTGAGGCGGTTGCCTAAACTGTCGATGAACACGTGCGTAGCGGTGCACAGGGCGAGGAGTCCCGGCACATCGTGCGCGTTGATCCGCGCCACGAAGCGCTCGACGCTGTCGACGGCGCAGCGCAGCCCCGCGGCGCCCGTGCCGCGCGGCTCGATCAGGTCCCAGAGATTGCCGTAGAGGTCCTTGAACACCGCGACGGTGCCGTAGGGCTCCTCACTCGACGGCCGCAGGAAGGTAACGCCCGAGGCGCGGTAAGCGTCGTAGTCGCGCCGGAAGTTGTCCGTGTGCAGGAAAAGAAACACCCGGCCGCCGGTCTGGTTGCCGATCCGCTGCTGCTGCTCGGGGCTCGCTGCGCGGGCGAGCAGGAGCTTCGATTCCCGCGCCCCGGGCGGCGCCACCACGACCCAGCGCTTCTTCTCCTGTGGCAGGGGCGTGTCCTCAATCAGCGAGAAACCGAGCACGCCGACATAGAAGGCGATGGCCTCATCGTAGTCGCGCACCAGGATCGCAAGCTGCGCCAGCGACTGTCGCGGCGCTGAGGGCTGAGGATTGGTGCTCATGCGCGGCGCGCTCATGGCAGGGCAGCCGAGCCCCGGCGGGCGAGCCAGCCGAAGGCCCACGCCATCAGGGGAAGCGAAACCAGGAGCTTGATCTGGTCGAAAACCGTGACCACCTTGAAGCGCGGCGGTGAGCCGGCAAAGGACACCCACAGCGCCGGCAGCGCGAACCCCAGAAACAGCACGAGCGTCATCGTGAAGGCCACCGCGGGGGCGAGCGTCCCGTAGAGGCGGTGGATGAGGTAGGCGACGGGCAGCGATACCGCAAGCAGGGCCGCCGTGTGGCAGGCGACCATCCAGGTCAGGGCAGCGCCGCCTGCGGTGGTGAACAGGTGTCCCCAGAACGGCGGCGGCGCGCGCGACAGCGCGTAACCGAACGCCGCCACCAGGCAGAAAGAATAAAGGTAGAGAACGATCAGCGCGGCGATCGCGAGCAGCACCCGCCGCAGCCACGGTGACTTCTCAGGCGCTGCCATCGGCACTCCGCGCGGCAGGCCGCAGCAACACCGCGCTGCGGCGGCTCAGGTGTTCCTGGAACGATGACCGGAATTGGCGCCCGTTCATGGTGTTGATGCCCTCACAGCTCGTGCGTGTATACGATAAATCCCTCGTGCCGTGCGACCTTGTCGTAGAGCGCCCGACCGGGCGCATTCGTGATCTGGGTCTGCCAGTAAACGCGGCTGCAGCCGGCGGCCTTTGCCGCCCCATAGACCGAAAGGATCAGCTGCCGCCCGATCCCCTGCCCCCGTAGGCGCGTGAGCGTGAACAGGTCCTGCAGGTAGCACACCTCTTTGAGGCGGCTGGTACTGCGGTGCAAAATGTAGTGCACCAGGCCCACGACTTCCCCCTGCGACTCGGCCACGAGACAATGCACCGGCTCCGCCGGCTCGAAGAAGCGCTCCCAGGTGGCGGCCGTGATGTCTTCGGGCAGCGCGGTAGCCCCGGTGCGGCCATAGAAGGCGTTGTAGCCCTCCCACAGCACCCGCCAGGCAGCATAGTCGGGCCGCTCCAGGGCCCGGATGCGAAGACCTGAGGTCACGGGATTAACCGACCGCGACGGGCGCGCACGAATCCGGCGGCCGCACACCCGGCAGCGCAGGCGATAACACCGAGTACCGCGAAGGCGAGCAGCGCCGCGGCGAGGTCTGCCACGGCCAGCGGGCCGGATCGCAGCGGCAGCTGCAGCCGCACCACCGCGACCGTGAGGAGGCCGAGCACGCTTCCCGCGAGCAGGTAGCCGCGCCTGAGGAAGAGCCCGGTCGCAAATCCGGACACGAGATACATGAGCAGGGTCAATCCGAGCGCAACGGCGGGCGGCTGCGCTGCGAGGGACTGAACACGGATCCGCAGCGAAGACAGAACCACGAAAGTCAGGACTCCCACGCCCAGGGCCACGAGAGTGCGCGGAATCGCAACAGCCGCCGTGCTCACGTCTAGTGACATCTCCTCTTCACTCTCAGGCGCGCGTCCGCAGCGCACTCAGGCCGGGCCGGCCTCGAATTGCGGGGCGTCGCCGCCGATATGATCCCACGGCGCCCGCGAGCCGACGAACAGATGCATGGCGATCGCGACACCCGGGTCACCGTCGATGCAGCCGAGCGTCACGCCGTGGACCTCACCCTCGTGGGTGCCGCACAGCGTCGAGCCGCAGCGGGCGCAGAAACACCAGCCCCAGCCCGGGCTCGACTCATAGCGGGCGATGGCGGTTTCGCCGGCCACCCAGGCAAACGCGCCGCGCTCCACCTGTGCATAGGCAGAGCTCGCCCCGCTGAAGGCCTTGCGACAGCGCGAGCAGTGACAGCTGCGCGCAGCGCTCAGGGGCGCGCGTATCTCATAGCGCACCAGTCCGCAGAAGCACCCGCCCGTCAGGATCATCGGCAGCTCCCCCTGGCGCCCGCTGGCGCGACCTCATGGACCACGCCGGGGACGGCTCAGGCGCCGCCCTCGACGTACTCGACATTGGCAATCCAGCTGCGCTTCCAGCGCGCCAGGCGGGCGGTGCTGTCTTCGCCGCCAAAGTCCCGCGATGCGCGCCGGATCAGGTGCGGGTCGATGGCCTCGAAGGCGTTGACGTTGACGACGGCGTACAGCCTGCCCTCGATCCGGCTGGTCACGACGGGAACGATGCCACAGCGGGCACAGGTGTGGAATGAGGCGTTGCCGGTGCCGAACGAATACCGGGACACGAGCGCCGCGTCCTTCACCGCGACCCGCAGAGCGACGTCGGGATTGGAGGTCCACAGGCCCGCGTGCTTGGTGCAGAAGGTACAGCTGCAGGCACGCGCCTGGATCTCGGCAGGATCGGGCTCCCACCTAAGAGAGAAGGAGATGTTGCCGCAATGGCACCGGCCATCAATCAGCATGCGCGTCGTACCCGGGCTCGATCGTCAGCCTGCATAGCTTCCACGGTCGCGTCCCGCGCCGATCAGGCCTCAGCAACCGCGGCAATCGATACCCTGAGGCCGGGTATCTTCGCGGGCAACCTGGCCCCCTGGCGCGCCGGTGGATTGGAGGGAAACCACTTCAGCCACTCCTCATTCATGCCCTGGAAGTCCTCCTCCTGCGCCAGTATGACGGTGGCGCTCGCAACCTTGGCGAGCGAGCTGCCGGCGGCTTCCAGGATGGCCGCGATATTCGTCAGGCACTGCCGCGTCTGCTCCTGGATCGTCGAACCGACCAGGGCGCCAGTGTGTGGGTCGTGCGGGGCGGTGCCCGAGACAAAAATCAGACCGGCGGCCCTGACTGCCTGGCTGTAGGTCGCCGGCGGTCTGGCAGCCTTTGGCGTGAAGATGACCTGCCTGGACATAAGGGCTCCTTATTGTTTAGACCACAGCGATGGGCGCCGTCACGCATCGCCCCGGGGCACATCCGCCTGCGCGCGCTGCATGCGGGCCTTGATGTCCAGATATGCCGCAGTAATCAGCGCTGCCAGCGACGCACCGTCCGGCGCGGCACCGGGCGCAAGCTTCACGTGCCGCATGTACTTGCCCTCGCCGAGCAGCAACCCTGCAGGATCAGGCAGGGCCGCGCCGCGGAAGAACCCGACGTTGACGTGGGCCGTAAAGACATTGGCGTATCCGAACGCGGCCTCACCGACGCACGCCGTGGGATGGCCATCGTGCAGCAGCTCACGCACATCGTCTCCGCAGTCCCGCATCCGCAAGAACCACTCCCGTGCGATGGCGCCCAGCTGCGCAGACCTCTGGTCAAACCACGCATCCACCGCGGGGTCCCGCGCAACTGCATCTGGAAACAGCATCAACCTTTCCATGCGAATGATCTTGGGGGATTTCACTCGAACCAGATCTCGATCTCGTAGCCGTCCGGGTCAAGCACGAACGCGTACGGCAGTCCCGGCGCAAATTCGCCCCGGGACTTAACCGTGCCCCCGGCGGCCGCCACCGCCGCTGCCGCAGCGTCAATGTCCTCAGGTCGGGTAAGGCGGAATCCGAAGTGGATGATGCCACCGGGCACGCCCGCGGCCTCCGGCCGCCGCTCGAAGGCCAGCACGTCGTGCGGCCCGGGGCCCAAAACCTGAATCGTCGAGTCACTGCGAAAGTACTCACGCACCCCGAACACCGCGCGATAGAACGCAAGCGAGCGCTCCGGGTCGCGCACCGCGAGTGCCACGTGGTTCAGTCCGTGCGTCTCGATCATGGCACGCCCCCGAGACACGCTCCCTCACGTCCGGTTCGGTGTGCACCCGCGCGCCGCTGCAAGCGGACGGCCGCACCCATGTCAGCGCTTCCTCTCGATGAGGCAGAAGCCATGCCCGAAGGGATCGCTGCAGAATGCGACCGAGCCATGCTCGGGATTCACAAAGATCTGCTCCTGCAGCGCACCGGCCGCCAGTGCTCGGGCAAGAGCGGCCTGCAGGTCATCGACGTGGAAATCCAGGTGCACCGGCGTCCAGTGGCGCTCGTAGTGGCGCGTCTGTGAGGCGTTCATTGCAGCCCTCGAGCCGGAGCGCTTCTCGAGGAGACACAGCCGGCAATCGCCGGCTTGAAGCAGCGCGACGCCCGGCACAGGCTCGGAGGACTTGCAGAACCCGAACGCCTTTGCGTAGAAGCGAATGCCTTCTTCGAGGTTCGGGACGTCGACGCTTATCGACACCGAGATCATTGCGTGAGCCACGCTCTGGCGGCCCTCGTGCGCCGCTCACAAGCGCTGCCGCTGCGAGGCCCTGGGCCGGGCCGACTCAAGAGCGACTCGACCCCGAGCGTGGTCCGTCGTGAAAAGCCGTTACAACGGCGATATGCCTGGTACGGGTATGTAGTCACGGTCGCTGCGGGCGTCAGTGAGCCGACGAGGCGCTATATGTCAGCCACGCCCCCAACAGGCAGGCCGTTGCGATTGCCGCGCCGGCGATCGGGATGCGGAACCAGTACAGCGCCGCGATCCATACGTAAATCAAACCGACCACGACGAGCGCCGCCAGCAGCAGGCCCGGAACAGGCGCGGTTGCGATGAGGGCGCCGGTAGCCACGCTCAGGGCGCCAAAGAGCGCCACGCCCACGCTGTGACTGAAGTTGAACCCCACCCAGGCCTGCCACATCGTCGTGCGGCCGCGCGTGAGGCGAAGATGAGAATGGCTCATCGCCACCGACACGGCCGGGTCATCCGGGACCAGACGTCGCGGCTTGCGAATGTCGAGCAAGGTGTAGAGCGCGTGCAGCAGACCCAGCACGACGAAGATCCCACCGCCGGTATAGAGCAAGAAACTCGTGATTCGCATGGATTCGTCGCCTAACGGTCAGCCTGCAGCGGCGGCCCTGATCAGTTGCGGCAAGCGCCCGCAGCTTCGGTCAGTCTGGTAGCGATGTTCGCAGTCTCAGTGCCTGGCGCGCCGCTCATCTATGCGTACCGCTGACGGCCACACCAGGCCCTGGCTTGGTCCTGCTAGCGGATGTAATAGCCGGAAACGTGCCAGTGGCCATCCGTATCCAGCATGGGAGTGACGGTCTCGACTGCGCTGGCTTTGTGCTCAAACGAAGAATCGAACTGAATCACGACGTATTGTCCGTCCGGCGCACCTGGCAAGGCGCTCTTCAAGGCGGCGGACCGCAGCGTTCGGGATTTCAAAGCGCCCAATGGCGCCCGCGTGCCCGATACGGCACTTTGCCACTGTGATTCTGAAACCTTCTGACGAAGCAATGAGGCGGCGCTGCTCCAGCTTTGAGCATAATTTCCACCGTCAATGAGGCCCAACCACGCCAGCGCGGCCGACTCCGCGGGCCCCTCAGGCGCGGCGGAAGGAGTTGCAGCGGGGACGCTAGCTGCACCTAAGGTGATCACACATAGGGCGACGGCGATTCTCATGGCATTGAGTGCGGCACCTGCTCCGCGCAAGACAGGTTCACTGTCCGGGCGGTGGCTGCCAGAGCTCGACCTTGTTGCCTTCCGGATCCATCACCCAGCCGAACTTCCCATACTCAGAGTCGTCGGTCTTTTCGAGCACCGTGCAGCCTTCTTCGCGTAAGGCGTGAAGCAGGGCGCCCAGGTCCTCGACCCGATAGTTGACCATGAAGGCCGAGTTGCTCGGCGCGAACTGATTGCCGTCGGCCGCACCGATGGACCACGCCGTGGTGCCGTTGGCGGGGTTGCCTGCGGCATCGGTCCAGTTGAAGGCCGCGCCGCCCCAGTCCTGGACGTCAATTCCCAGATGGTTCTTGTACCAGGCAGACAGCGCCTTCGGATCCTTGGCCTTGAAGAAGATGCCGCCGATGCCGGTGACTCTGCGCATTTCGCTCTCCCAAGTCTTCAGGGAAACGAGCATAGCGCGTCCGCCGTCCGGGGATAAGCTCAGGCGGCCGGCCGCCGAACTCATTGCGGGTAGAGCGCGTCAGCCGACGCCGCTCGCCTTGAAATGGGGATTCTCAATCAGTCCGAAACGATTACCAAAGGGGTCCGTTACAGATGCAACCCTGATGTCGCCGCCGACCTCGGTGATGGGGTCCAGCGCGGTCGCCCCCAACTGTATCAACCGCGCATGAGCGGCGACGATGTCAAGGACGCCCCAAAGCGGCTGAGGCCCCCCGGTTCCCGGCACGCCGTCGGGCAGGAGGCCCAGCTCGAAGCCGCCAATCGAGAAGCCGACGTAGAACGGCTCACTGAAATAGGGCTCGACCCCGAGCATTTCCGTGTACCAGCGCGTCGCCGCCTCAAGATCTGTTACGGGGTAAATCGCGGTCCTCAACCCGAGAATCATGTGTGCTGCTCCTTCGGTTTCAACGACAGGCCGCGCCATTGCGGTCCAAACCCTCACTATGGCGCATTACGGCCGCTCCGGGCGTGGGTTGGGCCGCACTGCTGCAGCCCGGTCCAAGGAGACCCGGAGCGCGCTCGCGCTGACCTTCACCACTATTTCCTTCGAAACGTAGCCGAGTGCGGAAATGACTAGGGTAGCGCTCGGCGGCAGTGACTCGTAAGGGGCCAGCACGAAGATGCGTCTCTTACGCGTAGTGGGCTCCAGAAAGAATTGCCCGTCAGCGTTCGTCTGCGCGAACAGACCCGGGTGGTCGTCCACCGCGACAGTCGCTCCCTCGATGGGCTTCTGAGAGGTGGCGTCAATGACGGTACCAGACGCCGCGGGCGATACATAGGTCGTTATCTCGATGCAGCTGCTGAGCGACATCAGCAACGGGACGCCTGCGGCGTAGAGCCATTTCCTCATGCGCGCCCTAATGGTGAGCTCGAGCGGCCGGCCAACGCCGCCTCCCAAGCGACGCCGGTGCAGCACGATTCAGCGCCCGCGACACACAGACCGCTCAGGCACCACAGAGGCCTCAGGTGAGCGTCAGGCTCCAAGCGCGAGCAATACATACAAAACCGTTGCCGCAAGGCTCAGTAGCGTTCTGACAGCGTGAAGCCTGGCCCAGCGATCAAGCAAGGAGCGCGTCGCCGCCGCGTCGAGATCGCGACCCGGCGCGAGCAGTGCTTTATTCGTCGGCATGATGCCGATGAAAGTAAAGGGCACAACCGCGCCCATGAAGAGCGCCGCCACGGCCCAGCCGCGACCCCCTCCGAGTGCCCATGAACTCAGGCCCGCGACCAGGCTGAGCATAGCCAGGGGAGCCTGCAGCCAGGTGGCGCGTCGGTAACTGGGAGCCCATTGCGCCGCCGCAAACCTCGTGTCGAGCGTCATGCGCGCGGGGTGCTCGGCGACATTGATGTACAGCGCCGCGCCCGCAAAGAGGGCGGCGGCCAAGGTGGCGATGAATTCGAGAAACAGCAGCACGTGCATGTGCCGGATCCTAACGTCGAACCTGCGCGGCCGCGGGCCGCAACTCACTAGGTAACCCGAGCGCACCATTTCCAAGCGCTCGCGCCGCGGCCCGATCACCCGCCACTGCCGCTCCAAGCACGGTTTGACGGCGTCATCGTAACCCTCTTTCCACAAAGATGAACGCGCACAGCGCGACGCCGAGCACGGCGGACACGTTCCCCATGAGCAGCAGGCGCGCAGCGTGGGGCCGCAGGGCCAGCCGTCGCAAACGAAAGAACGAGCGAATGCCAAGACACAGGTACGCACAGCCCAAGAATGTCCACCCCAGCAAGGGGCGCCACAATACCAGGGCAAGAAACACAACTATCGCGGCGAGATTGAACAAGCGGGTACGGGCCGATGCGTCGATCAGAGCCGCCTTGGCGTTGGCGTCCATGAGCTTAAGAGCGCGTTCGTAGAGCAGCGTCGATGCAACAAACCCGATAACCACGAAGAACAAGGGATAAGCGTTCAGCGCGGGCATCTCTTTTGATCAGCCGTGTAACGGCGAGCCCGAGCCGCCGACCGCCCGCTTCGGCAAGTGAGGCGAGCGCACGATTGTCTCGCGTTCGCTTCGTAGCATTCTGATGGTCCACAACGACTCCCAGGATCGTCAGACGGCCTCAGGACGATCATGAAATCTCTCCTCAGTCCTGGTGCGCAGCGGCATTTCCTCGATAGCCGTGCCGACGGTAAACCGGCCCGAAGCCAAAGCGGCGGATGTACTGCCAGTCCGGTGGAGCGTCACGGCCGTTCCATCGGTGGTCAAGATGAGCCATAGCCTACGGTGTCGTTCGGTTAAATGCCGCGGCGGCCAGGGATGGCGGCGCGACGTTTTTCCAAGCCGCCTCGAGCGGCTGCCGCAGGATCGCGACCGTTGCGGCGCGCAGTTTCACGTTGGTGGCACCTTTGAGCCCCCAGCCGCCCTTAACAGCCGTGAACACGGCTGGATGCGCGCCTACGAAGAATTGCTGCTGAGCGGGTGTCAGCTTAACCATAGCCCAGGCAATGTCGGGGTAAGCCAGAGTCGCGAATATTCTCTTTCTCACGCGGAAGTCAGCGTGGCCGAGATGTGAGGACTCATAAGCCTCGGGGAGGCTCAGAGCGAGCTTGCGAAATGTAGCCGGCGTCACGGTGATCTGACCTCGCAGGATTGTCGCTGGCGCGGACGGTGCTCAGGAGCGCTGAGCGGGGGCTTCGCGAGCGCGCAAGACCCCGGCGCACGCGGCAAATCCGGCGCTGACGCCGCAGCGCATAGCCAGGTGCTAGGCGGTTCTGAGCCACAAATAGTGGTTGCGCGCAAGAAGCGCGTAATAAAACACGAGAAGTAAACGCAGACCGCGCAGATTCGATCCGCACGAGAAATGAAGAACCTCCGCGCTTTGTGCCTCAAAGTTCAGTGGATTTGAGCCACACCAGTCAATCTTCAGAACCAACGTGTGATTGCCTCGAGTCACGACATACGACTGCGTGGCACCATCTGCTATGCGGCCGATTTCGACGCCGTCGATGAGCACGCGATACTGGCGCCGCCGATCAGCGTAGCCGCTATCACGTGTCAAGGAGATTGAAGCGTTCACATCCGACATCTAAGCCTGAAATTGAGGAGCGGTCAGGCCGCCGATAGCGCACTGATCATGACGTAATACCCGTCCGGATCGCGGAGCGCGAATTCTGGAGTGCCGGTATTCTGGTTCACGGACGGCTCCTCCTCGAGTCGAGTGACGAGAGCGCGTGCCCTTTGCAGCGCCATGGCGAAATCATCGACACGGAGAAACAGGAGAAGCCCGTTGCCGGGCTGCGCGTGATCGGGGCTCGTCAAGGTGGGATGCTCATGCGCGCCCCACTGATGAAGGCAGAGCAACACGGTGCCGTCCGAGTCGAGGATTTGACCGAAGTAGTCATGAGCGGGAGTGGTCTCCGGCAGGCCCAGCAGCGCCTGGTACCACTTGAAGCTGCGGGGCACATCGTCAACACCGATGATCGTCCACGTGCGTCTCATGGGGTACCCTGCTGCGGCCTAACGGTGAGCATGAGCGCCCGTCGGCCGCCGGCCGCTTTGGGACGCGAGCAGGTACTGTCTCTGTGTGCGGGCGTCAGACGTCATCTCACCCGTCACGGCCGCTCCAGGCGGTGGTCAGGGCGCGACATGAGAAATAGCGTCAATCCCCCGAGCAGGATCAACACGTGGCAAACCCCGAGGTAGAGGGCGAAAACCACGCCGTTGCGGGAGTTGAGCGCCAATTCACGACCCAGAGTAATGATCGTTTGTACTGAAAAGATTGCGCACAGAGCCAGCGCACCACCAAAAGCCCAGCGTCTTGGCGACAGGGCGAGTATCGCCGCGGCCGGCAACGCCACGGTGAGTTGTACTAACGCGCCCTCGGCGAGCAGGCCAAGCCCTCTCCAAGAGCTTGTGGTCGGCCATGGGAAGTGAGCGCCGACGAACGCCGATATCTCGTGGTATGGAAAGTTTGCTATCCAGCACACGATAAGGGCCAGGAGTAGGAGGGGGCGCGCGAACGTAACTATGCGATTCATACACGCTCTAGCGGTGAGCTTGCGCCTGGGCCGTCGTGCAGGGAGCGAGGGAAGCCCACATCAGTCTTCTCGCGGCAGCGGTTTTCACGCGTCATGGCCGCTCCAGGTGTTGTCAGGCAGCATCATCCTGCGCATGTGGATCGATGGCTCGGGGCAGTTTTCCCGTGGCGAGATATTCCAGCTCTCCATCGGTGAGATCTGCAAGCGAATCCGCTTGCGACCAAAGGTGACGCGCGCGGCGCAGGAATTCGGCGGGAACCAGAACGTGAGCCGTTGGAGCCAAGTCGAAACCTGGCGGTTCAACGAATATGAGCGCGGGGCAGTCATGCAGCCTCAAATAATGCGCAACCGGAGCCGCCGAGGCCTCGTCCGGTGAGATCAGGAAGCACTGCCAGTCTGTCACAGCGCCCATAAGCCAAGATTAAATCAACTGCGCCAAAGAAGCTCGTGAAGAGCCGGGATACGACGCCTGACGGTGAGTTTGCGCGTGCGGGCGCCACAGTTGGAAGCCGCCACGCCAGCACACGATATTGCGCAGTGCTTGCGGCGCCTTCAGTCTCACCTGTCACGGCGCTCCAGGCTTGGCTCGGGCGTCGGCGCAAGAAAATTGAGCTCTACACCGTTTCCGGCGGGGTCTTTGAGAAAGAGCTGGATCTGGCCGGTCAATGGCACGTCATCAGTTGCGAAGGCAACGCCGTGGGCGCTCAGCCTGCCCTGGATGGACCCGAGGTCGCTGCAAGTGAACGCAACGTGATCGAACGTGCCGGCGGCGTCAGGGGGTCGAAGTTCATCCTTTGAAGCTTCAGTTAGATGAACGATATCCTTGCCGCCGGCGTAGAGCCAGTACCCGAAGCTCTCGAACGCTGGCCGAAATCCAAGCCTGAGTCCGATGACGTCAACATAAAAGTCGCGAAGCAGATCCAGAAGTGGCCGCTGCGCCCTCAAGTTGTAGTGATTGAGACCGTCAACTGCCACTAGAGCCACCCGTCGTCAAAATGCCTGAGCCGCCCGCCCCGACGCCCGGCGGTGAAGCTCGGGCGCGCTGAGCGAGGTGTCCGAGCGAGTACCCCACCACGCGAAGCCAATGCCGCGGCGCCACCGCGAGCGCTGGGTTAGCGACTTACTTCGCGTCGCGGGCGCAGAATCATTTGTGCGCCTGCGATGCAGGCGCTCACCTGTCACGGTCGCTCCAGCGATTGTGAGAAATCGCGGCGTTCGTCGCGGCGGTGATGTCATATCCGCAGCCCTGGCAGGTCTTAGGAATCCACAAATGGAATCCGGATGCAAACGGAGCTTTACACCACGGGCATTTGATCCTGCCCAGAGCAAATGCACACGATACCAGGAGCCAAGGGATGGCCAATACCAACAGCAAGAGTGCCTCTGCAGTCCAGAGGTAGACCAGACGTGAGAATAACCACGGAAACGTCCAGCGAAATACGAGAATCGCCAAAGCGACCGTAAGTAGCGGTGCGAGGGTGTTAGCGAGCAACCGATAGGTGCGTAGCGGCCGTACGTCGGCGGCCAAAGGTGGTGAAGAGACGCGTTGCTCCATGGCGACCTCTAGCAGGCTGTTGAAAATTGCCACGCATGAGTCACAGTACGACCAACGCGGTTGAGCGATGGAAGCACGGCATGCGCGGAGCGGATGTGGATCAAGGGGGCCTCTGCAGCTACGTCTGGATGGAGCAGCGGGTGCCTGCGACGCACCCGTTGCGCCGGGTGCGAGTGTTGCTGGATGAGGCGCTGGAGTGGATGAGCCGGGACTTTGACCGGGTTTATGCCGAAGGCGGTCGGGATTCGGTGCCCCCGGAACGTCTGGTACGGGCTCTGGTGCTGCAGGTGCTGTACTCGATCCGCTCCGAGCGGCTTTTGTGCGAGCAACTGGATTACAACCTGCTGTTTCGCTGGTTCGTGGGTCTGTCGATGGATGATCGGATCTGGGATCACTCGACTTTCACCAAGAACCGCGATCGACTGATCGAGGCGGGGGTAGCGCGCAAGCTCCTGCGGCGCGTCGGCCGGCGGGCACGGCGCGAGGGGTTGCTGTCCTCGGAACACTTCAGCGTCGATGGCACGCTCGTTGAGGCCTGGTCGGCGGTCAAGAGCATGCGCCGTCGGGATGGGAAGGATGACCCGCCGCCCCCGGGTCGCAACCCCCATGTGGACTTCCATGGCCAGCCGCGCAGCAACGAGACGCATCTCGCCCCGCACGAGCCGCAGGCGAAGCTCTTTCGCAAGGGCAAGGGGCCTCTGACCAAGCTCTACTACATGGCGCATGTGCTGATGGAGCATCGCCAGGGTCTGCCGATCGATGTGGAGTTCACCCAAGCGGATGGCTACGCGGAGCGCGAGACGGGTATCCGGCTGATGAAGCGCAATACCCAGCGCACGGGGTGCACACTCGCCGCCGACAAGGCCTATGACACCCGCGAGTTCGTGGCCGAGTGTCGCGCACTCAGTGTCACCCCGCATGTGGCCCAGAACAGCGCCCGCCCCGGTGGTTCGGCGATCGATGGACGTACCACGCGCCACGGGGGCTATCGGGCCAGCCAGCGCATGCGCAAGCGCATCGAGGAAGCTTTTGGCTGGGGCAAGGACGGACGTCCCATGCGCAAGATGCGGGTGCGTGGCTATCGCAGTGCAGGCTTCATGGCGGTGCTGACGATCGGCTGTCACAGTCTGCTGCGGGTAGCGAAGCTCTTGCCCGATCCGGCACCCACGTAGGAGACGTGTCGATGCAATCTGCCGAACCGATCTACGAGAGCTTGGGCAACCGCCCAAACCCGGTGTGCTACTCGTCGGTTCACCGCCAGAACTCTCAAAAATGAACCGCTCGGTCATGGAAATGTTCATCGATCAGCGCTCTTCAACAGCCTGCTAGGGAAGCTCTGATTTACCGGCCATTCTGATGCATGATCGTGTTTCACAGCGAGGGCGACGATGAAGCAACAGACGCTGACTGGTTTTGAGAAGTACGGTAAGACCACGGGGCGCCAAGCTCGACGAAAAACAAAGACGGGAAGCGCGATCCTGAGATGCACCACACGTCCAAGGGCAAACAGTGGTACTTCGGGATGAAGGCCCATATCGGTGTGGACAGTAAGACCAAGCTGATCCACACCATCCTGGCATCGGCCGCGAACGTGTCGGATGTGGATGCGCTGCCCTATCTGCTGCACGGACAAACGGCAGTCATTCGCGCTCGCGCCCCGCATGCCAAGGACTTCACCAACCGCAAGTACCGCGGCCGTGGCTGGGTCAACGAGCTGGAGAAGGTGAAGAACCAGAGCAAATCGCGAGTGCGATCGAAGGTCGAGCACACGATCGGAGTGATCAAGCGGGTGTTTGGCTTCCAGAAGGTGCGTTACCGCGGTCTGGCGAAGAACCTGCATCGCCTGGAGGCCATGGCGGCACTGGCGAACCTTTACACCGTGCGACGACGGCTGTTGCATGCGTAGCGGTGGTGTCGATGAAAGCGGCAAATCGGGCGCGACCGACCCCAAAACGGCGCAGCGAGCACCCTTCCTGCGCGAGGCCGCGTCAAACTCTCTGCCGAGCATCGTCTTCATGACCAGTTCTTCAGAGTTTCCCTAACGGCAGAACTCAAGCGCGCCGAGGGAGCTACTCGAGCGAGGCAGTCCCGGCATGCGAAGCTGATGCCGGGGCCTCACCATGAGTGCCTGGTGAGAGGCACCACCGCAACTCTCAGTCATTGCGTTTCAGCTCCTTCGCAACTTGCCTCATTGTGCAATATCGCGCACCGTGGGCGCACTATGTCCCGGCGCGCTCAGCGGGCCTCCTTTCGGTCCCACAGCCACTCCAAGCGTCAGTTAGATGGTCCAAGTGATGCGCTCTCGAGTTCAGCGAGCCGCGGGCAGCGGCGCGCTGGATCCGTTGCCGGTCATAACCACCTTGGTGAATATCGGAGGCCCAAGAGCCCGCCCGGCGCTGCGCCTGTAGCTTCCTAAAACAGCGACTGGCTTATAGAGACCAACTGGACGTGACGCGTCGCGTGACCCAAAAAGCAGGCGACTGCGGATTCTTGAGCATCTAACGGGCACACTCGGCGGCGGCGCGCAGCCGCCTGGTGAACGTCCACCATCGAGCGAAGACACCCCGGGTCCTAACGAACAGTTTGTGCGGCCGCTCGATTCCGCCCGCGTGGCGCGAGCGCATAGTCGTGCCGCCCTCGCGGCGCGCTCTGATCAAGTATCACGGCCTCTCGAACTTTTGTCAGAGTGCGGCGGCGCATCACCAAGCGCGTCAGTGACTAACTCGGTGTCCAAGTATTCAGTCAGCTCCTTAAGATAGCCATGTTCCATGCGGCACACATAGCAGTAAGTATTGTTGTAGGGCTGACCTGACTTAGTCATGACATTGCCATGACACTCAACCACAACATAATCGTCCTCCGCGATAAAGCGCGTGGCCGTATTTGTGTAGCGAGTCGCAAACCTTGCGAACAGCGGCGTCATCAGGTCCTTGCGTATTGATTCGGTACCACGATAGGTCTTCGACCACGTCGTGGTGCCGATAATCGTCCAGATGAAATCCGGTGCCCACAACGCCGCGAAGGGAGCCCCGTTTCCCTTCGCGAGTTCTTCAAACGCTGCCTTCAGCGAAGCCTTGTTTTCTGCGGCGGTCATAACTGCGTTCTCCGTCGCGCTCTAACGGTGGGCTTGAGCGCCCGACTGCCGGATTCGATTGGCGGGCGAGGCACACAATATTGCTCTGTGCTCGCGGCGGCCAACGTCTCACCCATCACGGCCGCTCCAAGCGTGGGTTAGGCTCTTGATTCACCGCGAAGGAGTGAGGCGACCAATTCGTGCCCGAACGCCAACTGGCTTTTCCAGTATCTATCGCATTTGGGTAAGTCGTCGACAATGTCGGCCAATCTCCTGTTATAGAAGATGTGCAGTGAGGGCTTGGGAACAACGGCTGGATCGAGGATGTTCGAGCTAGGAACAAGGATCAGTTTCAGCATGGGAAAAATGCGCATGAACTCGACCACGGGACGGCCGCATCCGGTGCACTTGCCCCGTTGCACGGCAGGAGGGGGGCGATAGCCCCTGTACTCGACAAACTCCGCGCCGGGCATACCTACGTCCTTGGCGCGGAATACCGTGATGTCGGCATACGGGGCTTGCCTCTGTGCCCGACAAGCGCGCAGTCTCACGCATCATGGCCGCTCCAAGTACTGTTAGACGGCATTTGAACCCCATCCTCAGAGAAGAATATATATCCCTTCGGCGCCCCAAGAAATCGATGCCACCAAGACAACAGGCCGATCGTTTCGATGGTCAGGTAAAGCATTCCGCTACGGTTTGACGAGGCGTGAGCGCCCGAGTGCCAGTCGGACCGAGCGCACTCTATGGCACGTTCTTGTGCCTCAACAGGATCTCGAGCCGTGACCTGGATGAGCCGAAAGAATCCGACGGCCAAAGAACCTTCAACCGGCACGACGATGCCTCGACCCTGAACAGTTACTTCGTATCTCGGCACAGCTGGCTGTCTAACGGTCAAGTCTAGGGGCCGCTCAGAGGCGCCCCATTGGAGCCGCGGGCGCACACCCACCAACGATTGTCAGACCCGGCAGTCGCGCTCACAGTAAGCGTCATGCGCAGGCCACTTGACCGTCAGGGCTTGATCTGAGCAAGGCGCTGGTTGATGGCATTCAGATCGAACGCGTGCGGGTCGAACGGGTAGCCGATCCAGTCGCGTAGCTCGGCATGC
>Ga0302314_10010337_pt1 | contig 16348 bp, 14 predicted proteins | sample III_Palsa_N2_3_FD_200533 | JGI IMG/M metagenome (GOLD analysis project Ga0302314, IMG submission 200533) | Peat permafrost microbial communities from Stordalen Mire near Abisko, Sweden - III_Palsa_N2_3 | ecosystem: Environmental > Terrestrial > Soil > Palsa > Peat permafrost | place: Sweden... | reverse complement strand
TGGGAGTGGCGGGCGGTGACGGGAACCGCGTCCGACAACGAGCGCGAAATGCTCGAGTGCGCTAACGATGCCGATGATCGCAGCCGCCTGGGCTGCCAGATCGTCGTGACGGCGCAGATGGACGGCATCACCGTCCTGACGCCACGAAGCCAGAGATAGACGGACACGGAGCGCAGGAGAATTTTCGATGGCCGGCGAAGATTTCACCGAGATACATTACAATCATCACGATCCTGAAGTGGCGCAGGATCCTTACAGCATATTCGCGCAGGTCCGCGCCAAGTGTCCGCTCGGTCATTCGGATGCTCTGGGAGGATTCTATTTTCCGACCACCTTCGAAGGCGTGAAGCGGATCTTTTCCGACTATAGGCATTTTACCTCAACAGAAGGGGCCGGCCTGCCCGATCAGGTGATCCGGTTGCTTCCGGTCGACCTGGACCCACCACAACACACGCGGTGGCGCAGGGTGCTGAACCGGTTCTTCACGCTCGACGCGGCGCAAGCGGACCGGGACCGCATCCAGACCATCGTCGACGGGCTGATCGACCGGTTCATCGGGCGCGGCTCCGCCGACCTAGTCGGCGAACTGACCCGCCCGCTGCTCGCCTTCACGACCCTCCCGGTGCTCGGTGTTCCGATCGAGGATCAGCAGATGCTGTCCGACAAGCTGCTGTGGATGGTGCACAATCGCACCGCCGATCACGACGGCTGGCTGACCCGATACATGGAGATGGGCGAGTATCTGACCGGCATCGTCGCCAAACGCCGATCGGCCGCGCCGCAGGACGACCTGGTTCAATGCCTGATCGACGAAGAGTTCGACGGGCGCCGCCTGAGCGACCAGGAAGGCTATCAGGTGATCATGCTGACGCTGTTCGGGGCGCTGGATTCGACTAGCTCGGCGATGAGCGGATCGCTTTATCACCTGGCGGAAAATCCGGCCGACAAGACGCGGCTACTATCGGGCGAGGTCCCGTGGGCGGTCGCGATCGAGGAATTCCTGCGGATCACTTCGCCGATCCAGGCGCTCCGGCGGACCGTCCTGCAACCAACGGAAGTCGACGGCGGCATGCTGAACCCCGGCGACGTCGTCCTGGCGGTGAACGGCGCCGGCAATCGCGACCCGGACAAATTCCCCGAGCCCGACAAGTGCGTCATCGACCGCGATGCGCGCGACCATCTGTCGTTCGGGGCCGGGGCGCACGTCTGCATCGGGCGCCACTACGCGCGGATCATGATCGAGATCTGCCTGAAGACGATGCTGCAAAGGATCCCCGATTTTGTCGTCCCGGCCGATTTCATGCCGGACTACACGCCCAGCGAGGCCCGCGCGCTGAAGAGCCTGCCGGTCAGTTTCACGCCGCGTCCTGTTTGAGGACGGTTTGCGCGGGCGCGCGAGCTCCAGGAAGATCTCATGTCACCGATCGTGATCGAAAGCGCGGACGCCCTGGAGTGGGACGAGGCCGCCGATGTGGCTGTCGTCGGCTTCGGCGGCGCGGGCGCGGCGGCCGTCCTGCAGGCGCGCGAATGCGGGGGCGAAGTCCTGGTGCTCGATCGCTTCGGCGGCGGGGGCACGACGGCCTATAGCGGCGGTGTCTTCTATGCGGGCGGGACGCGGTTTCAGCGCGAAGCGGGCGTCGACGACGACGCCGACAATCTGTACGCCTATCTGTCGATGGAGATCGGCGACGCGGTGCGGCCGCAAACCCTGCGGCGGTTCTGCGACGGCAGCGCCGGCGACGTCGACTGGCTGGTCGATCACGGGGTGCAATACGCTTCCGATCTCTACCTCGAGAAGGCGACGTTTCCGCCGGAGGGAAAGTATCTCTACTATTCCGGAAACGAGAAGACGCCGGCCTTTGCCGCCAAGGCCCGCCCCGCGCCGCGCGGCCACCGGTCGGTGGGCGCCGGCTATGGCGGCCCGCACTATTTCGCCGCCCTGGCGAAGGCGGTCGACCACGCGGGCGCGAAAGTGCTGCGGCACACTAAGGCGACGCGCCTGATCGTGGATGGAGACGGCCGTGTCGTCGGCATCGAGGCGCTGAGCCTTCCCGCCGACAAGCACGCGGCGCACCAGAAACTCTATGAGTCCGCCAGCCCCTGGATACCGCACAACGGCAAGGGGGCGGACAGGGCGGGCGTGGCGCTCCAGGCGATGGAGGAGGGCGAGGGCCGGAAGATCCGGATCCGCGCGCGGGGCGGCGTCATCCTCGCCACCGGCGGGTTCACCTACAATCGCGCGTTGCTGGCCGAGCATGAGCCGTCGTTCGCCAGGCACTACGAGGTCATCCATCGTCTGGCGACGATCGGCAACGACGGATCGGGAATATTGCTGGGCCAATCCGCGGGCGGCGCGGTAGGCCGGATGGCGTCTCTCTACATCGCGCGCAATATCTCGCCGCCCACAGGCCTGCTGGACGGCATCGTCGTCAACAAGGCGGGCGAGCGCTTCGTGGCCGAGGACGCCTATACCGGCATGGTCGGCGGCGCGATCGCCCGGCAAGCGGACGGCGCCGCATGGCTGATCCTGCCGGCGGCCAGTTTTCGCAAGGCGATCAAGCAGGTCCTGACCAGCGGCTGGCACCTCTTCAAGTTCTTCGGCCTGCCGGCCCTGGCGAACATTATCCTCGGCGGAACCAAAAGTGGAGGGGATGTCGTAGCGCTCGCCAGGGCGACGGGCATCGATCCAGCCGGGCTGTGGCGGACGATCGCGGCTCATGACGACACGCTTCGCCAGCGAGCCCCGGATGAGGTCGGCAAGACCGACGCGCTGCGGGCGCCGCTGGGATCCGGACCCTTTTACGCCATCAACATCTCCGTCTCGAACCGGCACGCGTTCACCCCGTTCATGACCCTCGGAGGCCTCACCGTCGATGAGGACGCCGGCGCCGTCACGCGGGCCGACGGGACTGCGATCACCGGCCTCTACGCCGCCGGCCTGTGCGCGGTGGGTCTGCATTCGAACGGCTACATCAGCGGCATATCGCTGAGCGACGGCGTGTTCTCCGGCCGCCGCGCCGCGCGCGCCGCGACCTCGCGGGCAGCTTAGGCGACGCCCAAGAATAAACGATTGATTTCGACAGTGTGCCCTTCGGGGTCGATCGTGATGGATTGCCGGCCATTTTTCGGAACTCCAAAATTCTTCACAGAGCGTTGGACTCTCCCTGGGTATGACCTCTCGCTTGATCAGCCGTGATTTTCTTGACACGGATGAACACAGATGGCGCTTGGCGCCGCACGGATGCAGCGGCGCCAAGCGCCATCCGCGTTCATCCGTGTTCTCTACCCCCAGCCCATCCGCTGCCGCATTGATCCAGTCATTTCTGGGCGTCGCCTCAGCACAGAGCTAGCCGGGGGCGGGCATGGCGCTGGAGATGCCCTGGTCGGCCAGCACGAGCGATCCCTGCAAGCCGCGTGCGGCGTCGGAGACGAGGAAGGCGATGATTTCGGCGATGTCGGTGGGATCCATCATGGCGTTGCCATACGGGCTCATCGTGCCGGCTTCGCGTTTCGCCAGCGATTGGAGCTGTGCGGGCGTGAGGTCATCGCTGGTGAAGCCGAGCATGGGCGTGCGCACGGACCCGGGCGCGACCGCGTTCACCCGGATGCCCGACCGCCGCAGTTCGGGGGCGAGGGTGCGCGTGAAGTGGGCGAGCGCGGCCTTGGTCGCCGCGTAGACCGCGCAGCCTTCGACGCCGAGCACCGCAGCCCCCGAAGCGACATTGACAATCGCGCCGCCGCCGCCCCGACGCATCAGCGGCAAGGCGGCCCGCACCAGCATGATCGGGCCGAGCGCGTTGACCGCGAACATGTTCTGTATCTGCGGCAAGCTCATCGCTTCGAGCGGCGCCCGATGGAATAGCCCGGCGCAGTTGATGACGATGTCCAGGCGATCGTGGCGCGCCTCGACCCGCGCGACCAGGGCGTCGATCGCCGCGCTGTCGGTGACGTCGCAAGAAATCGCGCTGGCAGAACCACCCGCGGTGGTGAGTTCGGCGCAGAACGGTTCGAGGCTTTCGACAGGCTGTTCGGAGGTCACCACGACATGCGCGCCGCCCTTCGCCAGCAGGCGTGATGTCGCCGCGCCGATGCCGGTCGCGCCGCCGGTGACGATCGCGATCTTGCCTTCAAACATTCTCAAGTCTCCTGGATGCGGCCGGCCATGTGACCTTCGCGGATAGCCATCAGCAGATCGCGCGGCGCGTTGGCGTCGCCGACCAGGTGCAGCGCATAGGGCCGCGTCTCGCGCGTCCCACCGCCCAGAGCGCGATAGAGCTCGGACTGCGCTTCGTTGTATCCGACGAGCACGACCGTCCTAGCGGGCGCACGCCAGGTCTGTTCGCCATCGAGATAGCCGACCTCGCAGCTGTCCTCATCGATGGCGATCAGCCGGCCGCCGACGTGAAGCGTGAAGTCGCCCCGCCGCAGCCGCCGCAACGCCGGGCTGGTTCGCACCATGGCTTCGATGTGCGGCGCGAACGAGGAATGCCGGGTGACGAACGTCACCTTCGCGCCGCTGTCAATCAGATGCTCGGCGACCGCGATCGCCTCGTAGTGGCCGAGGTCGTCGAGGACGAGTGCGCTTTCGCCGAGGCGCTCCGAAGGCGTAAGCAGGACGTCGTGCGAGGACAAAACGTGCGGCCGGTCGAAGCCTGGAATCGGCCTTTCCGGCCGGGATGCCTGCAAGCCGTCCATGCGCGGCAACGAACCGGTCGCGACGATGATCACGTCAGGCTGCTCGGCCAGCACGTCCTCGCGGTCAGCGTAGCTGGACAGGCGGACATCGACGCCGAGAAGGTAGATCTCCTGTTCCAGCCAATAGGTGATGTCGCCGATGGTCTGAAGCTTCGGCGCGCGCTTGGCGATATTGATCGTGCCGCCCAGTTTCGGCTGCGCCTCGAACAGCACCACCTTGTGTCCGCAGAGCGCGGCCAGCCGCGCCGCCTCCATGCCCGCCGGCCCGCCGCCGACGATGACGACCTTGTTCGCCACCTCCGCCGGCCGGATCAGTTCTTCGGACAGCGTCCGCTCCGCGCCGACCACGGGGTTCACCGTGCATAGCATGCGCTGAAGCGCGGTGCGGATGCCGGCCACGCAGCCCTGGTTGCAGGCGATGCACGGCCGCACCCTCTCCGGCGCGCCGGCGAGCGTCTTGGCCACCAGATCGGGCTCGGCGATCATCGCCCGCACAAAGCTGATCATGTCGGCCGATCCTTCGCGGATCGCCTGATCGCCCTCCTCGAGCGTGCGATAGCGGCCCGCGACCATGGTCGGCACGTCGGCGCGCCGCGCGATCGGCAGGGCGGACGGAAGCATGTAGCCGGCCGGCTGATCCATCGCGCCCAGCATCGTCGAGATACTGTAGGGGCTGCCCATCGAGGCGCTGACGTAGTCGACCAGCTTTTCTTCGCACAGGCGATGGACGACCTCACCCGCTTCTCCCGGGGTCAGGCCGCCGGGCGCGTTGTAGTCGGAGATGCGGATGCCGACGGGATAGTCGCGTCCGACGCGGTCGCGCACCGCCAGCAGCATTTCACGGCCGAAGCGCGATCGGCCATCGAGGTCGCCGCCGTAGCCGTCCTCACGCTTGTTGGTCAGCGGGCAGAGGAATTGATGAACGAGATAGCCGTGGCCGAAATGCAGTTCGACGCCGTCCAGGCCGCTGGTCTTGACGCGCACGGCGGCGGCCGCGAACGCCTCGATAATCTCGTCGATCTGATCCTGCGTCATCGCGAACGGCGTGTTCACCGTTCCCAGCGGGCAGGGCACGTTCGAGGCCGAAAGCGGCGCGCCTCCGCTGACCGGCGCCCAGCGGTGACCGCCGTGCCACAGCTGTACGAAGGTGCGCATGCCGTGCCGCTCGGATGACCTGGCCAGGGCGGTGAAGCCCGGGATGATCGAATCGTCGACCGCGTCGACCGTGTGGTTGGCTGAGGAACGGTGCACCACCGTCGCTTCCAGGATGTTCAGGCCCACGCCCGATTTGGCGCGCGCCTCGTGATAGGCGATCAGGTCCTCGCTTATGGTTCCACGACCGTAGCTGGTGCCGTGGCTCGCGCGCACGATGCGGTTCTTGACCTCCAGCCGGTTGATGGTGATCGGCCTCAGGATGTGGTCGAGCGGCATGGCAGGTCTTCCCCGTGTGAGGTGCGCGCCACCGTCATGGCGACCAGATGATGTTCCGCGCGATCAGCGTATCGACCTCCTCGCGCGTGAACCCGGCCTCCGCCAGCACGTCGTGGGCGGGCCGGACCTGGCGCGGGGCGATATCGGACACCAGTTCGGGGTGGGCGGAAAGGCGCGGCGACGGCGCGGCGGTCATCACCCCATCGGCGAGCGTCACCGCCCGCCGGTCCGCCACATGCGGATCGGTGGTGATCTCGTCGACATCGAGCACGGGCGCGCCGCACGCGTCGAACGGGGCGAACCGCGCGGTCCACTCGGCCTGGGGGTGGGTCAGGAAGACGGCCGCGATCCGTTCCCGCAGCGTCGGCCATTGCGCGCGATCCATCTGGGCGGCCGCGGAAGGCTCGACATCGTCCAGCCCGAGTATATCGAGCATCGTCGCATAGAACTTCTGTTCGATCGCGCCGACCGAAAACCAGCGCGCATCGGCGCAGAGATAGACGCCATAGAACGGGGCCCTGCCGCCGAGCAGCGAGTGCTCGGGCTGGCCGTCCCATAGCCCAAGCTCCAGCTCGCCGAACATCGCGCCCAGCATGTACGACGCGCCATCGACGATCGCCGCGTCGACCACCTGTCCGCGCCCGGTCCTCTGCCGCTCGAACAGGGCGAGCAGTATGCCGATCATCAGGGTGTAGGAGCCGTTGGCGAGATCGCCGAGCAGCCCCGGCGGGGCTGTGGGCTTGGCTTCGCCGATCACGCCGAGCACCCCCGAAATCGCCAGATAGTTGATGTCGTGGCCGGCGCGCCGCGCATAGGGCCCGGTCTGGCCCCAGCCGGTCAGGCGGGCGTAGACCAGCCCCGGATTGATCTCCAGCAGCGCGTCCGGCCCAAGCCCCAGGCGTTCCATCACGCCGGGGCGAAAGCCCTCGACCAGGACGTCGCAGGACTTGGCCAGCTGGCGCGCGGTTTCCTGTCCGCCGGGCGATCGCAGGTCGAGGCCGATGATGTCCTTGCCGCGCGACATCGCCACCGCTGGGTCGAACGCCTGCGGGTCCGGCCGCCGGACGCTGATGACACGCGCGCCGAAGTCGGCCAGCATCATCGTGGCGAACGGTGCCGGTCCAAGCCCGCTGAGGTCGAGGACGCGAACACCTCGAAGCGGACCGCGCCCGGGCGGCGGGGCGGTCTCCACGGTCAGGCGGTGGCCGCGAGGCGGGGTTTTGACTTGACGTTCAGCAGCGGCAGCACCTCGGCCCCCAACATCTCGACCATCTCGACATATTCCTCGCGGGGAACGCCGCCCATGTCCATCTTGATCAGGTTGACATCGGCGCCGACGACCTCGGCCAATGTGCGCAGACGATCGGCGAAGCGCTCGGGTCCACCGACGATCGCCGGCCCTGATGTCGACAGGAACTCGTAGTCGAACGCCGAAACCAGATAGGCGGGCGGATTGTCGTTCACACTCTTAATCATCGCCTGATTGAACGCATGGTAGTCGCGATAGCGCGGCTCGAAGCGCGCACGGGCGATCGCATCGCTCTCGCCGACCCAGCCGTGCCAGCAGGCGCCGACGCGCGCGGCATGCTTGTGCCCGGCGTCCGCGAACGCCTCACGATAGATGTCGGCGACGGCGGCGAACTTGTCGGGGCGGCCGAATGCGCTCGGCAGCATCAGGTTGAGGCCGAGGCGCCCGGCGAGCTTCGCGGTTTCGGGCGAGCTGCCGCCGCCGACCCAGAACGGCAGCCGGTCCTGCTGCGTCGGAGTCGGCTGCAGATGCTGGCCGCTGATCGGCGGCCGGAACTCGCCGGTCCAGTGCACCGGCTTGCCGGGCCAGAGCTGGCACAGCAGCGCCATCGATTCGGCGTAGCGCGTCGCCGAGTCGGCCGCCGACTGGCCGAAGAGATCGTAGGTCCGTTCGAAGAAATTGCCCCGCCCGGTGACCAGCTCGAGCCGACCCCCGGAGATGACGTCGACGGTCGCATAGTCCTCCGCCATGCGCAGCGGATCGAGGTTGGCGGCGAGGGCGACCGCGGTGCCCAGGCGCAGCCGGGTGGTGCGTTCGGCGATCGCGCCCAGCAGAACCGCGGGCGAGGAGAAGGTGTAGGCGATGCCGTGGTGTTCGCCGATGTAGATGCCCTGCAAGCCGACCCGATCGGCGACCACCGCCGCCTCGATCGTCATCCGATAGCGCTCCGGCGCCGAAAATCGCCGCCCCGTCACCGGATCGTCGGTGATGTCCCCCAGGGACATGAGACTCACTTCCATGGCTGTTCTCCCACGCCGGATCGTTGGCATTGTCTAACACTGTATGTTTCTTGAAGCAAGCGGCGTCAAGCCTGTCATCCATGGAGAATGTCTCAAGTCGCTATCTCCCGCGCGTTTGCAGCGTCGGAAGGCGCTTGGAGTGTTGCCCTACAATCCGCTCGGTGTTAGATTTGTCTCGGAAGCCTGGGCAATGTAGCCCGCAGACATCGCGAACGCGCGGAGCAGGAGAGAGGACCGCTGGAATGCTTCACCATTTTGCCATTGCACCGAAGAACTATGAAACCTCGCACCACTTCTACAGCGAGGTGATGGGCTTCCCGCTGGTGGCCGGGGTCAAACGCCAGGCGCCCGGCGGCGGCTGGACGAAGCACATGTTCTACGACATCGGCGACGGCGCGACGATGGCGCTGTGGGACCTTCGCGGGCTCGAAGGGGTTCAACTGCAGCCGGACGAATGGCGCAGCGCGATCTCCACCGGGCTCGGCCTACCGCGCTGGATCAATCACTTCGCCTTCAATTGCTCGGGCGGCGAGCCCGAGTTGCAGCGCCGCAAGCAGAACTGGCTGGACGCCGGCTACCACGTCGCCGAGGTCGACCACGAATTCATCCGCTCGATCTACGCCTACGATCCGGACGGCAACCTCGTCGAATGGACCTATGATACGCGGCCCCTCAATGAAGGCGACCGCATCAGGGCCGAGGCGATCCGGGCCGACGACACCCCCGCGACCGAGGGCGACTACGAAGGACCCTTCACCCGCTCGACCGCCGTCAAATTCCGCGCCGAACCCAAGCCGCTGCCCGTGGCGGGCTGAGCCTCAGTCCACGAAGCGGGCGACGTCGCTGATTGGCGCCCGGGTGGTGCGGAAGGCGTTGGCGGGATGGTCCGGGTCGGCGTAGCCGAACGATATGCCGCAGACGATCCGCCGTTCGGGCGGGATGGAAAAGTGGTCGCGGATGAAATCCGCGCATCCCGCCAGCGCCGCCTGAGCGATGGTGGCGATCCCCAGACTGTGTGCGGCCAGCATGACGTGGGCGATGTAGGCGCCGCAGTCGATCGCGCCATAAACGCCCAGGTCGGCCTCGGTCGTGATGATCATCACGTGCGGCGCGCCGAAAAGCCGGAAGTTCTCCAGCATCTGCCGGCCTGACGCTTCGCGATCTCCGTGTGCGACGCCCACGCTGCGATAGAGCGCCCAGCCGGTTTCCCGCTGACGCTCCTTGTAGACACCCGTGTATCGGGCGGGGAACGCAAAGTCCGGCGCTTCGGGCCGGGTCTTCTGGTGCTCCCATCGATTTCCCGCGGCATGCGCGTAGAGCGCCCCACGAAAGCGCTCGGTCGCCGCGCCCTGCGTCACGATGACCTGCCATGGCTGCGAATTGCACCATGAAGCCGCGCCCTGCGCGATCGCCAGCATCTCCTCGATCCGCGCGCGCGGAACCGCGTCGGGCAGGTAGCCGCGACAGCTGTGACGGCGCCTGATCAACCTCGCGAGCACAGCGGCGTCCGGGAATGGGTCGCTGGCTCCATTTTCGATCGTACGTCGCATGGTTTTCTGGTCCACCTATAGGGGGTGCGTAAATGAAGCTCGCGTTTGCCCCTGAACGCTTACATATCCTATCGATGAGTGATAATCATAGACCCAGACTCGCATGGGGCGACGCGCCGTGATCTACATGACCGAAGAACTCCATGAGAAGGCCCGGCGGGACCGGATCGGGGTGCTGCGACCACTCGTAGCCCGCCTGCGGAGCATCAAGCCGTCAGGAGACGACCGCTTCGAAATGGCGCCGGCGACCGGCGTGTTCGACCGCGTCTATGGCGGCCAGAGCCTGGCGGAAGCACTTCTGGCCGCTGCCGCGACAACGTCGCCCGATCGAACGGTCAATTCTGCGCACTGCTACTTTCTTCGGCTTGGAGACCCCGCCCTACCGACCACCTATTTCGTCGATCGGCTGCGCGACACGCGATCGTTCTCGGTGCGGCAGGTGCGCGCGGAACAGGCCGGCCGGCCAATCATCACCGCGACCTTCTCCTTCGCCGCCGCCAGTGAAGGCATTACCCATCAGGGACCCGCGCCCGCTGCGCCGCCGCCGGAGGATATCGCTTCGCGGGACGTGGAGCTTCTAGTCCTCCACGGCCGCGATCCGCCGCGCAACGCCGGCATACCCTGGCCGATCGATATCCGGCATGTCGATCAGCGCCCGTGGGACGATACGATCGGCGCCGGACGCCACCGGATCTGGATGCGCGCCGATGCGCCACTGCCGGACGATCCGCTGCTGCACGCCGCGCTGTTGTTGTTCGCCAGCGATCTGACCATGGCCGATCCGGTCACGGTGCAGCATCCGCTCCGCTGGGAAGATCTTATCGACGGCAAGGGTTTCTTCGGCGCGTCGCTCGACCACGCCTTCTGGCTGCACGCGCCTGCCCGCATCGATGAGTGGCTGCTGCATGTCCAGGAGTCGACGCGCGCCGCCAACGGTCGCGGATTTTCCACTGGCCGCTTTTTCGATCGATCGGGGCGCCTCGTCGCCTCGGTGGCGCAGGAGATCTTCATCAAATCCGTGAACGGAGAGCAGGCCGCATGAGCCCCTGGGTCCACGATTGGCCGACCTATCATGCGGCTCGGCAGCCGCATGCGCCGGCGCTGACGAGCATCGAGCGCGAGGTGACCGTGACCTGGAGCGAGCTGGAGACCAGGGTCGCGCGGCTCGCATACATCCTGCGCCACGATTTGCGGCTGCAACCGCGCGATCGCGTCGCGATGATCGCTGAGAACGACACCCGCATCTTCGAACTGCAGTTCGCCTGCATGCGCGCGGGCCTGATCCTCGTGCCGATGAGCTGGCGCCTGGCGGTTCAGGAGATGGTCACGCTCGCGCGCGACGCCGAGCCGAAGGTGATGTTCTACGATGAGGCATGGCGTGGCGCCGGGGATCTCGTCGCTGACGCGATCGGGATCGACCGGCGCATCCTGTGGTCCGACATGCTTGCCGACAGCGACTATGACCGGCTGATCGAGACGTGCGCCGAAGCAATGCCGGGCGGCCCGCACAAAGAGTCGGAGATCACCCACATCCTCTACACTTCCGGCACCACCGGCCTGCCGAAGGGAGCGCTGTGCAGCCACGGCTCCCTGAAGCATCACGCGCTCAACATGGCGCAGACCTCGCGGCTGGCGGAGCGCGGCGTGCACCACCTCAACATCGTGCCGCTGTTCCACGCCGGCGGCCTCAACAGCTATTCGAATCCAGCCCTGTACTGGGGCGGCCACGTCACCACCGTCCGCCGCTTCGACCCCGCCGTCGCGCTTGCGCTGTTGACCGACCCCGAGATCGGCATCACCCATCTGTGCGGCGTCCTGCAGATGTATGAGATGATCACGGCGCTGCCGCGGTTTGCCGAGGCGACCTTCCTGACGCTGCGGACGGCGCTGTTCGGCGGCTGGGGTCCCAAGACGGTATGGGTCCACAAGACCTGGCAGGAACGCGGCTTCTTCCTGCAGCTGTCCTATGGCTCGACGGAGTTGGGGCCGATGGTCAGCGTGCTGGAGAGCGGCGTGGACCTGGCGCTGAAGAACTGCTCGGGGTCAGTTGTCGCCGGAACTCAAGTACGGCTGGTCGACGCCGAGGGCGGCGATGTGGCCGATGGCGAGGTCGGCGAGATCTGGGCGAAAGGCCCGGCGGTCACACCCGGCTACTGGAACCGCCGCCGCGAAGACTATTTCACGGACGATTGGTTCCGCACCGGCGATTGCGCGCGCAGGGACGAAGGCGGGCGTCTGTACATCGTCGATCGCCTGCGCGAGGTTTACCGCTCCGGCGGCGAGAACATCTATCCCGCCGAGGTAGAACTCGTGCTCTCGCAGGTCCCCGGCGTGAAGGAAGTCGCGATCATCGCGGTTCCGGATGACCGTTGGGGCGAGGTCGGCCTCGCGATCATCGAGCCCGAAGAGGGAGCGACCGTGACGCTGGAGCTGTTGCTGGAATACGCGTCGGACAAGCTGGGTCGCTTCAAGCTGCCCCGGCACATGGTCACGATCGATGAAATGCCACGCAGCGCCACCCTCAAGATCGACCGGGCGGCGCTGAAAAACGCCTATGGAGCGGCGCCGGCGGTATAGCCAAGCGCCTTTGGGTCACGCTGCAGGGCTCTTGCGCGCCGCGAAGGCGGCGAAGGCTGCCGCGGCCTCGGGCGTGGCGAGCTGGGTCAGGAACGCCCCGCGATCGGCGACCATCGCCGCCTCGATCGCCGCGGAGTCGCGCATGAGTTTCTTGGTGGCCGCGAGGGCGGAGGGTGGTTTGTTCGCGAGCGTGCGCGCCGCCGCCAGGGCCACCGAGGCGAGGTCGGCCGCCGGCAGCGCCCGGTTCGCCAGGCCCAGGGCCGCCGCCTCGGTCCCGCTCAATCGCTCGCCCAGCGCCATGAGGGCAAAGGCGCGGGCATGGCCGATCCGCTGGGGAAGCAGCCACGCCGATCCCGCCTCCGGCACGAGGCCCAGGTCGACAAAGGGAAGGATCAGCTGGGCGTCGCTCGCCACATAGACCAGGTCGCAATGCAGCAGCATGGTCACGCCGACGCCGATGGCGCGGCCGCTGACCATCGCCACCAGCGGTTTGGGGAAGGTGCTGATCGCGCCCAGGAACGCGCCCAAGTTCGATGCGGCGATATCCTGCTTTCCCGCCGCGGAATCGGCGAACATGGAGATGTCGTTGCCGGCGCAGAAGTCCGGCCCTTCGCCCGCCAGGACCACCACCCGCACGGTCTCGTCGTCGGCCGCCCGCTGGAACGCGGCGGCGATCTCGCCGTACATCGCGTCAGTGATCGCATTCTTCTTGCCCGGCCGATCCAAGGTGATGAGCAGCACCTGGTCAGCAATCTCGACGCGAACGTCGCCCATCTGTTCCTCCTGACATAAAGGTGATCGTCAGCGGCTGGATTGACGCTAATAACAGATCGCCGTTAGGTTTCTCTTTTTGCCGGAGACGGCCGTGTTGGCGACACCCGAAGAGGAGATCGAATACGCCTGCGTCCGGGCCGTTCTCGATCATCCGCTGGCGCGGGTCTGGCGCTATGTGGGGCTGTTCGGCGAATTGGATCGCTGGGTTGATGGGGTGACGGCCTGCTCGGTCGACGGAGAGGGGCCCGGCGCCGTGCGCACGCTCACCCGGAACGGCGCGACTGTCCGCGAGCGCCTCGAACGGCTCGACACCGAGCGGCACGAAATCAGCTACCTGATCGAGGAGCCCCACGCCCTTCCCGCGAGCGACGTGCGCGGAACGATCACCTTGAGCGCCATCGATCACGGAACGACCGAGATCGTCTAGCGGTCGCGTGCCGCTCAGTTTCGCGCGCCGCCACGCGTGCTGGGTGAGCGGATCGAAAAATTCTACAAGACCTCGATCCACAACCTGGGGAGCGTCCTCGACGCCTCTAGTGTATAAATGAACTCTCCAATCGCCTGGTCTCAGCAAAGGCCAACATTGGCGCACATTATTTTCTTGACGGAATTTCGGAAATCGCAAATTTCGCCGATGAATGCCTTCTCCGTCGGCGGCGGGAGAAGGTGGCCGAAGGCCGGATGAGGGGTCTCTCTCCGATTGGCCCCGTAAACTCAACCTCCGAGGTCTACGCGTCGGCACGACCCTCATCCGTCTGCTTCGCAGACACCTTCTCCCGCGAGTTCCACACCGGCCTTTGGCCGACCCCCGTGAATGAAACTTCTTGGGGGGCGGGCGGCCAATCCCCAACCTAGTTTCTGTCTAGGGGAAAGGAGACGGTTGTGGCCCCCATTCATCGAATTCGGTACCCGCCATCCACGTTCACTACCGAGCCGGTCATGAAGCTCGACTCATCGGACGCGAGGAATGCGGCGGCCGCGGCGACTTCCTCGGGCTGGCCGATGCGGCCGATCGGGTGCATCGCGCCCAGCTGCTTGCGCGCGACATTCTCATCGCTGAATTCGCCTATATGCTTTCGCAGCAACGGCGTCTCGACGACTCCCGGCGCGATCGCATTGCAGCGGATCGCCAGGCCGTGAGCGCCGCAATGAAGCGCGACGCTTTCGGTGAGATTGAGGATCAGCGCCTTCGAAGCCGAATAGGCGATCTGGCTCGGTGACGCCCGCTGGCCGTTGGCGGACGCGATATTGATGATTGTCCCGCCATGCTGGGCCATGGCCCGGACGGCATGCCGGCATCCCAGAAAGGTCCCCAGGCCGTTGATGTCCATGGTCGCGCGCCAGTCGTCTTCGCTCTGGTCCGCGATCGAGCCGGTGAAGTTGATTCCGGCGTTGTTGACCATCGTGGTCAGCGAACCCATCGACGATCCGACATGGTCAAGCGCCGCCCGCCAATCCTCGTCCACAGTGACGTCGAGACGGCGGTAGACGGCTCGGCCCGGATGAGCGTGCGCCAGCGCCCGGCCGCCCGCGTCGTCGATATCGGCGATCAGGACCCGCGCGCCTTGCACAATGAAACGCTCGACGATGGCCAGGCCGATCCCCCGCGCGCCGCCGGTGACCAGTGCGATGCGCCCCTCCAGAAGGCCCATCGAACTATCGTTTCGTGAAGCGCACGTTCAACGCGCGATAGCCGTAGAAGATGTAGCTGGGCGTCATCTCGAAATCCTTCTGCAGGATCTCGATGTCGAAGCGCCGGAAGGCCCGCTTGAAGAATTCCGTCAGCTCGGTGCGTGCGAGCATGTGGCCCACGCAGAAATGCAGCCCGGGACCAAAGGCCATGAACTCGTTGCGGTTGGCGCGATCGATGTTGGTGGTGAACGGATCGTCGAACACCCGGGAATCGACATTGGCCCCCACGTTCATAATCCACAGCAGGTCGCCCTTGGCGATCGATTGCCCGCGCAGTTCGATGTCCTCGCCAGCGTAGCGCGTCATGCACTTCACGGTCCCGGGATAGCGCAGCAACTCGGTCGTCAGGGCGAAGGCGCACTTGGGATCGCCGCGCAGCCGGTCGCGCAGGGCCGGATCGCCCACGATCCGGGTCAACTGCGTTCCTAGGGTGTGGGCGGTGGTTTCGGCGCCGGCGACCACCATGCCTTGCAGCTGGGCCAGCATCTCGTCATTGCTGAGTTTATTCAGCCCGTCGCGCGCATGCACCATGGTCGAGATCAGGTCATCGCCTGGATTTTGCTCGCGCAGCGGGATGAATTCATTGAAAACATCGTTCATCTTGCGGATCGAGCCGTCGAGTTGCAGCAGCAACTCGGGGGTGACCGCGGCGGCCGAACTCGCGCCGGTGAATCCGGAGGCGAGTTCGAACAGCAGGGGACGATACTCGTCGGGCAGGTCGAACAGGCGCTGCATCACCCGCGTCGGCAGCACGGCCCCGACGACCTGCGCAAAATCGAACTCGCCCTCGCGCTCGCACTGATCGAGGATATCCTCGATCACTTCCCCGATGAAGCTTTCCACCTTGCGGATCGTGGCCCCGCTGAACGCCTTCAGTGTCAGCACCCGGATCCGCGTGTGGTCGGGGCCGTCCAGGCGATTGACGTTCAGGGTCGAGAAGTTCCTGACCGCCTCCAGCTGGCTTCGCAGTTCGGGTGGCATGCCGCGGAACAGCTGGTCGCCACGCGCCGCGAGCAGTCGCTTGTCGGCATAGGCGGCGCGGACATCCTCGTGACGCGAGATGATCCATCCACCCTGGTTCTTGCTGTAGAAGACCGGCGCTTCTTCCTGCAGGCGGATGAGCGGCGACCATGGATCTCGCAGGAACTCGGGATCGGCGAAGCTGACGTCCTGGATTTCGCGGACAGCCGGTTCGGATACGCTGGCGGCCTGGATGCTCATCGCGCGTCTCTCCGTTCGAAGCCCTGTCGCGCTTCGTCGACCTGTTATCGTCCCGACCCGAAGAAAGGGTTCAGGCATACACTGTATGGTATTATCGATCCAAAAAATTTGCAATGGCGCTTTTGCGAATGACCCTTCTC
>Ga0302314_10010336_pt1 | contig 16348 bp, 6 predicted proteins | sample III_Palsa_N2_3_FD_200533 | JGI IMG/M metagenome (GOLD analysis project Ga0302314, IMG submission 200533) | Peat permafrost microbial communities from Stordalen Mire near Abisko, Sweden - III_Palsa_N2_3 | ecosystem: Environmental > Terrestrial > Soil > Palsa > Peat permafrost | place: Sweden... | reverse complement strand
CACCGTCACGGACAGGGCGCCGGTCGTCGACAACGAGAAGGGAGACGAGACCTTGGACATGTCGGCGCCCGCGCTTTGGAAGCAGGACAGCTTGATCTTGCTGGTTCGCCAGCCGTCGACTTCCGTAGGCGCTGGTTTGCGGGCCAGCAGGGCCGTCACGTCCAGCGCACCGCCGCAATCCGGCCCGCATGCGATCGACAGCCGTGTCGTCGCCGTCGGAGCTGTCGACACCCGATAGCGCATGAGCAGCGCCATTTCGCCGTTGGTCTGCCGCCTCAGGTCCGCCGGCCCGCCGGTGACGGCCAGCACGCCGACGCCTTCGCCGCTCCAGGTCGCGAGCCGCGCGTTTTCCTGGGCGCCGGCGTCGATCGCTCGCACCGTGACCGCGCCTGTCGTGGTCAGGCTCCAGGGCGCTGGCGCGTGGCCGTCGACGAAGAACCGCTCGAGATTGAGGTTGGCCGACCGCTTTCCAGGGTCCTCCGACAGCAGCCCGATCTTGGCTGGGCGCGCATAGGAAAGGCCATAGCCGTAAGCGAACTGTGGCGCATAGCCTGGCTCGTCGGGGTGTCCCGGACCGCGGTCGGCGCGAGCTGGCCAGGAGAACGAAAGCCTGCCCCTGAAATCGTGGCGCGGCGTCCCGGCGCTCGTGCCGATGAGTACGTCGGCGACGCCGCCGCCCTCCGTGCCGGGCAACCAAGCAGCGACGAAGGCGTCCGAGGCGTTGATGTGCGGATTGGTCCAGAGCGGCCTGCCGGAGAGGAAGACCGCGACCACCGGTATGCCCTCGGCCCTGAGCCGCTTGAGCAAAGCAAGGTCGTGATTGTCGGCCGGCGAGAACTCCAGCGTATCGATGTCGCCTTGGAATTCTGCGTAGGGCGTTTCGCCGAACACGACGATGGCGACGTCCGGCTTGTGCGTGTAGGCCCCGCTGACGGACAGCTCGGCTTGGCCGCCGCCCGCCGTTACGGCCTCGTCGATGCCGGCCCAAATCGACTGGCCGTTCGGGAAGTCGACATTCTTGTTGCCGACGCCCTGCCAGTTCAGCGTCCATCCGCCGGATTGTTCGCCGATGTCGTCCGCGCCGTCGCCGGCGACCAGGACGTTCGCCGACGCCCTGATCGGCAGGACGCCATTGTTCTTGAGCAACACCAGCGACTCCCGCACCGCGCGGCGCGCAATGGCGCGGTGCCCCGGTGAGCCAAGCCGGTCGAAGCGGCCGGCGGCGGGGGAGGCGCCTTCGAAGAGGCCAGTCTTGATCTTGACCCGCAGGATGCGCCGCACCGCGTCGTCCAGCCGGGCCATAGGGATGACGCCGGCGCGCACCTCGGCCAGGGTGTGGGCGTAGAGGTCCTTCCAGCTGTCGGGCGCCATATACATGTCCAGGCCGGCGTTGAGCGCCTGGGGGCAGTCGGTGACCGTGCAGCCGGCGACTTGGCCGTGGGCGTTCCAGTCGCCGACCGCAAAGCCTTTGAAGCCCATGCGCCCCTTGAGCACGCCGGTCAGCAGGCTCTCGTTTGCGGTGTCCTTCACGCCGTTCCAGCCGGAGAACGAGGCCATCACCGCCAGCACGCCAGCGTCGATGGCCGGCGGATATCCCTGGGCATGCACGCGGATCAGTGTCTGCTCGTCGATGCGCGCGTCGCCCTGGTCGACGCCGTCGGCCGTGCCGCCATCGCCGAGGAAGTGTTTGATGGTCCCCATGACATGCCCTGGCGCCAAGGGTTGGCCCGGGACGAGCGGCCCCTGCAACCCGAGCGTCATCGGGCCGGCATAGGAGGCGACCACCTCCGGCTCTTCGGCGTAGCCCTCGTAGCTGCGTCCCCAGCGCACATCGCGAGGAACCGCGACGGTGGGGGCGAAGGTCCAGTCGGCGCCGGTGGCGGACACCTCTTCGGCGGTCGCGCGGCCGATTTCCTCGATCAGTTCCGGGTCACGGGCCGCGCCCAGGCCGACGTTGTGAGGGAAGAGCGTCGCGCCCTTGATCTTGTTGTGGCCGTGGACAGCGTCGATTCCGAACAGGATCGGTATGGGTGTGTGGCCGGGGCGAGGCTCCATCGCCGCTGCACGGAAAGCACGGATCAGCTTCAGCCAGTCGTCAGCCGGCGCGCGATTGTCGCCGTGCGGCGCGGAGTTGCCGCCGGCCAGCAGCGCGCCCAGCGGATAGTGGCGCAGGTCGTCCGGTGTGATCGAGTTGATGTCGGCCTGGATGGTCTGGCCGACCTTCTCCTCCAGCGACATCCGCGCCATCAGCGCGGTGATCCGCGCCTCGGTCGCCGCGTCGGTGAAGGCGGCAGGGCTGGCCGCCCTGGGCCACAGCGCGGGATGGGCGACGGCGGCGTCGCCCGGGGCGGGATGGGCGACAGCGGCGTCGCCTCTGGCTGGAGAAGGAGCGGCCGTGGCGAGGGAGGACGCCACGGCCGTGGCCAGGACACTCGCCCAGCCGATGGCGCGCTTGCGGCGTCGGAGGGTCGTCGTCGCGGCGCGCTGGTTACTGGAGGGCCATTCGGCCCGAACGCCTGCACTCATTGGGCGGCGGCGCTGACGACGGATCTGGCGGGCGTGGCGATAGGCTGGCTGAAGTGGCTATCGTGGGACTTGGCGACGGCGACGGCGGCCGCATGCTCCTTGGCCAGCCCGGCCATGATGTTGGCCACCCGGCCGGTGCTGACGACGTCCATGAGCGGATCGTAGGCGTCCGGCCTGACCCCCATGCCCTCGAAGATGTAGAACCAGCTCAGGTCGGTGAACAGTTCACCCGGCTTGGGCCGCACGCGTCCCGTCGCCTTATAGCGCTCGATCCGCTCGGCGAGACTGTCGGGCAGGGTCATCGACCGGCAGTGCCACCACAGGGGCGCATCGTCCCTCTGGGTCAGGCAGTAGTGCAGGATGATGAAGTCGCGCACGTGCTCCAGTTCGTGGATCAGTTCGGCGTTGTAGGAATCGATGTTGGCCTGGTCGAACCGCTTGTCCGGGAAGTGTTCGAGCAGGTTGTAGACGCCGCTGATGGCCAGATGGATGCTGGTGGATTCCAGTGGCTCCAGGAAGCCCGAGGACAGGCCCAGCGCTATGCAGTTGCGGTTCCATAGGAGGCGCCGCCGACCCGTGGTGAAGCGAAGGAACCGGGGCTCGGCCAAGGCCTTCTCGCCGACCTGGGAGATGAGGTCGTCCAGCGCGTCCTGATCGCTGATATGGGCGCTGGCATAGACGTAGCCATTGCCGGCGCGCTCCTGCAGCGGGATGCGCCACTGCCAGCCCGCCGGCCTTGCCGTGGCGCGGGTATAGGGTGCGCGCGGGGAGGTCATTTCCGTGGGCATGGCCACGGCCCGGTCACAGGGCAGGTTATTGGTCCAGTCGAGATAGCCGGTATGCAGCGCCTGCTCGATCAGCAGGCCGCGAAAGCCGCTGCAGTCGATGAACAGATCCGCGCCCAGCCGCTCGCCGTCGGTGAATACCAGCTCATCGAGAAAGCCGTCCTCGCGCTGGGTAGCCTTGGCGACATTGCGTTCCAGCCGGGTGACGCCCAGCCGCTCGGCATAGGCGCGCAGATAGACCGCGACCCGCCCGGCGTCGAAGTGCAGCGCATAGCGCAGGCCGGCCGGCGGGCCGGGCTGGCTCTGATCCGGATAGCGGAACTTGCCGGCGTCACCCAAGGCGGCGCAGAGGCTGAAGTCGTTAAATTGCGGGTTGAGCCCGTCGGCCTTGGCCTTGTGCCAAGCGTGGAAGAAGGGCCGTCGGTTGATCGACGTTCCGAAGGCGCCGAAGGGGTGCCAATAGCTGTGGCCGGTCTTGAACCAGTCGATGAATTTGATGCCGAGCTTATAGGTCGCGCCGGTGTGACGGACGAAGTCGGCCTGGTCGATGCCCAGAAACTGGAGCAGGTCCAGGATTGGCGGGATGGTCGCTTCGCCTACGCCCACCGTCCCGATGTCCGGAGACTCGATCACGGTGATGGCGCAGTCGTAGTTGGGCAGGGCGCGCGCGAGCACGCTGGCGGCGATCCAGCCGGCCGTCCCGCCCCCGACGATGGCGATGCGCTTGATGCGGTTATCGGACGACATCTTGCAACAGTCCTTGGTCGGAGGCGGTCGGCAGGGGTTGCTTCTTAGAACTTGAACTTCAGGCCGGCGTAGTAGCGGCGACCCCAGTTGTCGTAGGTGAAGGGAAGGTCAGGCCATTGCAGGTAGGTGTGCTGGTAAGACCCCGTGATGTTCTGGACCGAGAAGATCACGCCCAACTGCTTGGTGAAGTCGTAGCCGATCTGGCCGTCCAACTGTCCGTAGGGCGCTTGGTAGATGGTATAGATCTTCGACACGCCATTCTGGTTGTTGAAGGCGAAGGTCGATCCCACGGCCGAGTCGTTGACGCTCTTGTCGCGCCAGCTCCAGGACAGGCGGGCCGAGAAACCGCCCCGTTCGTAGTAGCCGGTCGCGCTGACCGCGTTCTGCGAAACGCCGGGGATGGGCCCGTTGGTCGAGAAGGAGGTCGGCTGCTGCGAGAAGGATTCCGAACGGGTGTAGTTGGCGGCGACGCCGAAACCCTTCAGTCCCGACCACAACCAGTCGCCATCGAAGGCGTACTGGAATTCCAGCTCCGCGCCGTAGATGGAGCCGGCGCCGCCATTGACCGGCTCGGACACATTGGCCGTCGAGCCGTCGATGGTGGTGGCGATGTTCTGTTGTTCGACGAAGCTGTCGATCGCCTTGTAGAAGCCCGCCACGCTGAACAGGCCGCCGTGGGCGAAATAGTCTTCCCACGATGCGTCGAACTGGTTGGCGCGGTAGGGGTCGAGGTTCGGATTGCCTGACGAGCCACCGTCGAACACGAAGGTGCTGCTCGATCCTGACCGGGTGAAGCCATAGGAGTTGCCCAGGCCGAGCGAGAACAGGTCCTGCGGCGACATCACCCGCGCGGCGTCCAGGCGAATCTTCTGGTCGTCCGTCAGGTCGAGCACGAAGTTGAACGACGGCAGGACGTCGATGTAGTTGCGGGTGGTCTGAACCCCCACGACGTTGGAGTCGACGCCGTTCCAGGACGCCGTGCCGTAATAGGTTGGCGACTGGGCGGACGCGCCGTTGTCGATGACCAGGTTGGTGTCGACGACGCGGACGCCAAAATTGATGTGGAAGCGGTCGCTGGGGCCACCGATGTCGCCCATCACATAGCCGGCGTAGGTGTTTTCCTTCACGTCGAAGGAGCTCAAATTGTCCTTGAAGAACTTCTCGGTGTTGTTGGGCACGCCCGCGCCGGCCCAGACCTGTTCCAGATAGGTGGACGGGTTTGTCATCGAGGCCGGGTTCTTCACGATGATCGGCCCGACGCCGAAGTTGTTCACCGTCTTGGCTAGGCCTGGATTGGTCGTGGCCGTGGAGTAGGGGACGTTGATGTTGTTCCCGTTGGAATAGCCGGGATCCTGATAGTAGAGCCACGGGCCTTCGTTGGCGCCCACCGGTCCGGCGACCTGGCCGCCCGGCAGATCGCCATTGATCAGATAGCGGCCGAAGACCTGGTCGATGTCGCGGTCGGCGACGCGGAAGCCGGCGGAGAACACCGACTCCACCGGAACGAAATCGGCCTTGTATTGGATGTCGCCCTTAACCGACCACTCGGTCTGGGTGGTGTAGTTGGCCCAGGCCCAGTTCGATTTGAAGGTGGTGTAGGCCGGATTGTCGAGCACATTGGACAGGTAGCCGACCGACGGCAGACCGGAGCTGCCGCCGTTGTTCCAGGTGAACTGGTAGCCGGGGTTGCCGCCGTTGCAATTGTCCGCGCCGTTGTTGCAGCCCGGTGCGCCGGGGGACGTCGCCGCGCCGCTGGCAGTGTTGTAGAGCCCGTGCTCGACGTCGGCCTGATCGGCCTGGAAGTTCGAGGTGGCGCGGGAATAGAAGACGTCGAAGTCGCCCTTGATCGGCCCGCCCGCGTCGAACCTGTTGATCCACTGGAAGTTGTTGGCTTCGCTGATGGTATGGAAATAGTCGGTCGCCGTCTCCGCGCCGTTGGCGTTGAAGGTGGCGTTTTGGACCACGCCGTTGCCGTTGATGGAATAGGGGGCGGCGGCGTCGATCCCCGGCATGTTGAGGCTGCCGGAAGGGTCGCCCTGGCCGTTGAACCAGACTTTATCGGAATAGCTGATCTCGGTGTCATCGTCGCGCGAGTAGAACCAGTTCAAGTGGGTGGTCCAGGCGTTGGTGACTTCGAACGCCACGCCAAGCGACCCGCCGAGGGTTTTCCGCTCATCGTTCTGGTCGGTGAAATAGGCCAGCTGCGGAGAGATATATTCCTGGCCGCCCGGCAGGGCCGTCGGCGTGGCGTTGGTCCCATTGCCGGGGTTGGCGGCGGTGGCCGAGTCGGTGATCACCCAGGAGCTGCGGTTCTCGTCCTGGAACTCCTTGGTGTGGGTCTTTTCGTCGTCATACGAGATGCTGCCGGTGATGCCGAACCGGTCGTTCATCTTGTAGCTGGCCACCAGTGCGCCGATGGGCGTCCAGCCATTGGTGTCGTCCGAGGTCGTGCCGCGGATGTTGCCGCCGAAGTGCAGGCCGTCCGGGCCGGACAAGGGATCGCGCAGCTTCAGGTCGATGGTGCCGCCGAGCCCGCCCTCGGTCATCGAGGCCTTGGGGTTCTTGTAGACGTCGATGCCGCTGATTTCCTCGCTCGGGATGCTTTCCAGCGAGTCGTACTGGTTGCCGGCGCCGGACCCGTTGCCGGAGTTCTCTCCAGAGACCCCGATTTCCTTGCCGGTCAGGAAGACGTCGCCGTTGAGGGTGGTCAGATTCTGCCGCAGGCCGTCGATCAGGACGGTGGTGCCTTGGCCCTGAGTCCGGTCGATCTGGATGCCGGCCAGGCGCTGCAGCGATTCGGCCACGTTCTGGTCGGGCAGCTTGCCAATGTCTTCCGGCGCCACCGATTCGATCGGCAGGATCGAGTTGCGCTTGTTGGTCAGCGCGGTCTGCAACGAAGCCCGATAGCCGGTGATCACCACTTCGCCGACTTCGGTCGACTTGGCCTTGGCGTCGGCCGTTGCCGGCGCCTGTTGTGCGTTTGCGCCGCTGCAGACGGCGAGCGCCAACAGGGATGCGCCACTCATGGCGATCACGCGCAAACGGCTCTTGGATTCAGTCATCATTTCCCCCCTGGGTTCGACGTCTAGGATCTGCTTGTTTGCAGCGTCGCCCTGTTAGACAACGCTGTCTGACAGCGCTGTCGTAATGAAATAATCACCGGTTTGTGCCGTCGTCAATCACAAATCCACCACATTTCGATCACGATCGGCTTGGAACGGCGCCGCGCTAAGCCGCTGGCGGGGCCGACCCAAGGGAAAGCAAGGGCTCAACGAAGGGTTGGTATCGCCGCCAGCGTCCGACCGACCCGGCGCCGATTTTCTGCCGCGCTTGCCACTTGCTGGCGGTGACGATGGTTCGCGGGGTGGATTGGAAGTCGAGGCAGGCGTCGCTCCAGGGAAGGCCGATGAAGTCCAGGACGTCCTGCAGGGTCTCCCGAGGTTCGGCGACAAGAGATTCGTAGTCGACATCGAAACAAACGCCCGGGGGCAGGGTGCGCCGCCAATGCTCCGTTACCTGCCGGTAGCGCCGGTAGTAGTCGGCCAGATCGCCCAGGTCGGTGGCGTAGGTCATGGTCGGCTCGAAGTGCTGGAAGTAGATGGACAGGCAGGTGTCGATGGGATCGCGGCGCATGTGAAGGATGCGCGCGTTGGGCAACGCCGCGTGGATCAGCCCAAGGTGCATGATGTTGGCGGGCATCTTGTCCACCACTCCGCGCGCTGACAGTCCCTGAGCCTCCAACCGCGAAAGGTAGTCCCGCGCCAATCCGCCGAGCGCGTCGACGTCCGGTCCGCCCGCAGCTTCTGCTTGGGCGGCCGCCTCGCCCCAGAAGCTCAGTTCACCGGCGCCTTGGACCTCAGGGTGAGACGCCAACATCTGCTCCAGCAGGGTGGTGCCAGACCGCGGCATGCCGACGATGAAGATCGGACGAGCCGAGGTCTCGCCCTTGCCCCGCGCGGCGGCGAACCAGCCGGGGCCGTAAGCACCGATAAGCTTGTCCACTTGATTGGAAAGGGCTGTGCGGTCGTGGGGCGGGCGGCGGAGCCGGCTCAAAATATTGGCCTGGCGGAAATGCTCGAACGCCTCGGCGTATTCGCCAAGGTCGTCGTGGTATTTCCCCAAACCATAGTGCAGATGCAGCAATCGTCGCGGCGGCGGCGCCTTTGCAAGAACGCGGTGCGCGCCGGTCAGCCAATCGCTGTCGGACCTGGTCATTCGCCGCACGCGAGGCGTACCGGCCCAGGCTTCCGGGGCGTCCGGATCGATCGCGACGGCGCGCTTGAACAACACTTCCGCGCCCTCGAAGTCGCCGCGATCGGCGCGGGCTTCGGCCATCTCCAGGACGGCGCTGACGAGATAGGGCTTGAGCCTCAGAGCATCGGCAAGGCTGGCCTCCGCCTCGTCCGATCGGCCCAGCAGGCGCAACGCGGTTCCCAGGCTGGCGTGGGCCTCGGCGAGATCCGGGCTGATCGCTAACGCCTGCCGAAACAGATCAATCGCCTCATCCACTCGGCCGAGCCCACGCACGGCCGCGCCAAGGTTTACGAGGTTTTCCGCAGACTTCGGCTGGACCTTGAGCGCTCGCGCATAGGCGCCGGCGGCGTCTTGCAATCGACCTTCGGCGAGCGAGATGGCGCCAACGCCCAGCAGCGCTTCTATTCGGGATGGGTCGATCGCAAGCCCACGCCTGTAGGCGGCTAAAGCTTCTTCCGTTTCCTCTCGGCTTTGCAGCGCCTCGCCAAGGTTAAGGTGGGCCTCGATCAGCGCCGGCTGGATCGTCGCCGCGCGCCGCCAGCCTTCGATGGCGTCATCGATGCGGCCAACCCGCGCACAGGCGTTGGCGAGATTGTTGTGAGACGCCGCATCGTTCGGCAGCGCCCGCGCAGCCGCGCGCCAGGCCTCAAGCGCCTCGCGGCCCTGCTGGGTCTGAGCGGTCGCAAGGGCTTGCCACAACAGGCCCACATCCGGGTGACGCTCAAGCAGCCCGCGCGCCAGGCGTTCGGCTTCGGCGGCCTGCCCAGCGGATAGAGCCTGGCCCAGGCGGCTCATGGCGTCGGCTGGCGGCGCGACGCTCATGAGCGAGGGCGCGCCGACTCGGCCACAGCACTGTTTGTAGCGACGACCGCTGCCGCAGCCGCAGGCCGCGTTTCGAGAAGCCGCTATGCTCATCGCACAGGGCCTAAAGCGTGCGGGATATTCATGCGGCGCCCATCCTGCCCTTTACGCTGACAGCGCTGTCTCTATCATGGCCAGTGCGAGGCCCCAAGACAGATGGGCCCCCGGGGAGGGACCGATGATCCGTTCAGCCGTTATGGCCGCGATATTGGCGGCGGTGTGTTTTGGCTCGCCGATGGCGGCCCGCAGCCAGGTCTACGGTCCCTATAACGCCGAGTTTCCCGCTGGTGGCGGAGGCTTGGTCCGGCCACTGCCAGCAATCGGTCCAGACGTCGTTCTGCCTGCGAACGAGGCCTGGACGCTGAGCGGCTGGATCGAGCCATCCGAGACACCCAGCGGCGCTCCCGCGATCATAGCTGGCGTCGGCGAGCCTGGACTGGGCGGCCGCTTCCTTCTGCTTGGGCATGAGGGCGTCGGCGTTTGGGTCGGCGGAAAGCCGGTGCTGGTGAAGGTCGCCTTTGCGCCCGGCGCCTGGCGGTTCGTCGCCGCCGTCTTCGATGGCGCGCGCGTGAGGGTCTATGTCGATCATGCCTTAGTCGCGGACGTCACGCTGACCCCGTCAGCCGCGTCCGCCTTTGCCACCTTGGCGCCTCGGAACGTTGACGGTTTTGCACCCTACGCCGGCCGGATCGCCGGCTTTTCGATGCAGCGCCGCGCCTTGTCCGCCGCCGACCTTGAAGCCTTGGGGAAGCAACGCCCAGACCCCGCGCTGACCGCCTTCGACACTGGCAGTCCGCGCTGGCCGGTTCAGACTCATCAGATGTTCGGCCAGGTCACGCCGCAACCCGCCTGGACCTTGCCCAAGTCGGCCGCCACGCCCACGCCGCCGACGATCAAGCCCGCTTATGCGGGGCCAGCGCTGACGCCTTCGGGCCACGGCGGTTATGCGCTGAAACTTTGGCGGCTCACCCAGGCGGGGCCGGATGCGGACAGTGGATCGGTGATTTCCAGGCCGGGCTACGACGCCTCCGGATGGTTGAAGGCGACCGTGCCCGGCACGGTGCTGACGACCCTGGTCGATCGCGGCGTCTATCCGAACCCTGAAATCGGCTTGAACAACCTGGCCATTCCCGAAGATCTCGCCCACCACGACTACTGGTATCGCGCCGAGTTCGATACGCCCGCCGATGCAGCCGGTCGCCATGCTCTGTTGACGTTCAAGGGGATCAACTATGCCGCCGAGATCTGGCTCGATGGTGCGCCACTGGGGCGGATCAAGGGCGCCTTCATCCGCGGCCAATTCGATGTCACGACGCGGCTGAACCCCGGCGGCCACAATGTGTTGGCCGTCCGCATATCGCCGCAGCCGCATCCGGGTCTTGCCGAGGAGGAGTCCATCGCCGCCGGCCCCGGCGAAAACGGGGGTATGGGCGCCTTGGACGGCCCGACCTTTTTTGCGAGCGAAGGATGGGACTGGATCCCCAGCGTGCGAGATCGCAACACCGGCCTGTGGCAGGGCGTCGATCTGACCTTCTCGGGCGACGTGCGCCTGGGTGATCCGCAGGTGGTCACGACCCTGCCCAAGCCGGACAACGCGATCGCCGATGTGCAGATCACCGTTCCTGTCGAAAACCTGAGCACGGTCGCTCAGCCCGTTTCCGTTCGCGCCCAGTTCGGTGATGTCGACGTGCGCCAGTCGGTCACCGCATCGCCCGGCGTGACGGTGGCCCGGTTCGATCCGAAAGATTTTCCGGCGCTGCGGATCGCTCACCCCAAGCTGTGGTGGCCCAACGGCTATGGTCCCGCGACGCTGCAAACCCTGACCCTGACGGCGGATGCGAAAGGCGCAACCTCCGACCAACGCTCGTTGAATTTTGGCATTCGCCAAATCACCTACGGCCTGTCGTTGATGGACCCGAGTGGCCATGTTCGGCGCGTGGACGTGGACTTCGCCAAGGCTCGCGCGCTGGGCCAGACCCTGCTCGATGTGCGCCATGAGGCGATCCGCAAGACGCCCGGCGGCTGGGTTGAAAGCCTGACGGCGGAAGGCGTTGCATCGCCAGCCGTGACCCCGGATCGCGACCCTGGGCCCGAACCTTTTCTGGTGCTCAAGGTCAATGGAATCCCGATCGCCGCTCGGGGCGGGTCGTGGGGGATGGACGACTGGCTAAAGCGGGTCGAGCCCGAGCGGCTGGAGCCCTATTTCCGTCTTCATCAGCAGGCGGGCCTGAACATCATCCGCAACTGGATGGGTCAGGATACGGAAGAGACCTTCTACGATCTCGCCGACAAATACGGGCTCCTGATTCTCAATGACTTCTGGGAGTCGACCCAGGATTATCAGCTCGAGGCCCAAGACCCGGACCTGTTCCTCGCCAATGCGGCCGACGTGATCGCCCGCTTCCGTAACCACCCCTCGATCGCGGTCTGGTTCGGTCGCAATGAGGGGGTTCCGCAGTCGGTGCTGAACGAGGGCTTGGCCAAGCTGACCCGCAATCTGGACGGCACGCGCTGGTACACGCCAAGCTCCAACCGGATCGAACTGCAGGACAGCGGCCCCTACAACTACCGGCCGCCGGCGGACTATTTCACCAAATACGCCAAGGGGTTCGCGGTCGAGGTCGGCAGCCCGAGCTTCCCCACCAAGGAGGCGTTCGAGGCGGTGGTCGCGCCGGCCGACCGTTGGCCGGTCAGTGACGTCTGGGCCTATCATGACTGGCATCAGTCCGGGAACGGCGCCGTGGCCAGCTTCATGTCGGCGATGGATCATCGCTATGGCGCGCCGGCCAGCTTCGACGATTTCGAACGCAAGGCCCAGCTGATGAACTACGAGACCTATCGCGCGATCTTCGAAGGTATGACCGCCGGGCTGTGGACTCAGAATTCGGGCCGGCTGCTGTGGATGACCCAGCCGGCCTGGCCGAGCACCGAATGGCAGATCTTCAGCCACGACTATGACACCCACGCGGCCTTCTACGGGGTCAAGGCCGCCTGCGAGCCGATCCATGTGCAGATGAACCTGGCGACGCGCCAGGTGGACGTTGTGGACACCTCACCGGCGCCGCTTGCCGGAGCCGTTGTTCGCGCCCGCGTGCTTGCGCTGGATGGCGCTGTGCTATCCGACCGGTCGTGGCCGGCCTCGGTGGCGGCGGACACCGTCAGCCACGGGCCGACGCTGGGGTTGGATGAAGACCTGACCAAGCAGGGCGCGCTGATCGTTCGGCTCGATCTCACCGACGCGACGGGGCGGCCTCTGTCGCAGAATCTCTATTGGCTGACGAACGCCGACGCCGACGGCGCGAAGCTTGATCGTATGACGCCGCAGATCATCGAGGCGAAGGTCATAAGTCAGACCGCGACGGTCTTGAGCGTGCAACTGGTCAATAAGGGTTCCGCGCCCGCCTTGATGGCGAAGCTGACCCTGCTGGACGGCCAGGGCGCGCGCGTGTTGCCGGCCTATTACAGCGACAACTATGTCTCGCTTCTTCCGGGGGAGCGGCGGACCATCGAAATCCGGCATGACGGCCCGGTTCAGGGCGCATTGGTGGCTTTGAGAGGCTGGAACGCGGTCCCGGCTACCGCGGCGCCGGCCCTGTCGAGCGCCGGATCGTGAGGCGGAAGGGCAGGGGCGCGAAGATTTCCTTCTCCTCGTCGACCGACACCTCGCCGGACACCAGAGACCGCACGGCTAGGGCCGCCAGGTCGTCCAACGGATGACCAACCGTGGTCAGCGGCGGGTTGCTGAAGCGGGCGCCAGCGCTGTCATCGAAGCCCGCGACAGAAATGTCCTGGGGCGCCGTAAGTCCAGCCTCGGCGATGGCGCCCAGACAGCCCAGCGCCATGTCGTCGCTGCAGGCGAAGATGGCGGTGGGGCGATCGGGCAGGGCCAGCAGGGAGGTCGCGCCCTCGACGCCGGACTCATAGGTGAAGTCGCCAGGGCGGATGAGGCTGTCGTCGACGGCCAGACCGCCGGCTTCGAGCGCTTCGCGAAAGCCGGCGAACCGGGCGAGGCTGGCGCCATAGTGCGGCTCGCCCAAGATCAGGCCGATCCGGGTATGGCCGAGGTCGATGAGGTGCTGGGTGATGGCGCGCGCCGCGCCCTTGTCATCCATCACCAGGCGCAGACCGCCGCCGCCGGTCGATTGGGCGCCAAGCCGCACGTAGGGGACGCGGGCGGTCTTCAACAGGTCCAAGACGACGACATCATCGCTGCTGGGTGGGGTAAGCAGCACCCCATCCGGCTTCAGCGCGCCCAAGGTCCCACGCACTTCCGCGACCATCTCGACCGGGTCGCGGCCGATCAGTTCGATCATGAAGTGATAGCCGGCGTTGCGGCACTCCACCGTCGCGCCGAGTTGGACCCGGGTAAGAAAGTCCGCCGCCCGCGCGCCGCGCCAGTGGTGGATGGTCAGGTCGGCATCGACCAGGGTGACGATGACATAGGACCGCGAACCCGCGAGGTTCCGCGCCGACAGATTGGGGTGATAGCCCAGCGACTTGACCGCCTGCCGTACGGTCTCGCGCGTGGCGTCCCGCACCCCCGTCTCGTTGTTGAGAACGCGGGAAACGGTTTTGATAGACACGCCGGCCAGATTGGCGACATCATAAATGGTGACGGCGGACATCTTCCCGACATCGCGCAGGTCGGATGAAGCGTCAACATCCACCGTCGATAAGCTTGGGGGGAATGCGTTTTATGCGGGGCGAACGCGCGGCCGCCGTCGTAGAGGCGCCCGACGACGCGCCCGCGGGACCGCACGAGCCGGTCAGCGCCAGCTTTATCACAGGCTTCGTTGTCGCTCAGGTGGGCGCCTACGTCAGCTTCCTACCCTTGCTGCAAATCCTGACGCCGTTGAAGGCGGCCGCGCTGGCGCCGGCCTCCAAGGCAGAGCTTGTGAGCCAGATCGCCTTGTTGGGCGCCGTGGTGGCGGCCCTGGCCAACCTGCTCGTCGGCTTTCTGAGCGACCGCACCCGCGGACGATGGGGGCGGCGCAGACCGTGGATCGTGATCGGCGCGGTGCTTGCCGCCGCGAGTTATGGTCTGATTGATCTGGCCAACAGTCCGCTGACTCTGATCGCGTCGATCCTGGCGTTTCAGCTGGCGTTCAACCTAGCCTTCGCGCCCCTGCAGGCTCTGGTCCCCGATCGCGTGCCGGACCGGCAGAAGGGCTGGGTGTCCGCCATGGCCAGCCTTGGCCTTCCGCTGGGCTCCGTGATCGGATCCGTCCTGGTGGGCGTGCTGGTGCATGACATGACGATGCGGTTCGCCGCGTTGGCGGCGATCGTGCTCCTCACGCTCGTGCCGTTCGCGCTTACGATCCGCGATCCGCTGCCCGAGACGCCGCCGGCTCCGCTCTCCAGGCTCAGGTTCAGCTGGCCCCGATTCACTGCCGATTTTTCCTTCGTCTGGATCGGTCGCTGCTTCGTGCTGACGGCTTTCAGCATGGCCCAGATCTATTTGCTGCTCTACCTGCAGGAGACCTTTGCCGCCCACGTCGCCCAGGGCTGGACGCCGGAGGCGGAAATGGCGCGGATGGCCGTGGTGTTCGGCGTCGCCAATGCGGCCCTCGGCATCCTCGCCGGCCGGGCGTCCGATCTGCTGGGGCGGCGCAAGCTGTTCGTCTTTGGCGGCGCGGTCGTGCTTGGCGGCGCAATGCTCGGATTAGCCCTGGCCCGGGGGTGGCTGGGCGTGGCCATCAGCTATGGCGTGCTCGGCTGTGGCGCGGGCTGCTATTTCGCCGTCGACCTGGCTCTGATCGCCCAGGTCCTGCCTTCGGCGAGCTCGGTGGGCCGCGACCTCGGCGTCATCAATCTGTCCAACACCGTACCCCAGATCGCCGCGCCCGCGATCGCCGGGGTATTGCTGGCGGCCCCGAACGCCAGCATCCGCTGGGTATTCGCCCTGGCCGCGGTCTTGGCGGTCTTAGGCGCCGGGATGGTGCTGCCGATCCGTCGCGTCCGATGATCACGCGGGCGGCGCGCTGGCGATCGCTAGTCCATTGACGACCTGACGCGTCGACGCCGAGGTGATCAGTCCGTAGCAGGCGATCCAGGCATAGCAGGCGGCTGGCACTAGCAGCGCCAGCCCCAGGCCCACGTGGTCAGCGGCGAACCCGGTCGCCAGGGGCACGATCGCTCCGCCCACGATGGCCAGGCAGACGAGGCCCGAGCCGCCGGGGGTGTCTTCGCCGAGGCCCTCGATGGCCAGGGTGAAGATGGTGGGAAATTGGATCGAGTTGAACAGGCCCACCGACAGCACCGCAACCGCGGCGATCAGGCCGCTCGAGGTTCCGGCGGTCAGGGCCAAAACCCCGGCGCCCACGGCGCAGCCAAGCAGCACACGTCCCGCCGGCAACTTACCCAGCAGCCACGACCCGCCGAACCGTCCGACCATGGCCAGGCCCCAATAGACCGAGATCAACGATCCGGCGTCATGCATGGAAAGGCCCAGCGTGTGCTTCATCATCAGGAAGTTGGCGATGGAGCTGCCGATCGAGACTTCGGCGCCGACGTAGGCGAAGATCGACAAAGCGCCAAGCACCAGCCGGCGGTTACCCAGCAGGTGGATAAATCCGCCGCCAGTCCGGGCGGTCGGTTTGGTCCAGCGCCGCACGCTCCAGCAGAGCAGGGCCAGCAGGATCAAGGCAGCGGCGATCATCAGAAACGGCCCCTGCACCGACTGCGCCTCATGCGCGCGCAAACCCGCGAGCGCGACGACGCTGAGGGTTTTGGGGTCAGGCAGGACGTGCGAGTGGGCAAGGATCAGCGCGGCGCCGAACTGCGGCCCGATCATCGTCGCCACCGAGTTGAAGGCCTGCGCCAACGTCAGTCGGCTGGACGCGCTGGCGGGCGGCCCAAGCAGGGAGGTGAGGGGATTGGCGGCGACCTGCACGGTGGTCACGCCACTGGCCAGGATGAAGAGGGCGCCGAGAAACGCCGGATAGCTGCCGATGTCCGCGGCCGGAGTGAACAGGGCGCACCCGCAAGCCATGACTAGAAGGCCAACCACGATGGCGCGCAGATAGCCGATCTTACCGATCAGCCAGCCCGCCGGTCCCGACACCACGAAATAGGCCAGGAAGAAGCAGAACTGCGTCAGCATCACCTCGGTGTAAGAAAGTTGGAACATCCCCTTCAGCTTGGGGATCAGCGTATCCACCAGCACGGTGCAAAAG
>Ga0302314_10010335_pt1 | contig 16348 bp, 15 predicted proteins | sample III_Palsa_N2_3_FD_200533 | JGI IMG/M metagenome (GOLD analysis project Ga0302314, IMG submission 200533) | Peat permafrost microbial communities from Stordalen Mire near Abisko, Sweden - III_Palsa_N2_3 | ecosystem: Environmental > Terrestrial > Soil > Palsa > Peat permafrost | place: Sweden... | reverse complement strand
AGCTTCCGCCCGAACCGGCGCCGGACCTGGCTGTGGTCGACATGCTGATGCCGGAGCGGGACGGCATCGAGACGATCGGCGATCTGCAGGCGCGCTGGCCGCAGCTCAAGGTGATCGCCGTATCGGCCGGCGCCCGGGGCCTGGAACCTGGCTTGCTGCTCCGCGCCGCCAAGGCGTTGGGCGCCGACGCCACCCTGGCCAAGCCGCTGGAGCGGGAGGCGTTCATCGAGCTGGTGCGCCAGCTGGTGGGCTAGCCCGCTTGGCCTCGCGCCGTCCTATGGCCTATTGACCGCAGCCATGACGACCGCAATGGACGCCGTATTGCTGGCCGGCGGGCGTGGCACGCGCCTCGCGCCGCTGACCGTGACGGTGCCCAAGCCGTTGCTGCCGCTCGGCGATCGGCCGATCATCGACGTCCTGATCACCCAACTGGCCGCCGCCGGCGTGACGCGCGTGTTCGTCTGCCTGGGCTACCTGGCGCCGCTGATGATGGCGTTCCTCGGCGACGGCTCGCGTTGGGGTGTGACGATCGAGCCGCGTATCGAAGCCGAGCCACTCGGCACCGCCGGCGGCCTGCGCGCCGTGGACGGGCTCAGCGACGACTTCTTCGTGGTCAACGGCGACACTCTGACCGACCTCGACTTTCGCGAACTGGCTGCCGCGCACCGCGCCGCGGACGCCTGGGCGACCCTGTTCACCCCGTTCGTCGACGAGAAGGTGGACTACGGCGTCGTCTCGATCGATGCGGGTTCGGGCGAGCTGACCGACTACCAGGAGAAGCCAAGGCGCGGGTATCATGTCAGCTCCGGCGTCTATGTGCTGTCGCGCCAGGTGCTGGGGCTGATCCCGCCGCAGGGCGCGTTCGACATGCCCGATCTGATCCGCGCCGCCATGGCCGATCGTCGCAAGGTGATCGCCCACGCCAGCGACGCCTACTGGAAGGATATCGGCCGGCTCGACCACTACGAGGCCGCGACTCGCGATTTCGACGCCGATCCGGCCCGGTTCCTGCCCGCCTGATGCGCATTCTCGTCACCGGTGCGGGCGGATTCCTGGGCGGCGCCATCCATCGCCGGCTCACCGCGCGCGGCGATGTGGAGGCGATCGCGGCGACCCGGCGTCCGTCGCCGCGCCAGCCGCACGCTCGCCCGTTCGACCTCGGCGACAAGGCCGCTATCGCGAATGCGCTGCGCGCCGTGCGGCCGGACATCGTGGTCCACGCCGCCGGCCGCCCACGAGGCTCGTCCGGCGACTTCGACGCCGACAACATCACCGCCACGATCAACCTGGCTCAGGCGATCGGCGAGGTCTCGCCCAGCGCCGGCCTGATCCTGCTGAGCTCGGCCGCGCAATACGGCCGCTCGGCGGATCGCACGCCCTGGCGCGAGACTGATCCCTGCGCGCCGGTCGAGGCCTACGGGGCCTCCAAGCTCGCCGCCGAGCGCGCCGCCTTCGACGAAGGCGCGCGTCTGGGCGTCCGGGTGACGGCGCTGCGCCTGTTCAACGTGATCAGCGGCGATGCGATCGGCGAGACCGCTTTTTCCAGCTTCATCGCCAAGGCGATGCGTGCGGTGAACGCCGGGCCGCCGCACCGGGTGGAAATGGCGCCGCTGAGCGGGACCCGGGACTTTGTCGCCATCGAGGATTTCCTGCGGGTGGTGGAGCTGACGATCGAGCGCGACGTCTGGGGCGAAACCCTCAACGTCTGCACCGGAGTCGGCCGCACGGTGCGCGAACTGATCGAGCCAGCGCTCGCGGCGATCGGCCTTGGGCTGACGCTGAGCGAGCCTGAAGGGCCCGAGCCGCTGCTCGACTGGTCGGTCGGCGATCCCTCGCTGTGCCGGGCGCGGCTCGGTTTCACGCCTTCGAGCGACCTCGCGCCGCTGATCGCGCGCGCTGCGGCGAATGTCAGGGCGGCGGCGCTGGAGCGGCGCGATGCTTGACGCGGCGCTGGAGGCGGAAGGCATCGGCCCGTCGGCCTTCACCGAGGCGCTGGCGGCGGACTGGGCCGCGCGGCGCGCCGAGATTGAGGACCAGCTGAGAGGCGCCCAGGTGCTGGTGGTCGGCGCGGCGGGCACGATCGGCGCCGCCAGCGTGCGCCAGCTGCTGCCGTTCGCGCCAGGCCGGCTGGAGCTGATCGACGTCGACGAGAATGGCCTCGCCCGGCTGGCGCGCGACATCCGCAGCCGCGGCCAGGACGCGGCGATCGGCTTCAACGCGCTCGACTTCGCCGGCTTCCCCGGCCGGGCGTTGGCGCAGGCCGCCGGGCCGTTCGACCTGGTGCTGAATTTCGCCGCGGTGAAGCACGTCCGTTCAGAGAAGAACCTCTACACCCTACTGCACATGATCGACGTCAACGTGGTGCGCCAGCAGCGGTTCGCCGCCTACCTGACGACGAACGGCCTGGCGCGCCGGCACTTCGTCGTCTCGACCGACAAGGCCGCCGACCCGACCAGCTTCATGGGCGCGACCAAGGCGCTGCTGGAGGCGGCGGTGTTCGCGGCCTCCGACGGCGCCTTGCGCGCCTCGGCCGCCCGCTTCGCCAATGTCGCCTACTCCAGCGGCAGCCTGCTGGAGAGCTATCAACAGCGCTTCGCCGCCGGCCAGGCCCTGGCCGCGCCGAAGGATACCCGCCGCTACTTCATCTCGGCCCGCGACGGCGCGCGGATCTGCCTGCTGGCCCAGCTGACCTGCCCGGCCGGCCGGGTGGCGATCCCGAAGTTCGAGGCATCGTCCGGCGCCGTGGAACTGGCCGAGACGGCGGCGATGTTCTTGGCCAGCCACGGCCGCCGGGCGGTGTTCGTCGAGAGCGCGCAAGATGCGGCCGAGCGCGCCGGTCGTCCGGGTCCGGACTATCCGGTGCTGCTTACGCCACGCGACACCGCCGGCGAAAAGGAGATCGAGGTGTTCCGCGGCGAGGGCGAAAGCGCCGAGCCGCTGGGCCTGACCGCGCTGGAAGCCGTCACGCCCGCGCCGATCGACGCCGCGGCGCTGACGGCGGCGCTGGCGGAGCTGGCGGCGTTCGTGGCCGGCGAGCGGCCGGCGAGCCCCGCCGATCTCGTGGCGGTGATCGGGCGCGTGCTGCCGGCGTTCCGGCACCTCCCGGCCGAAGCGCGGCTGGATGACCGCATCTAGTCCGCCGCGCCCGATCGCGCTGGCGGTGTTCCGCCTGTCCCCCGCCGGCGGCCTGGAGCAGCATGCGCTGCGCCTGGCGGACATCCTGGTGCGGCGCGGCTGCCGGGTGACGATGATCACCACCCGCCCGCCGGCCGCCACGCCGCAGGGCGTCGAGATCGAACTTGTCGCGACCCGCGGCAGCACCAACCACGGCCGTCTGGCCGCCTTCGCCGAGGACGCCGGCCACGCCGTCGCCGGCCGCTTCGATCGCAGCGTCGCCTTCCACGCCATTGCGGGTTTCGACGCGATCTTCTGCGCTGATCCGTCCCGCGCGACGCCGCTCGGCCCACGCCGTTGGCTGCCGCGCTATCGCACCTACGCCGAGCTGGAACGACGCGCCCTGACCAGTGGCGCCGGGCCCGTGCTGATGCTCTCCAGCGCCCAGCTTGGGGCCTTCGCCACCAACCATCCCGGCGCCCGGTCCCGGCTCAGGCTGCTGCCCCCGACCGTCGATCGCCTGCGCGCCGATCCGAAGGCCGCGACGCCCAAAGCCAGGATGTCGGCTCGGCGGTCGCTGGCGTTGGGCGAGGGGCCCATGTGGCTCTGGCTGGGCCTGCAGCCCCACACCAAGGGTCTCGACCGGGTGCTGCACGCGCTGCCCGCCGCGCAAGACGCCCGGCTGCTGGTCTGCGGCCTCGATCCGGCCAGCCGCGGCGGCCACGACGCCCTGAGGTTGGCGACGCGGCTCGGCGTGGAAGATCGCGTCAGATGGCTCGGCTTCGTCGACGATCAGGGCCTCGGCGAGGCGATGGCGGCGGCCGACCTGCTGGTGCATCCCTCGCGCGCCGACGTCACCGGCACGGTGATCCTTGAGGCGATGGCGAGCGGCCTGCCGGTCGTCACCACGGCGGTCTGCGGCTACGGCGAGCACGTCGTGGGCGCCGACGCCGGCGTCGTGCTGGACGAGCCGTTCCATGCTGCCGACCTTGACCGGGCGCTGCGGCAGGCCACGCCCGAGCGGTTGGAGGCCTGGTCCGCCAACGCCCTCGCCTACGCAGGCCGCGACGAGCTTTACAGCGGGCTCGAGCGCGCCGCCGACCTCATCCTGGCGGACGAACCCGGTCGTTGAGCGGCCGCGCCAGGCGGATCAGCCGCCGCGCCGCCTGCCGCCGGGCGAACCCAGGCGAGTCCAGGACGTTCTGCGCGACGGCGACCGCGTTGCGCCGCGGGCTCGGTCGAACCAGGGCCATCAGCCGGCGAACCCGATCATCGACGCCAAACCGCGCCGTCAGCGCCCGCGCCAACCGAAGCCGCATGTCGCCGCGCCAGTCGGATTGCCGCGCTTGGCTTGCGGCGAGGGCGAATCCTGCGCCGTCAGCGCCGAGCCGCAGCGCCCCCTCCGCCTCGCCCCAGCCCTGGTAAGCCGGCTCGTCCGCCACCACCGGCACCGCGTCGAGGTAGGCGGCGACGATCGCCGCGGTGGGGGTCTTGAACGGCGCGTTGCCCGTCGCCCCCGCCGGGTGCAGCAGGATGTCGGGGCTGAACCGGCGCCAGGCGCGGATGTGCTGACGGAACGAGCGCTCCATCGGCAGCTCTACGAGCTCGGCTCTGGGTAAGGCAGGGCGTAGCATCCGAGCGCCAGCTGGCGTGACCACCAAGCGCAGGCCCGGCCCTTCGGCGATCTGGCGCAAGCGATCGAGTGGCGGCCCAGCGAGGCCCGCAAGCCGGAAATCCCCACCAGGCAGCACGACCGTGAGCGGCCCGTTGGGCGCCGTCGGCGGCGCGTCTAGGAACGGGTCGAGCACCGGCTTCCACACGCTGACATTGGGATGCAGCCAAACGTGCGCCGCGGCCAGGACGTCGGTCGAAGTCCAGATCGCGGCCGCCTTGGCGAGCGCCGTCTGCATCCGCGGCAAGGCGTAGAAGGCGCGCGCCTCGCCCTCGGCCCGCAGCGCCAGGAAGTTGTCGTCGGTGAACCAGACGTAGGGCACGCCGGCGGCGTCGAGGAAGGCGATCACCCCCTCGTCCCAGAACCGGTGCAGTTCGCGGACCAGGATGACCAGGTCGGCCCCAGCCAAGACCGGGGCGTCGAGGGCCAGTCGGGTCAAAGGCCGGAAGGCGACCGACAGGTCGGGCAGGGCTTCGAGGAAGTCGAAATAAAGACTGGTCGAGACCTCGATCTGACCCAGCACCAGCACCCGGGCGGTCGACCGCGCCAGGCCGGCGAAAGCGGGGGCAGCCGGCTCGCCGTTCATCCGTTTCGATCGTCGCACGGTGACGTCGACATCGACGATGCGGCCGGTCCGGGCGATCCGCCGGCAGACGATGCGCCACCAGTCGTCGCCGGCGCCGGCGGGCAGGTCCGCCAACGCCGCCAGCAACGCCTCGCGCCGCGCCAGCAGGCCGCCGAACGGGACGAGGTTGGCGAAGCGGAGGCTCTCGAGGTTGCGCTCGTGCGAGTGGCAACGCCGGCCGCGCCACAGCGGATCGGGCGCGAGACCCTTCACTGCCAGCCGGAAGGCGTCGGCGCTGGTATCGGCCAGGGTCGCCGCCGTCAGCTGCGCCAGCGCCGCGGCCGGCAGCTTCAGATCAGGCGGCGTGGCCAGGACGTAGTCAGCCGACAGACGGCCGACCGCCTCTGCGAGGGCCGCCACGCGCCGGGCGTCGGTTGCTTCGAGCGGCGCAAGCGCGATGGTCGGCGCGTGCGCCGTGAGCGGGTCGGTCATGAACTGTTGCGCTTGGGACTTGGGCGGCCAGCGTGGCGGGGAGGGCTGCGATAGCCTAGATGGACGCTTCCCGCCAAACCCAAGCGAGACAGCACGTGCTTCCCGACGACGTCTTCGTCACCCTGGCCGACATCGAGGCGGCGCGGACCCGCATTGGCCCCTATGTGCGCCGAACCCCGGTGCTCACCAGCGACGTACTCGACGAGGCGACCGGCGGGCGGCTCTATTTCAAGTGCGAGAACCTGCAGGCGATCGGCGCCTTCAAGGCTCGCGGCGCGAGCAATGCGGTGTTCTCGCTGAGCGAGGCCGAGGCGGGGCGCGGTGTCGCCACCCACTCGTCCGGCAACCATGGCTCGGCGGTCGCCTATGCCGCGCGGCTGCGGGGCATTCCGGCCTACATCGTCATGCCACAGGGTGTCGCCCGGCCCAAAGCGGCGCAGGTGGAGCGGCTAGGCGCGAAGATCACCTACTGCGCGCCGACCATCCCGGCCCGCGAGGCCGCGGCGGCCAGGGTCGTGGCCGAGACCGGCGCGGTGCTGGTCCACCCCTACGACGATCTCGCGGTGATGGCCGGCCAGGGCACGGTGGCGCTGGAGCTGATCGAGGACGCCGGCGAGCTCGACCTCGTCATGACCCCGGTCGGCGGCGGCGGGCTGATCAGCGGCGTCTCAACGGCGGTGAAGGCGAAGCTGCCAGCGGCGCGGGTGATTGGCGCCGAGCCCGCCGGCGCGGACGACGCGGCTCGCTCGTTCGCCACCGGCCGCCTGATCCCGCTGCAGAGCGCCAGCACCATCGCCGACGGTCTGCGCGGCTCTCTCAGCCCCGCCACCTTCGCCCATATCCGCCGAGGGGTCGACCAGATTGTGACAGTCTCGGAAGCCGCCATCGTCGAGGCGATGCGGGCGCTCTGGGAGTCCCTGAAGGTGGTGGTCGAGCCATCCGCGGCCGTGCCCTACGCGGCGATCCTCGAGGGCAAGGTCGATGTGCGGGGCCAGCGCGTCGGGATTGTGCTCACCGGCGGCAACGTGGATCTGGATCGGCTGGCCTGGGTGGCGCGGAGCTAGGCGATCTGTTTCAGCGCCGTCCCGAGTTCCTCGACCGCTTCCCCCGTCGTCGCCCAGCTGCACATGAAGCGGACGCTGCCGTCGATGAAGCGATAGACGAACCAGCCGGCCTTATGCAGGCGCTTCAGGGTCGGCTGGTCCATCTCGACGAAGACGCCGTTGGACTCGACCGGGTGCAGGATCGGAAACGGTGTCGCTGCGGCCAGCTTGGTCGCCATGGCGTTGGCGTGGGCGGCGCGGCGGGTCCAGGCGCCGGTTTCCAGCATGCCGATCCAGGGCGCGGCGAGGAACCGACCTTTCGAGACCAACTGGCCAGCGTGCTTCATCCGCGCGTCGAAGCGGCGCGCCAGGCCCTTGTCGAACAGCACGATGGCCTCGGTGGGCGCGCCGCCGGCCTTGGTCCCGCCAACCACAGCAACGTCGAAGCCGAACCTGGCGAGCGCCTTCGGGTCGAACCCGCTGGCCGCGGCGTTGGCGAGGCGCGCGCCGTCGAGATGGGTCTTCAGCCCGGCAGCCTTCGCCGCGCCGACCAGCGCCGCGACCGTCGTCTCGGCATAGAGGGCCCCGTACTCGGTGGTGTTGGTGATCGAGAGCGCCGCCGGTGACTGGTGGTGGGCCGAGTCGCCCATCACCAGCGGCGCGGCCAGCCCAGCCAGGTCGATGCGGCCCGACCCGCCGCCCAGCTTGATCAACCCGACGCCCGAGCCGAAGAAGCCTGGCGCGCCGGTCTCGTCGGTGGCGATGTGGCTGTCCTGGTGGCAGATCACCGCCTCGTGCGGCGCGGCCAGCGCGGCGAGGGTGAGGGCGTTGGCGGCGGTGCCGGAGGGTACGAAGCGCACCTCGGCGTCGGCGTCCAGCAGCTGCCGGATCAGGTCGGCGGCGCGCTGGCCGACGTGGTCGGCGCCGTAGCCGGCGGCGTAGCCGGTGTTGGCGGCCACCAACGCGTCGATCGCCTCCGGCATGGCGCCGGCGACGTTGTCGGAGGCGAAATCGTAGCGCAGCGGCAAATCCCCTTCCAATCGCGGCCCAGGCGTCATACGGCGCCGATCCGATGATGCGAACCCAGGAAGGACCAAGGTGAACTCAGCCGAGAGCTTCAGCGCCAACTATGCGGAGGCGCGGGCCAGGTTCCGCGAGACTGTGCAATCCGCGGGCGGCGCGCCGGACTTCATCGCCAACCCGAACCGCGGGCCGGACGGCGGCGAGCTGACCACCGACATCGCCTGGTTCGGGCCGAAGGACGCTGAGAAGGTGCTGGTGATGGTCTCAGGCACCCATGGCGGCGAGGGCTTTTGCGGCTCCGGCGCCCAGATCGACTGGCTGCGGCGCGGCGAGCACACCACGCTGCCGGCCGACGTCAGTGTGCTGATGATCCATGCGATCAACCCCTACGGCTTCGCCTGGCTACGGCGGGTGACGGAGGAGAACGTCGACCTCAACCGCAACTGGATCGACTTCAGCCAGCCGGTTCCCGAGAACCGCGGCTACGACGAGCTGGCGACCGTCGCCGTGCCCGAGCAGTGGACGGACGAGAGCCAGCGGGACGCCAACCGGGTGCTGCGGGCCTACGGCGCCGAGCACGGGCCGATGGGGCTGCAACAGGCGCTGAGCGGCGGGCAGTACCGCCATCCCAAGGGCGTCTTCTACGGCGGCGACGGACCCAGCTGGGCCAGGCGGACCCAGGAGGCGATCTACGCGTCCTACCTCGGCCAGGCCGGCAGGATCGCGATCATCGACTACCACACCGGCCTTGGCCCCTGGGGCTATGCCGAGCCGATCATGTCGGACCCGGTCGGCAGTCCGGCGCACAACCGGGGCCTCGCCTGGTTCGGCGCCACCGTGACCACCCCGCTCGACGGCTCCTCCACCTCGGCCGAGACCGCGGGCGACAACCTGACCGCCGCGCCGCAGGTGCTCGCCCACGCCGAGGTGACCGGGATCGCGCTGGAGTACGGCGTGCAGTCGCTGGCCGAAGTGTTCCTGGCGCTCCGGGCCGACGCCTGGCTGCACGCCTATGGCGACCCGCGCTCGCCGGAAGGCCAGGCGATCAAGGCCCAGATCCGCGCGGCCTTCTACGGCGACGCCGACGACTGGAAGGGCATGGTCGCCGGCCAGTCGCTCGCCGCCTGCCGCCAGGCGATCGCCGGCCTGACGCGCGGCTAACCCAGCGCCTCTTCCAGGTACCGCCGCTTGACGTGGCGCTTGAACGCCTCGGCGCCGAGCGGCGCGCCGGTGGCCTCCAGAACCAGGTCGGCGAACGAGACCAGGCTGGCGCGCTCATGCACCCGAGGCTTCGCCCAGGCGAAGTAGGGCTTGAAATCGCCGCGGCCCAGCGCCGGCAAGATGTCCGGATCGTCGGCGGTCGCGCGCTCGAACAGCTGCGCGGCCAGCATCGAGCCCATCGCGTAGTTGGGGAAGTAGCCCATCAGCCCGGCGGCCCAGTGGATGTCCTGCAGGCAGCCATGCGCCAGATCCGGCGGAGTGCGGCCGAACAGCGTGTTGAAGAGCTCGCTCCAGGCCCCCGGCACATCGGCCGGTAGTAGATCGCCGGCGATCAGCGCCTGCTCCAGCCGGTAGCGCAGGATCACGTGCAGCGGATAGCTGAGCTCGTCGGCCTCGACCCGGATGTAGCCGTCGTCGAGCCGGCGCCAGGCGCCCAGCACATTGGCGAACGACCAGCGCGCCAAGTCGCCGCCGCCGTACGCCTCCGCCAGCCGCGGCGCGAGCCAGCCGAGGAACTCGCGGCTGCGCCCGGCCATGCGCTCCAGCGACAGTGATTGGCTCTCGTGCGCCGTCATCCCGCGCGCATTGCCACCCGGCCGGAACGCGAAGGCGCGCGGCAGGTTGAACTCGTACATCGCGTGCCCAGCCTCGTGCAGCGTGGCCCCGATGGCGAAGCGCGGGTTGGCGGCATCATAGCGGGTGGTGAAGCGCACATCGCCAGGGCTGTGCGGCACCGAAAACGGGTGCGGGGCGGAGTCGATCCGGAACGCGTCGGGATCGTGCCCGACCACGACCGCCAGCCTGTGCGAAAGCGCCGCCTGCAGCTCGACCGGAGTGTCGCCGAACGGGATCGGGTCCGGCCACGACGCCTGGCGCTCGCGCACCTCGGCGATGATCCCAGGCAGGAAGGCGGCCAGGTCGGCGAAGATCGGATCGATCATGGATTCGCCGACGCCGGGGTCGTACTCGTCGAGCAGGCCGCCGTAGAGGGTGGTCCCCAGCGCCTCGGCCTTGGCCTGGGCGATCTCGCGGGTCAGCGCCAGCAGTTCGGCGAAGCCCGGCTCGAACGCCGCCCAGTCGTTGTTCGGCTTGGCCGTGCGCCAGACCGCCTGCAGCGCCTGCGAGGCCCGCGTCTTGGCCGCCAGCAGCTCCTTCGGCACGGCGGCCGTGTGGACGTAGGTGCGGCGCATTTCGGAGAGGTCGGCGCGCTCGTCCGGCTCGAGCGACGCGGCCATCGCCTCGGCCTCTTCCAGTTCCTCGCCGGCGGCGCGCGAGCCGATCAGCTCGGCCGACACCTCGGTGATCGCCGCCATCTGCTCACCGCGCGCCCAGGCCCCGCCGGGCGGCATGTGAGTCTGGGCGTCCCAGTTGAGCATGTTGCGGGCGGCGCCCAGCTTGCCGGCGGTGGCGAAGCGATGGACGGCGCGGGCGTAGGCGTCGAGTTGCGGTGCGGCCATGTCGGTCTGAAGCCATGCCGACTGGCGACAGTCAACCGGCCGGCGACCCGACCCGTGCCACAGGCGCGCTTTCGCGGCGCGTTCTCGAGGCCGGCGCCGCTTTTTTTTCTGATTCACGATCTGAAAGAGCGCGGCGACGACGGTCACCGTGGTCGCGAGCAGCACGGCGATTCACGCGACTGTCAAGCGGCCGACTGATTCCGAGCAGCGCCGGGCTTGGAGGACGCCCATCGCACGCGGCCCCTTGTGAGCTTGTCCCTTCGCCTTGCATAAGGTCCGGGTAACGGGGGCGGAGTTGACGATGGTGACAGCGGCCGAGGCGACCGCGCTGGAGGGAGTTCGCGCCCCGATCTCGGTTCGCAATGTCGCCGCGGCGGTGATCGGCAACTGGCTCGAGTTCTACGACTTCGTCGTCTACACCTTCTTCACCCTGCAGATCGGCGACGCCTTCTTCCCGACCCACTCGGACTTCGGGCGGCTGATGCTGTCGCTGTTCACCTTCGGCGTTGGTTTCGCCGCCCGGCCGGTCGGCGCGGTGGTGATCGGTCGTTTCGCCGACCGCGTCGGGCGCAGGCCGGCGATGCTGCTCTCGTTCAGCCTGATGGGCGCGGCCTTGCTCGGCTTCGTCTGTGTGCCCGGCTACAAGCAGATCGGCGTGTGGGCGCCGATCCTGGCGGTGAGCTGCCGCCTGGTGCAGGGCTTCGCGCTCGGCGGCGAGGTCGGGCCGACCACCGCCTACCTGATCGAGGCCGCGCCCTTGAGCAAGCGGGGGCTCTACGGCGCCTGGCAGAGCGCCAGCCAATCGCTGGCCAGCATCTCCGGCGGCGGCATGGGCCTCCTGATCAGCGCCCTGCTCGGCGCCAGCGCCGCCCACGCGTGGGGCTGGCGCGTCGCCCTGGCGATCGGCGTGCTGGTGCTGCCGTTCGGCCTGATCATCCGCCGCCACCTGCCTGAGACGCTCGGACACGCCGAACCGAGGCTCGCGTCCCACTCCGACCTCGCCGAGGACGCCCACCCGCTACGCGTTATCGCCAGCCAATGGCGCGTCGTGTTGTGCGGACTTGGCCTGATCGCCGCCGGCACCGTCTCGACCTACGTCTTCTCGTTCATGACCACCTACGCCCAGGCCACGCTGCACATGGGCCTGCAGACCGGTCTCATGATCGCGGTGACCAACGGCACGGTTGGCTTCTTTGCCTCGCTTGCCGGCGGCGCGCTCTCAGACCGGTTCGGTCGGCGAGTTCTGCTGATCTGGCCGCGCATCCTGTTCATCGCCGCGATCGTCCCGACCTTCATGCTGGTGGTGAGGATTCATGAGCCGGTCGCCCTCTTGGGGCTGATGGCCGGGCTCAGCGTCATCGGCAACCTCTCCGGCGTGCCGGCGATCATCATCATCACCGAGTCGTTGCGCAAGGACGTCCGCGGCGTCGGCCTCGCCACCATCTACGCCACCGCCGTCGCCGTGTTCGGGGGCACCACACAGCCGATCGTGGCCTGGCTCGATCAGGTCACCGGCAATCCGCTGGCCATCGCCTGGTACCTGATGGGCGCCTCCTGCGTCGGCCTGGTCGCCTCGATCCTGATCCGCGAAACGGTCATCCGACCCAGTCGCGCTTGAGCAGGCGTGTCCGCTGATGCTTCGCCGCGCCGTGCTCACCCTGGCGACCGCCGCCGTCGATTCGCTGGCCAGGCGCCAGCTGGGTCAGGGACTGGCCGGCGCGACGAACAGGGTGTTCAGCGACGCGTAGAGCGGCCGATCGATCATTTAGTTCGGATAGGTCGCAACCAGGCGGAATCCGAGCGGCTCCAGCAGTTCAGCGCAGGGGGCGAACGCGCCGCCGCTGGCGCCGGCGATCGGACCCAGGGTCTCGAACTCGAGGAAGACGAACCTCACGCCGCGCCGCGCCAGCGTCTCGGCCGCGCCCTCCAGCACCTCGCGCTCATGGCCCTCCGTATCGATCTTCAGAAGGTCCAGCCGCTCCAGGCCCTGGTCGGCGCATAAGCGGTTGACCGTGACGCAGTCGACCGTGATCGAGGTGGGGTTGCGGCCGGCCACCAGACCGAACTCGGTCTCGGCCACCAGTCTGTTGTTCATCGACGCTGGGACCGGGGCGTCTGGGTCGGCCGCCAGCTCGCTGAAGACCAAGAACTCGGCCGCGCGCAGCGATTGCTGACCGTGAGGCGATGGGCGTGCAGCCGCTCGGACTTGAGCTGGGCGACGCAGGCGAAGCTGTTGGGGTGCGGCTCGAACGCGTGCGCCGCCGCCTCGGGAAACGCCGCCAGATAGGCCTGCGCCGTCTCGCCGACATGGGCGCCGATGTCGAACGCGCAGCGCACCACTTCGCCGCGGCGCGCCGCCAGCCGCTCGATGTCCCACACCGGACCGACGCCGAACGGCAGCACAGAGCGGTGCGTCAGCCGATAGCCGGCCCGCTCGATCGCGCCGCGGATGACCGACTTCGGCGTGAACATGGCTCCTCCGGCGCATACTCGCCGTCTGTGATGCGCGCAGCCCGAAAGGGACTCGAACCCCCGACCTTCGGTTTAGGAAACCGCTGCTCTATCCTGCTGAGCTATCGGGCCAGCGCGCGGCGGGGATTTAGCCGTTCCGCACGCCGCAATCCAGCCAGCGTGGCCGCTTAGGCTCTGGGGCTTTGCTAGGGAGTTAGGTGTGAGAAGGTTTGGCGTTCTCGCCTCGGCGATGGCCGGGCTGGTTGCGATATCATCGCCGGCCGTGCGGGCGGCCGCCGCCGATCCGGCCGCGGCCCAGGTCGATGGGTTCGACGCCGCCCTACTCAGCGCGATGAAGGCGGGCAAGGCGGCCGGCGTGCAGGCGCGCTATCGGACGCTGGCGCCGGCGGTGGCGCGGGCGTTCGACATTCCGACCATGATCCGGTTCGCGGTCGGGCCCGCCCCCTGGTCCGCCATCCCGGCCGGGCAGCAGCAGGCCCTCACCGAGGCGTTCCAGCGCCTCACCGTCGCCAGCTATGCGCACAATTTCGACGGCTATTCCGGCGAGCGGTTCGTGGTCGATCCGAACGTGCTCACCCGCGGACCGGACAAGGTGGTGCAGAGCCGGATCATCCCACCTGGGGCGGCGCCGGTGGTGATCGCCTACCGGATGCGCCAGAGCGGCGAGGCCTGGAAGATCATCGACGTGCTCTACAACGGCTCGATCAGCCAGCTGACCACGCGCAGGGCCGACTTCTCAGCCACCCTCGCCCACGGCGGCGCGCCGGCGCTGATCGCGCACCTGAACGCGCTGGCGGACAAGGAGCTGAAGTAGCTCACGGCGCCTTGGGCGGGACCACGGTCGGCGCGTCTTCCCAGCCGCCGCCGAGCGACTGGAACACCGCGACCTGGTCGTCGATCAGCGCCTGGTCGGACGCCGCCAGTTCGGCGCGGGCGGCCTCCAGATTGCGTTCGGTCTGCAGCAGATCCGGGAAGCTGATCGAGCCGCGCTGCAGCTGGATCCGGGCCAGATCGAAGGCGCGCTGGTTGTCGCTGACATTGGCGACCAGCGCCGTGTGGCGGGACAGCTCAGCGTCGTAGGTGGTCAGCGCCTGCTCGGTCTCCTTCAGCGCGTTCAGCACCACCGAGTTGAAGCTGGCGATCGAGCCGGACGCCTGCGCCCTGGCCTGGATCACCTCGGCCCTGGCCACCAGCAGGTTCGGGAAGCTCCAGGTGATCAGCGGACCCAGCTGGTAGGTGAAGCTGCTGGCCGAGGCGATCTGCTTCAGCGAGCTTCCCGAGGTGGCCGCGCTGCCAGTCAGCGAGACGGTCGGGTAGAAATCCGCGGTGGCGACGCCGATGCGGGCGGTGTCGGCGGCCAGGGTCCGCTCGGCCTGGCGCACGTCGGGGCGCCGCTTGAGCAGCGCCGCGCCGTCGCCCACCGGCAGCGGCGTCCTGATCGTCGGCGGCGTCTTGCAGGCCGCAGCCGCCTGGGAGATCTCGGCCGGCGGGCGGCCGGTCAGCACCGCCAACTCGTAGAGCTGGGCGCGGCGTTCGCCCTCGAAGGTGGGAATCGCGGCGCTGGCCTGGTCGTAGACCGCCGCGGCGCTGGCGACATCGAAGTCGGATTTGGCGCCGAGGTCGCGCATGCGGGTGGTGAGGTCCAACACCTGGTGCGACAGGTCGGCGCTGCGGCGGGCGGTGTCGGCCTGCTCGGCGAAGGCGCAGGCGTCGGCATAAGCCCGGGCTGTCTCGGCGGCGACGGTGATGCGCACCACGTTCTCGGCCTCGGCCGTGGCCGCCGCATCGGCCCGCGCGGCCTCGATCGAGCGGCGGATGCGCCCGAAGATGTCGACCTCGTAGCTGACGTTGAAGGCGCCAGCGCCCAGCCATGCCGGCTCGGCTTTGGTTCCTGTCAGCGACGCGACCAGTTCGGCCGTGTCGCTTTTGCCCCACTGATCGCCGATCGAGAGATCGGTGGTCGGAAAAAGGCCGGCGCGGGCCTGGGCCAGCACGCCGGACGCCTTCAGCAAATTGGCGGCGGCGACCTTGAGATCCTGGTTCTCGGTCAGGGCCTGCTGCACCAGGCCATCGAGGGTCGAGTCGTCGTAGAGCCGCCACCAGTCGGCGGGAGGCTGATCGGGCGTGGCGACCGCCGGCGTCGCCGAGACGAACGGCGCGCCCGCGTCGGTCGGCGTCTGCGGCGCGCGATAGTTCGGTCCGACCGCGCAGGCCGAGACCGCCAGCGCGAGCGGAAGGAGCGCCAGAGCCTTCACTCCGCCGGCTCCGGCGCGCGCGCCGGGGCGCCCTTCAGGATGCGCGGCGGCTTGGGGATGCGATCGGAGACGGCGCGGAACACGACGTAGAACGTCGGCGTGAAGACCAGACCGAAGAAGGTCACGCCCAGCATGCCGAAGAACACCGCCACGCCCAACGCCTGGCGCATCTCCGCCCCGGCGCCGCTGGCGAAGGCGAGCGGGGCGACGCCGAAGATGAAGGCGAACGAGGTCATCAGGATCGGCCGCAGCCGGGTGTGGGCTGCGCTGGCGGCCGCCTCGTGCCGCTCCAACCCCTGGTCCATCTCGGCCTGGCGGGCGAATTCGACGATCAGGATGGCGTTCTTGGCCGCCAGGCCGATCAGCACGATCAGCCCGACCTGGGTCAGGATGTTGTTGTCCAGGCGCATCAGGTTGACGCCGGCCATGGCCGCCAGCAGGCACATTGGCACGATCAGGATCACCGAGAACGGCAGCGTCACACTCTCGTAGAGCGCGGCCAGCACCAGGAAGGCGAACACCACCGCCATGGCGAACACCAGCGCGGGGCTCTGGGCCTGCTTCTGCTGCAGCGCGAGGTCGGTCCACTCGTAGCCGAAGCCGTTCGGGAGGGCCTTCTGCGCGGCGGCCTCCATCGCCTCGATCGCCTGGCCACTGGACTTGCCGGGCGCGGCGTCGCCCTGGATCTCGGCGCCCGGATAGAGGTTGTAACGCAGCACCCGGTAGGGGCCGGTGGTGCGCTTCAGGTTGACGAAGGCGCCCAGCGGCACCATCGCCCCCGACGCCGAGCGGGTCTTCAGCTGGCCAATCGCCGACGGGTCGTTGCGGAACGGCCAGTCGGCCTGAGCGTAGACCTGGTAGGTGTGGTTCAAGTAGTTGAACGTATTGATGAATGTCGAACCCAGATAGGTCTGCAGGGTGTCGAACACATTGGTGTCCGGCACGCCGAGAACCTCGGCCTTGGTGCGGTCGATGTCGGCGTAGATGCGCGGGTTGCGGGTGTTGAAGCTGACGAAGGCGTTCTGGATCACGCC
>Ga0302314_10010334_pt1 | contig 16349 bp, 12 predicted proteins | sample III_Palsa_N2_3_FD_200533 | JGI IMG/M metagenome (GOLD analysis project Ga0302314, IMG submission 200533) | Peat permafrost microbial communities from Stordalen Mire near Abisko, Sweden - III_Palsa_N2_3 | ecosystem: Environmental > Terrestrial > Soil > Palsa > Peat permafrost | place: Sweden... | reverse complement strand
GACGGGCTCAGCGATCGCGAGATCGGTTGGCGGCTCTCTATCGGAGCGCTCGAGGTGCGGTGCTATCTGGTCGCGGCGCTGATCCGGATCGCAGCTGCGCTTGATGACGCCGAAGTCGCTTGAGCGTTATCGCGCCGCCGCTGCCGTCGGCGTAGAAGGATTGCGCTGGACAGGGCCGTTTCGCTATTGCCAGGAAGACAGCTATGCGCACGGACCTAGATCATCTTCCAGCGGCCAAGCAGCGCGACCTCGAGCGCGCGGTCCAGCTCATCTTCGAGGAGTTCGAGGCGGTCCGCGAGACGGCGACCGGACCGCGCAAGCGCGGCAAGATCCTCAAGGTCATCCTCTACGGCAGCCATGCGCGCGGCGGCTGGGTCGACGAGCCGCATACCGCCAAGGGCTATGTCTCAGACTTCGATCTGCTCATCGTCGTCAATCAGAAGGAGTGGACCGATCGCGCGGCGTGGTGGACCAAGGCCGAGGAGCGGCTTATCTACGAGCACACGATCACAAAGACGCTACGGACGCCGGTCAATTTCATCGTCCATTCGCTGCAGCAGGTGAATGACGGGCTCGCCCACGGGCGGTTCTTCTTTATGGACGTCACGCGTGACGGGATCGCGGTCTACGAAAGCGACGATACGGAACTACACCAGCCGAAGCCCAAGACGCCGGAAGACGCGCTGGCGATGGCGCAAGAGTATTTTGACGAGTGGAATGCTAGCGGAGACGAGTTTCTACAAACCGCAGCATTTACGGTCAATCGCGGATGGACGAAGAAAGCAGCGTTTCTCCTGCATCAATCGGCGGAAAACTATTACCACTGCGTGATGCTTGTCTGCACTTTCTATACCCCGCACAATCACAATTTGGCCTTTCTTCGTACTCAGGCCGAGCGGCTCGATCCCCGCTTGATTGACACGTGGCCGCGATCGAACCGAAAGGATCGGTCACTATTCGAGAAGCTGAAGGAGGCGTACGTGAAGGCGCGCTATTCTAAGCACTATCGGATCAGCGTTGAAGAATTGGCCTGGCTCGCTGAGCGCGTGAAGGAGCTTGCTCAGATCGTCGAACTTGTCTGTGCAGAGCGGATCAACGAACTTCGAACGAGTGTTCTTGGTAAGTGAGCCTGCAAAGCACTACGCCGCGAAAGTCAGCTGTATGCCCAGGCTATACCATCAAGCCGAAGGTCTACGCTTCTAAGAAGTTGGCGTACGTCGGCGCTTAATGACGGGCAGGGTGAATGGTTAGCAAGACTGGTGGATTACAGCACGGCCGCTTTCGGGCGCTCGGATGGGGTGAGCGGACGCTTGTTCATCAAAATCGACTTGGCAGCTAGGCGCTGACGCCAAACATGTCGTCGTCCCCAATCGCGTGTGCACGCATCACGGTCATGCCACGCTCCGCTGCGAGCGCAGGTTGTTGCCAGACATACATCTAGCTGGTCGAAGCCGCCTGACGATACTCAATCAATATGGTCGCGGGCGATCCCCTCAGTTCGTGATGGGCCGGGACACGGCCGCCTCTCCCTCGGCGATCTTCTGCCCGACGTAGTCCTCCACGCCCGGAGCTTCGGGAGCGGGGCGGTTTTGAGCCGCTTCCATGCCGCCGAGAATGACGTCGGCGACCCTGCCGGCGTCGCGCCGCCACCACGGTTCGATCTTGGCAGCCATGTGGCGGCGGAAGGCGTCGCGGTCGTCTGCGTCGAACAGCAGGAGCGGCGCGAGAAGCGACAGCGACCGATCCGCGGAGGCGAAGATGCAGCGGGCTCTCCCGTATTGATGCGGCTGCGCACGTTGAACGAGTTCGCTGAGGTAGGTCGCGTCCCAGGCCGCGTTCCGCACGCCCGCTAATGCCCTCGAGCGGTCGGGCGATCGCAGTCCCTTCATCAGCCCGGCCCGCGGCGCATCAGGAGACAGGAACATCGCGCAATAGATCGCTGCCGGCCCCGCCACTAGGAAGTCGGATAGCATCCAAGCGATCAACTCCTCGAAGCGTCGCACGGGAGAGAGCGCAGGATTGAGATCGAGCGAGGCCGCCTTGAGCATCACCGCGTAGTTGCAGCGCCACCGATGGAGCGGCTCGTCCAGCAGCAAATTCTCGTTGGGCTTGACCGACATCGTGGGCAGGGTCGCGGATCGACCCACCGCGAGATCTATCCACGCGGTGGCGCGACCGCCCTCGTCGGCGGTCCTGAACCAGCGGAGCTCCTCGTTTGCGGTTTCGTTAGAAGTGGATTGCGCGAGTTCGAGCAGGGCGAGCCCGGGTTCGATGTTGACGTTCATCGCTTGCGCGTAGGCCATTAGTTCCAGGGCGAGCCGGCTCGGGAAGTCGTCACTGGCTAGCCGGCCGTCCCTTGCGATCCGTGCCATCCGGGTGATGACGTTCCTGTCGGGCAGCAGGACGGTGGGGAGCCGGTCCACGTGCTCGGCATAGAGCATCGTCTTGATCGACAGCAGACCGGCTTCGGGTGCGATGAACCCGGGGGTCAGCGCAGCCGATTTCTCCAGGCGGGACGCGATGAGCTCCACGTCCGCGCGGGGCAGACGCGGATCCGGCCGCAGCAGGACGATGGCGTCTTCCTCGATCAGCATCATCGCTTCAGTCCGTCTTATTGTCATAGAGGCGGGACGGGAGATGCCCGACCTTCTCGATTTTAAGGTCCGAGAGCTTTACCACGAGACCTTACGCGCGAGCAGGCCGATGTTGCGCTTCACGCCTTCCCAGTGCGCCGCCGAACCGTTGCTAAAGCCGGCCGCGAACAGCTTCGGCTGCAGCGCGGGTCCCTCCAGCCGCTTGATGATCCGCTCGCGCGCGTCGCCCGCCCAGGCGATTGTCTGCCCGTAGGGCATCCAAGTGAAGTCCTGCAGTTGTTGCAGCGTCTGCTCGGATTCGCCGGTCAGGAAGGCGAAGCCGCCGAGCAGCTCCAGCGTGCGGTAGTTCTCTACCGCCGCCTTGCCAGACAATCCGTAGTCGCGTGACCAAGGCACGACGGCGTCGACCAGGTGGTCGGCCCATGGGGTCTTCCGGCGATCCAAGTCCGGCCAGGATTTCCACCATGCCGATTCCACGCCGTTCCAAAATGACATGAAGAGCGAGCGGGTAGCGGCGACCGGCTCCCGAAACGTCCACGCGAGCTCGATCGTGAGCCAGCGGAAGAGGTCGCCCCATCGCTGGGCCTTGGTCAGTCCCAGCCCATAGGTGAGATATGCTAGGTAGGCGGGGTATGTCGCCAGCCCCATCAGCGCGGTGCTGCCGTTGCTAGGCTGATCGGAGACCAGCGACCGCACGACATCCTCGACGATGCTGAACTCCGTCCCGTCGCCCCAGCGACCGGCGAGGCCGGCCATGCGGGCGAGCGGCTCGGACAGGCCTTCGATAGCCTTCCATCGCTCGATCAGCACGTCGTTGGTGACCTGCATTGTAACCGGGAATTCGTCGCCGCGCAGCTGTGTGGCGACCTTGTCCGCCTGCTCCGCGAATGCATCGGCGAGGTCGATGCGCCGCTCGTGGTTGGACAGGTTGCGCTTGGTGGTAGCGAGCAGCAGCTCGATCGTGTCGGGCGAAGGGCGGCGGGACTTCGCCAGCACGTCGACCGCGTCCGCTAGGCCGCCGAAGAACGTGTCGGCGTCGGCGACCGGCACGATCGTCGCCGCCCGACGCGCGATCAGGTCGGACGCGGCGGGGCCCGGCTCCCCGCGCGACGGCCACCACGTCGGATAGCGGCGGCTGGGCGCACGCGTGATGGCGGCGCGCAGCGCCGGGTCCCACTCTCCGGACCAACCCGAGACGATCAGCCCGTATTCGTCGAGGATGCGGTCGAGCAGGCGGTCGTATTCCGCGGGATAGCTCGCCAGCTCGGCGTCGGTGTTAAGGATGCGATTGTCGAGATAGTCGCCGTGCACCTTCAAGATCAGGCAGCGGCAGTGAGGCAGCGGGCTCGCGCCTAACAGATCGTCGACCGACGCGATCACGACCGGCTCGACCCCGACCGCCTTCAGCGCCGTCTCGAGCAGGCGGTCGAAGTTGGTCGTGACGAGGACGCGAATCCAGCCGTCGCGCACTAGGCGGGCGATGGCGTGGTGCGCCCGTGTTGGCACTCGGCGGCCTGCGTCCAAGTCTTCAGCCGTCGGCTCAATGTAATGGTGCAGCACCGAGCGGCGCTCGGTCGGTGTGACGGAGAGTGCGTCTAAGAGTTGCGAGTAGCCCGGGTCGTTCCCGAAGCGCTCAAGGTGCCACGCCGCCCAGTCGGCGCGATCCGTGACGCCTTCGACCGCCGCCATCCGGCGGACTAGGTCCAGCGTGACCTCCCACCCGGTCGGGATCTCAGCTGCGCGCGATATGCCCGACCCGAGCAGCAGGGCATAGACGCCCGGGTTCTCGACGATGGAGAAGGCTATGCGCGTCGCAGGCTCGAGCACTTGGTTCGCAGTCTCGTTCGTGATCCGTTCCAAAGTAGCCTCTGCGTGAGAATGCGCAACCCATCCGCCCTGATCTGGCTATTTTCATCGCGAAGCGGTTAGCGTAAACGAGTAAGTGGCAGCGTGTCGGCGTACCGGCCCGCTCCCGGGAGGTCGTTTTGGTGACTTCATGTCGAGTTCGGAGCCCGGATCGTCGTTAAGGCGGGCGGCAAGGGCCTCGGCACCATGGCGAAAGCTGGCCACGCGATTGGGCGTGATCGGCTCCAGCGAGTGGAAGGAGTATCATCAGTGCCTTGTGTCATCCATTGCTCCCACAGGGCATCGGACGGCTTCCGGGGGGTCGGGCCCGGGCGGCGAGCGCGTGAGGCGGTCAATGGGCCCGTCGCGCCTCGCGATCGTAGCCGAGCATGGGCATCCGTTCACGGTTTGTTCCACGCGACAGTTGCGCTCGTGGTTGCACTTGGTGTAGCCTGCGGCCCTGTCCGGGAATTGCCGGGTAGTGTCAGTGTCGAGTTCGGAGCCCGGATCGTCGTTAAGGCGGGCGGCAAGGGCCTCGGCACCATGGCGAAAGCTGGCCACGCGATTGGGCGTGATCGGCTCCTACGCACCGCCGGCTAGGACGACTAGGGGGCACCGGCGGCAGCTAGATGAACGCACTGGAAACAGCAACCTCGTTGCAGCGGCTCCGCCACGCTTGGCAGTCCAAGAAGGCAAAGCTTCGTAAATCCTGCTTTGGCGTAGACCGTGTGGCCGCAGGGGACTTCGAGCGCAATCTCGAACGAGAATTACGGGAGTTGCGGTATCGGTTTGGTGCCGGGTTCAAGCCCCACGGCCTATTGGCTATCCTAAAGCCAAAGCCAACGGGCGGCTCTCGCGTGATATGCGTCCCGACCTTCGCTGACCGACTTTTGCAATTTAGCTTGCTAGACCAGCTCCGACCTAAGTTCAGTGCAATGGGTATCGAAAATACTGTCAGCTACGGCCTGGCACCCGGCGCTGAACGCAGTGTTGTCGGGGCTCGTAAGTTTGCTTGTGTCGCCAGGGCTCGGCTTCCTTGGGTCTACAAGACTGACGTCCAGAAGTTCTTCGACAACATTGATCGGACTGTGTTGGAGGCTTCGCTAAATAGGGTGGTCAGGCAGCGAAGCTTGCTGCCGTTGCTAAAGGCCTTCTTACACACAGAGATTTTAGGCGGACTTGATCCAGACTGGAGGGCGGCTACGGCTAAGAACGGCATCCTGCCTGGGCGAGGCGTTCGGCAGGGAATGCCGCTTTCGCCATTCTACGCCGGCGTTTACCTGCGAGATATCGACAGGTTCCTGATGCGCTCCCATGCTGCCACCGCAAGATACGTTGACGACATCGCATCTTTCTTCGCGACTGAGCAGGAAGCGCTGAACTTTCACGCTGCCTTGAAGCTCCAGCTTGGCAGACTGGACTTGAACATCGGTGATCCTGGCGAGCCTGGGTCAAAGACGATAATTTACCAACCGGATCAGCCTGCGGAGTTTCTTGGGATGGAGTTGGTGCTTTCTTCGGGAACTTGTCAGCTTCAGGTTGGGCAACGGGCAATCGACAAGATTGTTGAGCGTATACACTCTGGTGCAAGCGCTGCGGCTCTTTTGGAGCGGAAAGTGTCGCTGACAACAATGGGGACGCACTTCCGCAATCTACAGGCTGGATACCTCAACGCCTATGATGGCGCGCAGAATAGAGACGATCTCGAAGCTGCGATGGCGAAAGCCAGCCGCAAAGCGCAGCGTAAAGTGCTGGTCGAGCTGTTTGGCGAGGTGGGACTGATGAACCTCGATGCGTCGCAACGCTCATTCGCGGGCTTGGAAACGGGTGCGCGGCCGAGCCAAAGCGGAAGCTGAATGCGCGGCTGATGTTCGGTGCGCGTCTGAGAACCTTGAACATCAATTTATGTGATGGCACGGAAATATGCTCACGACGGCCCTCGCCGATGGGCTGCTCGGCTGAGCCTCTGCTGTCGTCTCTGGCCTAGTCACCCGGAGATGCGATCGCCGGCAAGGCGATCTACGAAGTAGATGTAACTCTTGTCCACTTGGACGCCCAACGTCCGGCTCTCCGGTCGCCTGCACTTGTCGAAGTAGACTTCGATGCCGTCCAGCACCACCCTTACGAAACAGTCTCCTCGCTGTCCGTTCTCGGGTTCGAAGCAAACGACGCGTTCAGGCAGCTGGATAGAATCGTCGGCAAGCCTCTCCCCGCCGCCTTCGAAGCGGGAGAACGGTGTAGGCTCGTCAGCGTAGCGTCCACGTTCCGTGTAGAAGGCAATCTCGTAGGCCACACGTTTCCCGTTCCCTAGCACATGGGTTCTCGGGAGCGGCAGGTAGGCATAGATCCCGCCTCCGCTGCCGGTTCGGCCTGGAAACACGGTAAACCCCATGTGCCGCCAGAAGGGCTCGGCAGACACGGGCGCGATCTCGATCTCGATGATCGAAAGACCCTCCTCGCGGGCGAGATCGACCATGAATTGGGCAAGAAGGCGACCGTGACCCCTACCACGTAGGTCGGGCCGAACCTCCAGGATATCCATCCCATCTAGGAAGCCAATCGTCTCGCCGTCCAAGGAGAGCACGTCGAGGCGGGAACGGCCTTCCCGCCAGCCGCGCTTGACCGAGTCCCAGTTGCAGCGGAAGCCCCTAACAGGCTTGTCGCCTTCCCAGCCACCGTCCGCCCAAGCCAGGAACGCGCTCTGATACGCAGCCTCCTCCGCGTCCAGCCAAAGTTCGATTTCCGCAACAGCGGTGTCGGTGGCAGGTGCGATGGGCATGAATGATCTCCGTTGGTGGACGTGCTGCCCAGGCCTGATCTTACCAGGACCGGAGGCTTCAGTCGTGCGAGCGGTGGTCTAAAAGTTGCGCGTTTGCGCTTAATCCGAGTGCGGGATCGCGGCTGCTGTGCACCGTGTCACCGTCGATAACGCAAGGCTTAGCGCAGACGAAAGGCCGGTGGCTGTCCGGCATTCTCGCTTGCATGAAAGTTAGCGCTGGGCTGGCGTGAGTGGGGTGCCGGCGGCGGCGGCGTGCGCGGTGTTGCCATCCCTCCCGGGGACGGGCGCGGGCGTCGGCGTTGGCGTCGGCGTCGGGACGGCGGAGGCCGATGGCGTAGGGTCTGATCTTGCCATGACGCAGGGCGTGGGCGTGAGCGACGCGATGCGCACGTCGAAGGCGGTAGCGACGAGGCCCCCGAGGATGCCGATGGCGAAAACGGTCGCGAGACCGGCGTGGTGCCACCAAATGCGATCCTTCAGCTTCGTAAATATCGCCACGAAGTCGCCGCTTGCCGCCTGGAAGTCGCGCTCGAGCGTCGCCTGCTGCTTCGTCACCTCGTCGCGGATCACGTTGAGCGTGAGCCACTGGTTCACGATCGCGACGATCAGCATGACCACGAAGCTCCAGGCACCGACGACGACGGCGTGGTTCATCAGCCGCTCGGGACCGCACGTGGTCGGCGCCTTCATCTGCGACGCGACGACGATCGTCGCGACGGGATCCCGAGCAGCTGGTTCTGTATGTCGACGATCGTCTTGTGGATCTTCTGAGTGTAGTCGATCCGCGCATCCTCAAGCTCGCTCCTGACTTTCGCGTAGGAGAAGCCTGACGCGAACAGGCGGTAGCCCTGCGCGACGCGGTTTGCGAGGTCGCCCATGTTGCGCAACGCGAACCTGAAGCGGCTCTCGGATCGGTGGGCGCTGCATAGGTCGACGAGCGCCTCGAACAGAATCGAGCACTTCTGCTCGTCGTGGAGTTCGTCCGCGAACTGTCCGAGCAGCCGGTCCGCGGCGACCGTGTCCAATGCCTTGAGGTCGCCCGCGTTGAAGCGGATCGGCATGACCATCTTGCCATCCTTGACGAACACCAGTTCGGACTTGGTGGCGTCCAGCATCGACGCCGCTCTCGCGAAGAGCTGAATCACCGCGAGCGTCTGGCGGTATCGGGCAACCTCGTCCGGGAAGGGCTCGTCGCCCGGCGCGTATGCGGGCGCGACGAGGTAGAAGTGCCTCGGCTCCTCGATCCGCGCGGCTGGGCTCCTGACTAGGCCGTCGACGTCGCGGGCTAAGACGGCGAAGCCCGAGCGGGGATCGTTGAGACGGACACTCACGACCACGCCGTCCTTGACGGCCTTCACGTCGTCGAGGAGCGTTATTCCCGTCTCGGCCGCCGCGTAGTCGTCCGTCTCCACGCGCATGAGCAACGCGGCGATCGCGGGGGTCGCGACCGTCACTTGGGACTCGTCTTCCTCGCCTCCCTTCCCGAACTTCGCGTGGCGGTAAAGTTCGAGTAGCTGGTCGAACTCAATCCGCGCCATTGGCCTCGAACTCGGCGCGCAGGTCGGCGGTCAACGCGGCCGGCAGGTTGTTGATGGTCAGCGTGTTCCGGGCGGCGTCGAATTCGATGTCGCCGTCTCGCAGGGCGCCCCGGTCGATCTCGATCGACCATGTAGGTGTCCGCGCGCGGAACTTGACGAGCGTGCTCAGCACCCGAGTGTTGGGTACAAACCCGTCGCCCAGTGCTCGCGCGGGCTGGGCGAGGACGCCGACGAGCGCGTCGGGGGCCGCGGGCACGAGTTCGTTCGCCAGTATCTGGAAGTCGAGCGGCTCGTTGCTCCGCGCCGAGCGATCGAGGATGGCCTTGGCGCGTGACATGAAGTCGTCGCGCGCGGGTACGGTCATGCGATGCCTGCAAGACGCGCGTGGCCGACGTCCGCAACCGGCTCGCTCACGGCGCCGGCGCTTATCCGACCGGCGAGCAGCAGCTGGATTCCGGGTTCGTGGCGGCGGCCGCCTGCCTGTCGATGCTGCTCTGAGTTCGCCGACGCGATCGCGCCACCATTGCCGAGTCGTGTGTCCGCAAAAACGGATCGGGTCAGCTCCCGCGGAGGCGATCCTGCCACCGCGCGTGCGGCAGTCTCGCGCATCGTCCCGATTGACGCGGGCGGCTACAAACTGTCTAGGTGAGCTGCTATAGGTGGAACACTCAATTTCGGAACGCTCGTGCGCACAGACAGAGGCCTTCACCGAGCGAAGAACGGGCGTCGGCACGACGAGTCCGTTCGACCTCGGAGCGCCCGTCTGGAGCTAGCGCTGCGTGTAGCCGAACGAGAGGCCAAGCTGCGGAGGCGTCCAAACCATCCCGCCGACGTTCTCCTCACGACCAAAGAGCCGGCCTTCCTCGCGGTCGACTTCTTCTGCGGTGCGGGTGGGACCACGCGCGGGCTGATCGACGCCGGCGGTTACGTGATCGCCGGGATAGACAAGGAAACCCGGTGCCGCGACACGTTCGTAGAGAACAATCGCAACCGCTTTCTGGACGAGGCCAAGCCCCGCTTCTTCGATAGGGACGTCTTCGAGCGGACGGCGGAGTATCCCACGGGTGAACACGAGATATTGGCGCAGGAGCTGGCGGAGGTCATAGCTCAACGGCGGTCTTCGGCTCCCGGCATACCGCTGCTGTTCGCGATCTGCGCGCCCTGTCAGCCATTCACGACGCTCGCTCGCCGGGAAATGAGTGCCGAGCGGCTGGAGAAGCGCGAGCGGGACAGCAACCTCCTGATGGCGGCTGCCAGGTTCGTCGCGGTTCACCAGCCCGAAATGGTGCTCTCCGAAAACGTCGCGGGCATCAACGACCCCCGTTTCGGTGGCATCTGGTCCGAATTTCAGAGCGAGCTCGAGCGTCTGGGCTATGCGACGGGCACGAGGGTGGTCTGTGTCTCGAAGTTCGGCGTACCGCAATATCGCAAGCGGTCCATCCTGATTGCGGTCAAGCGCGACGTCGTGAACGCAGAGCGTCTTACGGATCTTCTCGGTCGGCAACTGAGCGTGCCTGCGAGCGATCCCGCGATCGAGCCGATGACGGTCGAGAAAGCGATCGGACATCTCCCTCCGCTCGGTGCGGGCGAGACCCATCCCGACGTCCCGAACCACCGAACGAGGTCGCTGTCGGCGACCAACATCCGACGCATTTCTTGCGCGAAGCCCGGCGAGAGCAACGCATATCTGGAAGACACGGTCTTCGGAGATCTAAGTCTGCCGTGCCACCGGAGGGTCAACGCTCGGCTCAACGACCGGTGCTTCGGCGACGTCTATACCCGCATGCGGCCCGACGGCCCTTCGCCGACGATCACGACAAAATGCCACAGCATCTCGAACGGCCGCTTCGGTCACTATGACGTGCGCCAAACCAGGGGTATATCGCTTCGCGAAGCCGCTGCCCTCCAGTCGTTCGACGATGATTACGTCTTCTACCCGCAGAATCAGATCGATCCCGTCGCGAGAATGATCGGAAACGCCGTTCCGCCGCGACTTGCGAGGTTTTTCGCGTCGTATCTCGTCGGATCGCTGTCGCAAGACGGCGTCGTCGCCCGGTAGTTCCGACCGCCGAAAAGGCGCGTTTTTCTCGCCCCGTGCCTCAGACCGTCGAGCAACTCTCGCGTCCAAGGCGCTCGAGAGTCGCTTCGCTGCCGATCACTATCAGCAGGCTCTTGGCCCGGCTCAGTCCCACGTAGTCACGGTCGATCGCGGCGCCTTCGCAGTCGCAAAGGATCACGACCGGACGATCCAGCCCCTTGAACCGCATGACGCTGTCCAGCAGGACGACACCATCCGTGGGCCTCTCTGCGTCCGTCACGCGATGGCGACCGATGTGGTCGCATCCCTCGAAGCACCCCGTGTCCAGCGCGCGCCCGGCCAGGACGGCGACGTCGTGCGGCGGGAGGCGCTCCTTGTGGATGAGGCGGTCGAGCTCTGCCTCCACGGTCTTGGACACCATGTCGTCGGAACAAGGAAGCCACCGTACGTCCAGTCCCTGGGGTCCCAGGCAGGTTTGCGCTCCACCTTCCCTGAAAGGCGACACGACCGCGAATATCTGCTGCGTGTTGCGCACGTTCTCGGTGAGCTGCATCGGCTCGACGCCCAACGCAGCCGCCGCATCGTCGCCACCATAGAGGTTTTGGAAATCGTCTCGGAATACGAAGAGCGAACCACCCGGTCGCATGAAGAGCCGAAGGGCGTCCACCCATCTTCCCCTGAAGTCTTGGCCTTCGTCGATGATGACGTCGTCGTACGTCTCGGGCGGTGCGCCGAGCCCGATTTCCGTCAGCTTGTCCGGAAGGACGTGCGTCCAGAAGAGGTTGGCGCTGGTCGCGGCCTGAAGTCCGTCGAGATCGACGCCCGTCGCGGTGCACATGCGTCCGCAGAAGCCATGGAACGTCGCGATCGAGGCGGCGCTGTCGCGGAGCTCACGCTCCAGATGGACGGCGAGCGGTCGATTGAAGCACAACAACAGCACCGACCGTCCGTCGGTCGCGGCTCGCCGCGCCCGCTCCACTGCGAGGGTGGTCTTCCCGGTGCCGGCTCCGCCTTCGATGACGGCGCGATCGATCTTCGCGATGAAGTCCAAATAGCGCGTCTGTGTCGCCGTCAATTGGTGAAACGCATGCTCGACGTCCTCGATGTCGACGCGCAGAGGCGGCGCGAAGTCAACGTCCCGGCCGTAGAAGTCTTCGAGCAGCTGCATTCCCCGACGGCCGAGTCCGAGCGTACCGCGATCGCCTTCGGCAGCCCACGCCAGCATCTGGAAGACCTTCGCGCCCAGGTTGGCCATGTCGTCCTTGAAGGCGAAGATCTCCAGCGGCATGTTCGATCCGAGACCGCTGGTCGTCTCCGGGCGTGCGCTGTCGGGTAGTATCACGCCGTGCCGATTCCAGACGAAGGGCATTCTGCCGCCCCAACGCTTCTGCAGGGCGTCGAGGATCACCTTCTTCGATTTCATCGCCTGCGACACTGGGTTCTGGATCGGATGGACCTTTCCCCCGGCGCCGGTAGACGTCCACTTTCCGTCGGCGATGTGACGTTTCACCCGTCCGCCCTTGACCTCGATGCTGATGAAGCCGACGTCCGTATGGGCGATCAGGAAATCCGCCTCGCCGTCGCGATGGAGGCCTTCGTATGTGGCCATCCATTCGCACGAATACATGACGAGGAAGCCGTTGAGTACCGTATCCCGTGCGAGGCGGTCGTAGACCTCCACCTCGGCGCGGCGCAGGGGATCGCGCCGAATGCTCTTGGGTAGTTCCGGTGGCAACATGCGCGGCGGCACGGTCAGTCTCCGTCCGCATCGAAGTCGACATCGGCGAGGTCCGTATCGTCTTTCCTGGGTGCAGGGAGATCGTCGAAGAAACCGGGGAAGTCGTCTCCGCCGTCGCCGATCAACATTCCCCGATCCAGAAATCGGTTGCCGTTCTCGCAGCATGTCTCGGGAAGCAGGAGACAGCTGTGACAGGCGGCGAGGTTCATGCTTTCGGAGAGGCTGGAGATGCCGGTTCTGCACAGTGGGTCAGAAGAGCACCATGCACAGTCCGCCAAAGCCGATCGGAGAATGGATTCGAAACGATCGATCTTGCCCTGCCGTTCGAGGCCGCCGAGCGTGCCGTCGGCGTCGCTGGTGGAGGTGTAGATAAGGAAGCCGGCCATGTTCCGCTCCGGCGAGACGTAGAGCCTCTCTCGGAGGGACGCGACGTCGTAACCGCATTCGAACGACAATCGCTTGATGACGGCATGAGCGAGGGAATGCACGAGCAGAAAAAGCGACGTTACCTCGGTTCGGGGGACCCCGTCGCCCTGAAGGCGCGCGTGATCGCGGGCATGTGCCTCATCCACCTGCGCCGCGCGCAGGTCGACCCTCGGTTCCTCTCGCCATCTCGCGACGGTGCTCTGGCTCAACGAGACGAAGATTCCCTCACCACGAACTTCGATGGCGGGCAGCCAATCCGACGTGCCGGAGCCGAGGTCTCCGAAGCGCCCTCGGCCCGGATCCTCGACGGAAGCCGGCTGGTAGATTCGCTTGAAACTGGTGAGCGCGCGGACTTCGCGGAGCCGTTCGACCCTGCCGAGCCGATGGACGTGCCGAGAGAGAACCGTCCCCGGGGCTTCTTGGCGGACCTGGAAATCACGGAACTCGGCGTTCGTCTCCAGACGGATGTACTCCTCGACGCGCAGGTTTTCGATCGACACCTCTTCCTCGAGCCGGAGTCGATCGCGAACGACCTTCGCATAATCTTCTTCGCTCATGCCATGGACGGAGGCATTGCTCGACGCCAGACCGTCGATCAGCTGGCCGCGTATGGGTTCGGGCATCGTCGTAAGCGTCCGCCAGACCGACTTGAGTTCCTCCTGAATGTCGTCCGTCCAGGGCGGGATGCTGAGCGTGGAGAACGTCACCGGAAAATATAGGTTGGAAGCACCGCGTTGGAGCGTACGAGGGTTGGCGCCGCAAGCGAGACGAGCATCGTCCAACCACGGCCTGCGCCCCGAACAACTAAGGCCGGCGAGTCCGTTCTGCGAAAAGGCCCCCCCCATCGAGGCAGATGCGCCACATCCTTCGGCGACGCATCGCACCCGCAATCCCTCGATGCCGCTGCCGCCTCCGCTATCGAGCTTCAGACGGCATTTCCTTTCGGCCTTGCCACCGCAGGCGAGTTCCCGCCCGCTTCGCGTGCTGAGCCACCAGATCCAGGGAAATTCGTCGACGTGTCCGTTTTCGCAGGCCGTCACGAAACGCGACGGTACGACGAACGTCCGCTGCTGTTCCGTCGAGCAGCGTGCGCACCACCTGGACGGATCGCCGGTGACGTTCGCCCACCGGCTCGCATATTTGAGATCCTTGCAGCTCGGGCACTGCAGCCAGGTCGGGAAGCGAAAGCCACGCAGGAAGCGGTTCGGAAAATCCGCGTCTGCATCGCCGTCGTCGATCGGCGGTAGACGGAAATGGGTCTTCCCCAGGACTTTTTCGAGCCGCGGCTCCCGCACGACGTGAGGGTCGTTCATGCCCCTTTCCAGCTTGGCGGTCTGCGCCCAATGGTCGAGCGAAGCGGCGATCACCGAGACCGGACCGCCACCCTTGGTACCGGCGCGGAAATCGATGATCGCGCCCGGACCATAACCGAGGACCTGGCTCCTGCGGATTTCGCCCAGATGGTTGTTTCGGCTCATGCGCGTTCTCGCAGGATGAAATCCACGCTGGGTTCGACGTTGCGAACGCTGTTGGGTGTGGGGGCCGCCGATCCGCCTTGTTTGCCGGTCGCTCGCCGCGCGGCCGCCACCTCCGCCGACATCATCAGGCTCGAATTGAAATAGCGGTCGTTCCAGTAGAATTTCAGGGTTCCGGCCTCCGACGCGTCCAGCCAATCGGTGACGAACCGGGTCAGTTCTCGACGAGCCGGTACTGCCTCCGTCGGATCGACGTTCGCGATGCGCCTCACGATCAGATCGACGTAAGCCATCATCGCGGCCTCCTGTTTTCGGCCCAATCTGGGAGAGGTCGGACTGAGACCGTGGCGGATGAGCGCTGCGAGCGGCGCATGGATCGCTTTGTCGCGAGCGCGAGGCGCGAACGGCGTCGTGCTCGACGGTTCGACCGACCGGTACAGGGCGCCATGCCAGGAGGAGAATGCCTCGTAATGGGCTCGGTCCCGGATCTTGTTGTTGTTGTAGACGGTGACGATCAGCCCCGGATCGCGACGGCCGACGCGGCTCGTCGCCTGAATATATTCCGCCATGAACTTCGGTTGCCCGTTGACCAGCATCAGTCCCAGGCGCGGGATGTCGACGCCGACGCTGAGCATGTTGCTCGCGAGGAGGACGTCCACGCATTCTGGATCGGACGTCGGCTTGGCCAGCTGGGCGAGAATGAGCGGTATTTCGGACGAGGCCTTGCGGCTGGTCAGCTCGTGTGGCGTACCGAGCGTGCGCATCGGTTCGTTCCACTGTTGGTGCAACGCGTCGATGGTGATGCGCACGTCGTCCTCCATCAGAACCAACGCGCCGCCGAGAACCTTGAGGGAGTTGAAGTAGGCGACGAGCGTGCGATAGCCGTCGACGTCCGCTCGGCCCGCGAGGATGGGTGCGTACGTTCCTTGTAGGAGAGATGCGGATACGGCCTGCAGCGCGAACTTCTCCGACCTACCCGCCGTCGTGAGGCCGACGTAGAGACGACCTTCGTCTTCCTCGTCGCGTTTGGCAAAACAGGAATTCGCTGCATCCAGGGCAGGGGGTGGGAACTGGAACGAACGGCGGTCGAATACCTGACGGATCTGTTCGTCCGCCCGCCTAATCTTCGCGGTCGATCCTATGATCTTCGCGGGACCTCGGGGCGTACTGCACAGACAGTCGATCGCGACCTCGTAGAGACCGGTCAGCGAACCGAGCGGGCCCCCGATCAGATGGAGCTCGTCTTGGATGATGAGATCGGGCGGCACGCGAAGCCCGTCCGTTGCGAAAAATGCGCCCGTCGCGGCCTTGCGCGGGATCTGCGCGAACTTGTCCACGGTCCCGATGAGGAGCGATGGTGGGGCCGCGTAGAGGTCCTCGTCCACGGTGAGGACTGGGACTCGGCCACCCGCTCGGTCCGCCACGCATGCCTGTGCCGGACACCGACACGTGATCGAGCGCGTGTCGTCGTCGGCCTCCCAGATCAGTTCGCCGGCGCAGACCGGGCACTGCGTCAGCTGTTTCGGCGTCGATTTCGGGTCGAGGTCTCGCAAGGCTTGGACGGCGACTTCGTATTGGTTGGGCGTCGTGTCCCGCCCGACCCACAAACCTATGGTGAACGGTGCATCGCCGAGCCCGACCATGTCGGATCCACCGGTCTGTCTCAGCTGCTCGCAGGCCGTGACGAGGGCGGTGGCGCGCTGGAACTGCTGAACCGTAAGCGTGCGGAGCGTGTACCGCATCAGAACGCCGACTCCCACGCCGGCGGCACCGTGGGCGAGACGCCGATGGGTCAGCACGAAGGCCGCGAGCAGCAGATAGGCTTCGGTCTTGCCGCCGCCCGTCGGGAACCAGATCAGATCGAAGACGTCACGATCTTCATGATCTCGCGACGTGGTCGACGGTAGGCACATGAG
>Ga0302314_10010332_pt1 | contig 16351 bp, 11 predicted proteins | sample III_Palsa_N2_3_FD_200533 | JGI IMG/M metagenome (GOLD analysis project Ga0302314, IMG submission 200533) | Peat permafrost microbial communities from Stordalen Mire near Abisko, Sweden - III_Palsa_N2_3 | ecosystem: Environmental > Terrestrial > Soil > Palsa > Peat permafrost | place: Sweden... | reverse complement strand
GAGCCGCGCACGTCCGACGTGCTGGACTCAGAAGCCAGCAACAACGCGCGCAGGGCCATGATCGTGGCCTGCGTGGTGCCCCAGTTGCCGTTGGCCTGCTTGGTCGAGGTGAGATAGTTGAGCGCCTTGCGCACTACCGCCGACGCCTGCCCCCACTTGAGCAGCGCCTGCGCGGCGAGGCCTGTGGTCTCGATAGCCGCGCTCTGACCTGTTGAGTAGACGCCGGTTTCAGCCGCCGTCCACGAGACCTTATCGCCGTTCTCCGTCTTCGCGTCGAGCAGCAACTGCATCACGCGGTTAGTCAACTCACGATCGGCATCGTGGCTAGCAGCCGCATAATCGACAACAAAGTTCGCCAGCACAGCCAGCGTGTACGCATCGGGCTTGGTGTCGGACTCCTCGAGATGGTTCGCGATATAGTGCTTCGCCTTCTCTACCGCAGGCCCGTGATAGCCGGTGTTTGCGAGCGACCACGCGATGTATGCCGTGATGCGCAGCGCATCGTGGTTATAGCGATTGGTCGCTCCCTCGTTGATAAAGTTGTTGTCCGGCTTCCAACTGCCGTCTGCTTGTTGCTGCGAGGCCAGCCAGTTGCCGGTGCGTTCGATCAGCCGCGGGTCCACGTCGTAGACCTTGGCCATGTCGGCGAACTCCATCAACCCGTATGCCGTCAGGATTTTATTCGCAGGCGCTTGCCCAAACCACGAGAAGCCTCCGCCCGGCACCTCAAACGTAAGCAACCGCTGATAGCCGTTGGCGATGTAACCCTCCGCCTTCGCATGAACTTCAGGCGTTAGCTTCTTGGTGCGCTTCATGTAGTCGAGCGCAAGCACATTGGGGTAGGTGCTCGACGATGTCTGCTCGAAGCAGCCGCCGGGCATGCGCAGGATGCTGTCCATGCCTTCAACCACCTGGCTCAGCGGGCCAGGATAGAGCCGCACAAATATCTTGCCGGCATCCGGAATCGCAGCCTCCGGAAAATCAATTTCGTGCTGCGCCGAGCCTTCAAGATGGCCGTTGAAGACGATGTTCTCCTCATGCCCATTGGGCACCACTTCAATCTCGCGCACGATAACATCTTGCCGGTTGGCATCGCCTTTCATGTGCGCGGTCAGCGTCAGCTTGAACTTGCCGATGCGGTTGGCCTGCACCGTGAACTGCGAGCTGCCAACATGGTTCGGCTCCACGCTGAGTTTCTTATTGGCGACATCGTCGACCAGCGAGAACCAGTCGTCCTGCTGCAAGGCGAGGCTGACATCGCCGCGCTCGCCTGCGTAGTTGTAAATGCCCACGGGTATAGAAACGCGGTCTCCCTGCGTCAGCGTGACAGGCAGATCGAGATCGACGAAGAAGTCCTGAAAGACCTTGAGCGACGACGACGATGTGCCCAGCGCGCCGGTCTGCGTGGACGCCAGCATGGCCATGCGCCAGGTGGTGATGGAGTCCGCGACAGGGATGGTGATGCCGGCGACGCCGTTGCCGTCGGTGAGGATCTCGGGGTTGATGTAGAGCGCCTCGGGGAAGTAGGAGCGCACGTGCGGCGCATCGTCCGCAGCACCCGAGCCAGTACCTCCGGCAATGCCGGGCGGGATACCAGCTGGGACTTTAGCAGCGGCTTTGCTCTTGAGCTCAGTGCCCATCGCCGCACCGCTGCCGAGCATCACGACCGTGGAGGCAGGACCGGCACCCGTGTTGCCGGCCGGCATTCCATGCATGCCACCACCAAGATTGACCGGCGAGGGATGCGCATCGTTGTTGGCAACTGCGGCGGCCATCGGCGGAGGCGCCATGGCCATCATGGGCACCCTAAGTCTCACTGCATTCCTGCCATCGATCGGCAACCCGTCCACCGCGACCGCATCCATCACCTCGCCGATGTCGGCGGCCTCGGTATCCACAACGGCGGATGCCGCAGTGACCGTCACGGTCTCGTTCTGCGCACCTGTCGAGAGCGTCGAGCTGAGCACTGCCAGGTCGCGCGCTTCAAGCTCGAAGCTGCGTGAGACCTTCGCGAAGCCCGGCGCCGAGACCTCAATCTGATACTTGCCCGCTGTGACATCCGGCAGCGTGAACTCTCCCGCTGCGTTGCTTGTAGCGCTGCGAACGTTCTGCCCCGCGCGCAGCGTGATGTGCGCCTTCGGAATCACCGCGCCGGTCTGGTCTTTCACTGATCCACTCACACTGGCGCGGCCGTTGAAGGGCCCACGGTCGTGCTCGATGTTGAGATCGATCAAACTGTGCGAATTGGTCGCGCTGCTGCCGTGCGTCCGCGTCTTCACCATCGTGGCCGTGTGTACGGCAACGTAGAGATCGAGATCGTCGCCAGTGTTGAACTCGCGGTCGGGCCCGGCGCTGGTGACGCGATAGTAACGTTCGGTGCCGCGCTGCCAACCATACGCGCCCACCCGCAACTGCGTGCCCCATGCATCCTGCGTCTTCGACGTGTCCACCTTTGCGAAGGCCGTGGACAGGTCATCGCTCCCCGGAGTCATCGCAAGCTGTTGATTGACCGCTGTGGCAAGACCCTTCACCTGCTGCTGAAAAACCGCGCGATAGCGCTCCAGGAAGGCGACCTGCCGGGTCTGCGGCACGCTGAGTCCGAACTCCGTGTTGAGCTGGTTGGGGTTCACTATCTCCGTGGCCGAAAAGAGTGCACGGGCGGCGCGGTCATGCTGCTCGCTCTCCAACTCCACCGGCTCAACCACATCGCTCCCTACTTCTTTGATCGAGAGCGAATGGATCTCATAACGCGGCTTCATCACCTCCTGCTCGAGATAGAAGAAGACCTTCGCAAAGCCCGGCTGCTTCTCCGCCAGCGCAAACACGGCTTCATCGACGATCTGCAGACCCAGTGCAGCGCTCACTCCTTCACCGTGCGCGTTCGTCACATGGAAGCTGATCTTCGCTTCGCCGCCGGGCTTGTACGCGGCAGCGTCGGTGACGGTCTCTATCTTCAACTCGTCCGCGGGCTGCACGAAGATCAGACGATGGTCGGCGATGGGCTGCGCGCTGCGGCCGAACAGATAGGCATGCAGATCGAGCGTGCCGGACATCTCGGGCGTGGCCGTCAGTGCAAGCTCGGCGCGGCCGTTCACGATGTCCAGGTCGCGGGTCACAATGGTCTGCCCATCCTTGACGACGTCCACATACGCCGAGCCGCGTTGCAGCGTGGAGAAGATGCTGAGGTCGATGCGGTCGCCGGCTTTATAGACCGCACGAGACGCACGCAGCAGGATCTGGTCTGTGCCATCGCGCGATTCAAGCAGCACATCGCTCGACGCACGGTTGCCACGCTGATCACCGGCCTCGATACGCAGCGATTGGTTGCCATTGCCTGCGTGGATGTGGACCTCCGCGATGCCGCCGCTATCGGTCGACACTTGTTGCTCGCTGATGCCATCGCCGTGTACCGTCAGCGTGGTCCTGGCGGGCGTGCCGTCGGGGTAAGAGGTGAGGATATAGACCTGGTTGTCGAGGCCGGGAATCAGCTTGCCGCCCTCCGGCACCGCGGTGATCAACAGCGAAGACTGGGTGACGGTAATAGGTTCGCCGCGCGTCTCGGAGTGCTCGGCTGAATCTTTTACCGTGGCCTCAACCAGCACGCGCGCAGCGCCCTGATCGAGCGGACGTCCGGCAAAGTAGCTGGGCAGCTTGAAGTCGAAGTGATACGTGCCGTCCTTGTCCGTCGTGCCGCTGGCCTTGTTGGTCTCAAACACCGAGACGTCCATGCTGGACGCCTTTACCGTCACTTCCGCGTTATCGACCGGCTTGCCGAAGAAGTAGTTCGCCTGGATGGTGCCGGTAACGTGGTCGCCGGGACGGTAGTCGAGCTTCGGCTTGTTGTCCTTCTTCGCGAACTCAACGTCCACTTTGAACTTGGGCAGCACATACTTCTCGACGTTCAGTGCAATCTCAGCAGTGTTGGTGGGAGCGGCGGCATCGCCCATCAGCGCACGCAGATGGTATGTGCCGAGGTTGACCTCGTCGGCCAGCGCGAACTCCGCCGACGCAATGCCGAAAGCGTCGGTCTGCGTGATCTTCCTGAAGACCTTGTTGCCGCGCGAGTCCTCAAGCTCGAACGTCAGCTTGCGATCTGCTGTTGCATGATGGTCGGCGCGGTCCAGCGCCAGCGCACGCACATGGATCGTCTGCCCGGGCTGATAGATCGGCTTCTCGGTCGTCAGCATAATGGCGGCGTGGTCTTCGAGCCGCACTGTCTGCTCTGACTCGGCTGCACCGATGGGCGTCTGTGCGATGAAGTGCAGTTGATAGCTGCCAACAAGTCCGGCGGGAAAGCGGAACTGCGCCTCGGTGGTGCCTCGGCGATTCAGGCGTCCGGTGAAGAGCGTGCGCGGATCGTGTTGGGGCCCGTTTTGGGTGTCGCTCAGCTCCACCCGCACTGAACTGTTGCCGGCGATCGGCTGGTTGTCGCCATCGGTGACGACCATGCGAATCGCAGCCTGGCTACCTGCGAGATAAGAGGTCTGCCCGACGAGATGGACTACCGGGCGACGCAGAATCTCGGACAACGATCGCGTCTGCTCGAAGGCCGCGCTGTTCTCGTTGTCATACGTGAAGCGGTAGTGCAGGCGCTCCCAGACCATGTCGTCGAGCGGCAGCGGCTTATCCAGCTTCAGGTCTTGCCGCCACAGGCCATCGCCGCGGGCCGCTTCGACGCTGCGAGCAGCTTGCGCCAGCACATGGTCTTCAGGATCGAGTATCTCGACGATCAGCCTGCCCTGCCCTTCGCGCTCCGCGTGGTACGGGATCGTCACCGCGACCGTATTGCGGATGTAGGTTGCGGTCAGCCGATGGGCATTGGATTCAGCATTGCCCGATTCGGCATCGCATTCAGTGCGCGGACGGCATAGAAGAAGTATCGGCAACAGCAAAAGCAAAAATGGCAATAACTTCGAGTATCTCCGAAAAGCTTGCATGATCCGTCTCCTTGCGCGTGGCAGCATCGACCGCGAGTCGCGGTCTTGCCTGCATGTGCTGAGAACGAGGCGCAGCGCTGAACTTGCACGGAGAGTTGAATTTTTTCTTGTGTGAAGATTCGGAGGCGGACGAAGACTAACGCCGCTGCCAGTTCAGGCCGTCGGCGCTGGTCCACACAACGCCTGCGTTGGTGGTGAGTTGGAACTCTGAAGGCTGGTTGGCGCCTTTCGCAGGAACGGTTACGGTGGCAGCGGCTGCCGTCTCGTCCTCGGCCCCCGTTATTCGGTCCGTGGCTGTGGGCGAGAGCGTGAGCGCGGCCACCTTGCCCTGCCACTGCGGCGTCACGGCCTTCCAATGCTTGCCGCCGTTGGTGCTCAGGAAGAGCGCACCGGCGGAGTCCGCGGCGAGCAGGAGTTTGCCGTTGGAAGCGCTCATCACCGCAGGCAGCTTGCTGGGCAGCGGCTTGCCCCCCGGCAACAGCGTCGTGAAGGACACAGTGTTTCTGCCGTCGATGGGAAGGCTCTGGACCTGGCCCTGGTCGAGCAGAGACGCCGCCGATTGCGTTTCGACAGTCGCGGCTGCCCCATCGACAGTGACGTTTTGATTGGGAGCCGGTGCCGCAGGAGGGTAGGCCGGCGGGGGCGGCGGCGTGGCCGCAACGACAGCACCCGAGCCCGTCCCTCCGGCAACGCCTGCGCGGAGTCCGGCAACTTTAGCGGGGGCGGCAGCTTTTGCCTTCAGGTTCGTGCCCGCGGGCGCGCCGCTGCCTAACATCAGGAGGTTGGAGGCTGGGCCGCTGCCGGTGTTGCTCGACGGCATCCCATGCATGCCGCCGCCCAGGGTGACCGGAGCAGCGCCGACAGGCTTGGTGTTAAGGGCCCTGAGCTCAGGATTGCCCAGCCGCACCGGCGAGGGATGCGCATCGTTGTTGGCGATGGACGCGGCCATGGGCTTGGCCATGCCGACCACCCTTGGCGCCGGAGGCGCAGTAGCAAGCCTGGGAGCCGGAGCGGCAATCTCGGGAGGCGTTAGCTTAGTCGCCATACTGGATGGCGGAACGGCTGCGGGCACCTTCGCCGGCACTGCGGGCCGTGCGGAAGCAACGGGCGCAGGTGCCGGCGCAGCAGCCGGGGCCACGGCTGGAGTCTCCACCTTCGCACTCTGGCTGGGTGCGGGCACGTGAGCAGGACGCAGAGTAAAGACGATCAGCGCAGCGCCGGCCAGCAGCGCAGCCCCCGCGCCTACGGCTCCAAACACCGGCAGCGGTGCGAACCAATGCCGCCAGTTCGAAGCTGGTTCCGACGCCGCAAGCTCCTGTGGCAGCGACTCCTGCGCCAGAAACACCACCTGCCTGCACTGCGCACACTCCGCCAGATGCACCAGCGTCTCCGTTCGCTCGCGCTCGGTCAGAACGCCCTCGGCAAAGGCATTGAGCTGGTCGGTGTCCGGATGCAGCCCGAATTGGAGAGTATCGCTCATAGTTGCCGGGGCACGGTCTCCTCTCCCTTATTGTGGAACGCGGAAGCGGTCGAACTTTGCAGCAGCGACCGCAGATTTATGCTCAGGTCGCGTGGATCGACGCCCAAAGCTTCCTGTGCGGCGCCCTTGCTCAGGCCCGATCGTTGCAGGTTCTTGAGCAGTTGTTGCTGGAGACTTTGGGTCAGCCGCTTGAGTTTACGGCTCACCGTCGCCTCATGTACCCGCAGCACCTGCGCAATCTGCAACAACGTGCGCTGATCTAGATAGTAAGCAGAGAGCAGGAAGCGGTCGTTCCCCTCCAGTGCGCGCAAAGTGATGGCAAGCGAATCGCCGAGCCTTGAAAGCTCGGGATGCGCGGTCGTTGGAACTGGGGTTGCAGCAGCGAAGTCCTGGTCTTCTATCGGGGTCTCACGGTGCGTACGCCGGTGATGATCGACGTGCCGCTGCGCCAGCGTCGTGCGCAGCCAGCCCATCAGCGACCCGCGCCCGGAGTAGGACGCGAGCGGCGACTTGCGCACGCCATCGCGCTCGGTGAGCCCAAACAGCTCGGAGTAAAGCGAGTCCGCGAGGTCCTGGCCGAGCGAGCTGGAGCGGGTAATCGAAACCGCGGCTTGCTGCAGCGGCCCGCGATACAGCGCGAGAAACCGCTGCCACGCCGTCTCCCGCCCCAGCGCGCAGGCATGGGCCAGCGCCAGATCGGCCAGCTTCAGACCGCGCAAAAAGCTCTCTCGCTGCGCCGTCGTGGGCTGGGCCGCCGCCGCAAACCCATAGTTATACTTTCCGCCGGAACGCAGCAGCGCCTGCTCGAACTCAGCCTTGCTCAACCCAAATGCTTCGGCCCCGGAGTCCTGCCAAAGCTCGTCCAGGATCGCCGGCTCATACCCCGGTTCGCCGGCTGCCTGGTCGGCAGACAGAGGCACGCTCAACTCCCCGGGTTGTGGCGTAATCGCGTCCACGTCCTCAAGATACGCGAACTCGCGGAGACCACGCAGCGAGGCTACTTCGCCACTTCCTTCAAAGCCTCAGCCGCCGCGGCCAATATCGCCTCAACCTCCGCCGGCCCATGCGCTGTCGACACAAACGCCGCCTCATACTGGCTCGGGGGCAGCCACACGCCGCGCTCGAGCATCCCGCGATGGAAGCGCGCGAACGCCACTGTATCGGAGGCGCTCGCGGTGGCAAAGTCCGTCACCGCCGACGGCGTAAAGAACCAGGTAAACATGCTGCCCACGCGGTTGGTGGTCAGCCCGATTCCCTGCTCCGCCGCCAGCCGCGCCACGCCGTTGGCGATGGCCGCCGTTGGCGTCTCCAACTGCGTATAAATCTCAGCCCGGTGCGCCAGCAGATGCCGCAGCGTCGCAATCCCCGCGGCCATCGCCAGCGGATTGCCGCTCAGCGTTCCGGCCTGATACACCGGCCCCAGCGGCGCGAGAAAATCCATAATCTCGCAGCGTCCACCGAAAGCCCCGACCGGCAGGCCACCGCCAACGATCTTGCCCAACGTGGTCAAATCCGGCGCATTCTCCCCACTCGCGAACCCATACAACTCCTGCGCCCCGCCCGCGGCCAGCCGGAACCCGGTCATCACCTCGTCGAAGATCAGCAGCGCGCCATGCCTGCGCGTAATCTCGCGCAGACCCTTCAGGTAGCCCGGCAGCGGCGCAATGGTTCCGGCGTTGCCGACGACCGGCTCCAGAATCACGCACGCAATCGCCCCCGGATGCGCGTCGAACGCTGCTTCGACCGCCGCAAGATCGTTGTACGGCAGTGCCAGCGTGTGCATCGCGGTCTCATTCGGGACGCCCGCCGATCCGGGAATGCCGAACGTCGCCACGCCGCTGCCGGCCTTGACCAGCAGAGCGTCGGCGTGGCCGTGGTAGCAGCCCTCGAACTTGATGACGAACGGCCGCCCGGTGAATCCGCGCGCCAGCCGGATCGCCGACATGCAGGCCTCCGTGCCTGAAGAAACAAACCGCAGTTTTTCGATCGACGGAAAGCATTGCTGGACGAGCTCGGCGAGGTCCGCCTCAGCCGCGGTGCTGGCGCCAAACGAGGCGCTGCGCCCGGCTGCCTCGCGGATGGCCTCGACCGCCGGCAGAAAGGCGTGGCCGAAGAGCATCGGCCCCCAGGAGCCGAAGAGGTCGATGTAGCGATTGCCGTCAACGTCGGTCAGCGTCGCACCCGCGGCGCTGGCCACAAACGGCGGATCGCCGCCCACGGCACGAAACGCGCGCACCGGCGAGTCGACGCCACCGGGAAGAAATTTTTCCGCGCGCCGTTGCAGCGCTTTCGAGCGGGTTAGATCGAGGGCCATCACCCAAGTATAGAGAGGGCTGGTAAACTGCGGTCTCCGAGGTAAATTTGATGGGCGCGGACGCTAGCGTGGGGGCACCACAGCCGAAGAAGGGTTCGCGGCCACGCGCCACCTACGCCGAGGCCGGAGTCGACCGCGATCGCGCGGCGCTGGCCAACGAGCGCATCAAGCTGACCGCGCGCCGCAGCTTCAATAAAAATGTCCTCAGCGAGATCGGCGGCTTCGCCGGGCTCTTTGCGCTCGACGCCGAACGCTATCCCGACCCCGTGCTGGTGGCCAGCGCCGACGGCGTGGGCAGCAAGCTGCAACTGGCCGCCGAACTCGGCCTGCACGGCAGTATCGGCTCCGACCTGGTCAATCATTGCGTCAACGACGTCGCCGTGCAGGGCGCGACGCCGCTCTTCTTCCTGGACTACTTCGCCGCCGGCGAGCTCGACGCCGAGGTCATCCAGCAGGTCATCAGCGGCATCGTCGAGGCCTGCAAGGCCAACGGCTGCGCGCTGCTGGGCGGAGAAACCGCGGAGATGCCCACTCTTTATCGCGGCAAGGAGTACGACCTGGCGGGGTTCATGGTCGGCGTCGCCAGCCGTTCCCGGCTGGTCAATACCGATGCCATCAAGGAGGGCGATGTGCTGCTCGGGCTGCCCTCCAACGGCCTGCACACCAATGGCTATACGCTGGCGCGGAAGCTGCTCTTCGACCGCGCCGGCTACCGCCCGGACCAGTACGTCAACGAGCTCGGCGACAAGGTCGGCGCGGCGCTGATGCGCTCCCACCGCAGCTATCTTTCACCCATCCGCAAGCTGCTACAGGCTGAGACCGCCGTCGCCTTTGCGCACATTACCGGCGGCGGCCTCACCGAAAACCTCCCGCGCATCCTGCCCAAGGGCTTCGCGGCCCAGGTGGAGCTGCGCAACTGGGAGCCTCCGCCGCTCTTTGCCCACCTGCAAACTCTCGGCGCCATGGACAGCGAAGAGATGCTGCGATCGTTTAATATGGGCATCGGCCTGGTCGCGGTCGTTCCGGTGCCCCTGCTCAAGAAGGCGCGCCTGGTGTTGAGCCGCAGCAACGAGCGCTCGGTTGTGATCGGTCGCGTGGTGCGCGGCCAGCAGCGTAAGGTGATCTATTGCTAGAGTGAACTATTGCCGGAGGTGATCTATTGCTAACCGCAGACGAAACAACGGCGACGCAGGAGGCCAGCCCTAAGCTGGCCCGGCTAGGAATCCTGATAAGCGGGCGCGGCACCAACTGCCAGGCCATCGCCCATGCCATTCGCGAGGGCCGCTTGACCGGCTGCGAGATCGCCGTGGTGGTCTGCAATATCCCCGGCGCTCCCGGCATCGAAGCGGTGCGCCGGCTGGGCATCCCCGTCGTCACCCTGGAGGGCCGCGGCCGCGAGCAGCGCGACCACGAGGAGGCGATCTCCGCCTTGCTGCGCAAGTTCCGCGTCGACCTGGTCTGCATGGCCGGCTACCGGCGTGTGCTCTCTGCCTGGTTTGTGCGCGAGTGGAAGGGCCGCATCCTGAACATTCATCCGTCGCTGCTGCCGGCGTTTCCGGGCCGCGATGCCCTGCAGCAGGCGCTCGAGTACGGGTCGCGCTACACCGGCTGTACCGTATCGTTTGTCGACGAGCAGGTGGATGGCGGCGTGATCGTCCTGCAGCGCATCGTCGAGATCTACGACGACGATACCGAGGCGAGCCTCTTCGAGCGCGAGCTGGCCGAGGAACACATTGCCTACTCCGAGGCCATCCAGCGCGTGCTGAGCGGCGATTTTGAGATCCGCGGCAGGCGCTATGCGTTGCGCGAGGATGCCGTGCTGGAGGAGGATTCTTCTCCGCAGGCCGGAGTCGAAGCTCGATAGGGCTTCAGTGTTCGCATTATTGGCTGGGCAGCGGCGTAAGAAATAACAGGAACCCAAGCACCAGGATCAGCGCCTGGAAGTAGGCGAAGGTCCGGGTGCTGGGCTTCTCCGGCATGTCATTGCTGAAGCACCGCCACGCCATACCCAGGCCAACGAACAGGAACGTATAGAGGGTGTTCGGCCCTACCAGATCGCCACCTCTAGCCCCCGTTGCGGAGAGCCCGAAGAACAGCAGGCAGGTTGCGGCAATCATCGCGCGCTGCATACGCGACAGCGCGTACGTGGCCTGCGCTCCGTCCAGCGCAATCCCCAGGAAGCGCACCGGGAACAGGTTGATAAGATTGATCCACGCCCCCAGGTTGGCCAGCACCAGGAGTAGCGGACCATTGCCGCCGCGATAATGTCCCACCAGCGGATCGAGGTGTATGCCCCGGAAGATGCCAAAACAGGCCAGCGCCGCGAACAGGCCGAAGAGCGGCCCCGCCAACGAAATTGAGGCAAGGTCTTCGCGCGAGACGCCGATGCCGTACCAGCGCACATAGGCGCCGAAGCCGGGCATGAACATAGGAAGGTCGGCCTTGAGACCGCGGCGCTTGACCGCCACGTAATGGCCCATCTCATGGATGAATATCATCAGAATGAAGCCAAGCGCGAACCGCCATCCGAAGAGCGCCCAGTACACGCCGAAGTACAACAGCCCGCTGAGCAGGAACTTGAACTTGAGGGCGACGAACAGCCAGCTCTTGATCTTCAGCAGAAACAGCGCCGCGGGCGCGAACGGCCCCAGCCGCTTGGTCCAGCGCGCCTTCTGGTCTTCTTCGGCCTTCAACCGCGCGTCGATCTGCGCAACGTGCTGCTGAATGCTGGAAGCCTGCCGCGTTTCTTCCGGCAGCCACTGCAAGGCGGAGCGCCAGCGGTCGCGCGCCTCAGGCCACTTGTTCTCCTGCTCCAACTGCTGCGCCTCCGCCGCCAGTCCGGTCAGGTGGACGCCGTAGGTCAGCGTCTGGCAGTCGGGGCAGGCCAGTGTGCCGTCCGGCAGCCAGTGGCTGCAACTGGGACAGCTATGGATCACGCTCGGCGGCGTCGGCTCAGGCGGTAAAACTGTGGCAGACATCGAAATACTCGCTTACTCCCTCACTCCATTCTATTGGACGCGCTGCCTCCCGACACGACTCGCCCCCCCAGCCCCTCCCGGCTAGCTCGCTAACTTGCTGACTCGCCGACTCGCTCCGCTTCATCTAACCTTCCATCATGTCCTCTGCGATCCCCGCTCCCGACCACCTCTTTGCGCCCTTCCAGCAACGCAGCCTCACGCTGCCCAACCGCATCGTCTGCTCGCCGATGTGCCAGTACAGCTCGGTCGACGGCTTCGCCAGCGACTGGCATCTGGTCCACCTGGGCGCCCGGGCCATCGGCGGCGCGGGCGCAGTCATCACCGAAGCCGCGGCGGTCAGCCCCGAGGGCCGCATCACCCCCGGCGACCTCGGCATCTGGAAGGAGGAGCACATCCCCGAACTCACCCGCATTACGCAATTTCTCAAGGCCCAGGGCAGCGTTCCCGGCATGCAACTTGCCCACGCCGGACGCAAGGCCAGCATGGCCGTCCCCTGGGAGAAACCGCGCACCCTCCCACCCGATGAAGGCGGTTGGGAGAATGTCGTTGCACCCTCCGCCGAGCGCTACTCGCCCAGCTATCCGCTTCCGCACGAGCTTGATCGCAGCGGCATGGACAAGGTCGTCGCCGACTTTAGCGCGGCGGCAAGGCGCGCTGCTGTAGCAGGTTTTCTGCTCGTCGAGGTCCACGCCGCCCACGGCTACCTGACCCACGAGTTCCTTTCACCGCTATCCAACACCCGCACCGACGAGTACGGCGGATCGCTGGCCAATCGGGCAAAAATTCCGCTGGAGATCATCCGCGCCGTGCGTTCGGCCTTCCCGCAAGAGCTGCCCGTCTGGGTACGCCTCTCGGTCACCGACTGGGTCGACGGTGGCCTGAGCGTCGACGACGCCGTCGAGTTCGCCAAACTCGTCAAGCTCGAGAGCATCGACCTTATCGATGTCTCCTCCGGCGGCAACTCGCCCTTGCAACAGATCCCCGTCGGCCCCGGGTATCAGGTCGCCTTCGCCGAGCGCCTCCGCCGCGAGGCAGGCATCGCCACCGGCGCCGTTGGCATGATTACGGAGCCCGCGCAGGCCGACCAGATCGTCCGCACCGGCCAGGCCGATGTGGTGCTCCTGGCCCGCGAACTCCTCCGCCAACCTTACTGGCCTATCCACGCCGCCGAGACGCTGCAATATCCCGCAAGCTGGCCCAAGCAGTATGAGCGCGCTGCGCTGGGTAAAGTAGAACGCCGCCAGCCGCTGCCTTTCTAATCCCTAACCCCTACTCCCTGCTTTTAAGGAACCACGGGGAGTACCGCCTAAAATACTGGTTTCCCGTTGCTTAGCGTCCTATACTTCAACTCAAAGCCTCCACCGCGAGGCCTGAGACGCTATGGGCACGCATCAGCCAATCCGCAAGATTGTCACCCCAGCCACACCGGAGATCCCGGACAAGCTCTACTTCCGGATCGGCGATGTCTCCAAGCTGTGCGCGCTCCCAGCCTACGTTCTCCGCTTCTGGGAGACCGAGTTTCCGCAACTGAAGCCCCACAAGGGCGGCACCGGCCAGCGCCTCTACCGCAAGCGCGACGTGGAGATGGTGCTGCGCATCAAGAGCCTGCTCTACGACCAGGGCTACACCATCCCCGGCGCCCGCCAGGTCTTCAAATCCGAGGCCAAGCCAGGCTCTCCGGAGGCGGTTGTCGCAGGTTCCTTCGCCGAAGCCCAGCCCGCCCGCGAACCCGTCTCCAATCTGCAACGCGAGACCCAGTTGCAGGCCCTGCGCAACGAACTGACCGCAATCCTCGGCATCCTCTCCAGCCCGCTACAAAGCTCAGCTCAACCGGAGACCGGCGGCAAGCTGAAGACCATGCGCCCGCGCCTGGTGCTGGAACGCAATCCAAAGCCCGTAGCGGTTCCCGCACCCACGACCTTGAGCCTGAAACAGCCCGGCTTGTTCGGCGACGAACCCGCTGAGCCAGCCTGATGACCCCGCCATCCGGCGAGCCGCGCCCCGCAAGCAAAACCCACACCGCCGCCTCCGCCACCATGTTGCTGATGGCCAGCTCCCTGTTCTCCGGCGTGCTCGCGCTCATCCGCATCAAGTACGTCAACTACCTCTTCGGCGCGGGTGTTGCGCAGGACGCCTACCGCGCCGCCTTCACCCTGCCCGACCTCATCAACTACTTCCTGATCGGCGGCGCCGCGTCGATCTCCCTCATCACCGTCCTCAACCGCTATCGCGAGGCGGATGACGATGCAGGCGCCGACCGCGCGCTCTCCGTCATCCTCACCACTATGCTCGTCGTGCTTGGCGCTGGTGTGCTGCTGGGCGAAATCTTCGCGCCGCAGTACGTCTGGCTGGCCAACAAGGGCTTCCGCGGCGACGACATGCGGATTGCGCTGTGCGCCTCGCTCACGCGGATCATCCTGCCCGCGCAGTTGTTCTTCTTCATCGGCAGCGTGATGAGCTCGCGGCTACAGGTGCGCAAGATATTCCTCTACCAGGCCTTTACGCCGCTGATCTACAACTGCGGCATCATCGCCGGTGCAATCTTTTTGCATGCGCGCTATGGGATTTACTCGCTCGCCTGGGGTGTGTTGGCCGGCGTCATCGTCGGCTCCGCGCTGCTGAACTCGCTCGGCGCCTTCCGCACCGGGTTACATTTCACGCCGCGTGTCGACTTCAACGCCCCGGCCTTCCGCGAGTGGCTCAAGCTCTCCCTGCCGCTCATGGTCGGCGTCTCGCTGGTCATGTTCGACGGCATCTTCCTCAAATACTTCGCCTCGCTGCAGGTCGGCGGCATCACCCTGATCTCGAACGCCAAAGACCTCTTCAACGCCCCCTTCAACATCATCGGCCCCGCCGCCGGAGCCGCGTCGCTTCCCTTCTTTGCGTCGTTGTTCCAGCAACAGCGGGAGTATGACTTTTCGGCATCCGTAGGCCGCTCTGTCTCGAGATTGTTCGCCGTCGGCCTGCTGGTCTCCGCATGGATGCTCGCGCTGGCGCCGTGGCTGATGGACCTCTTCCGCGGCGGCAAATTCAACCGCGCCGACACCGCCGGCATGACCAAGCTCTTCATGATCCTGGCTGTGACTTTAGCTGTGTGGGCCGTGCAAGGCATCTACGCCCGCGCCTTCTACGCTGCCAGCGACACCCTCACCCCGGCCATCACCGGCACGGTCATCGTGCTGCTCTCCGTGCCACTTTATTGGGGCCTCTTCCACAACCTCGGCCTCACCGGGCTGGCTATCGCCTCCGACATCGGCATCCTCGCACAGACCGTCGCGCTCGCCATCCTGCTTCATCGCAAGCGCCTCGTAAGTCTCGCCCACATCGAGTACGCTGAGCTAGGCCGCGCCCTGCTCGCCGCGCTCATCGCCTTCATCGCAGCATGGGGACTGGTCCGCGCCATACCACCGGTCTCCACTCACCCCGGCGACGTACTGGTCATCGCCGCCGGCAGCATCGCATGGCTGATCGCCGCGGGTGTCATGCTGCTCGTCACCCGCTCAAAACTGCCCGCGCAAATACTTCGCCGCAAGACCGCCTAGGCGCTTTTCTCTACACTCTACTGTCTACCCTCTACACTCTGTATCTAAGCATCTTTCGCGTCGATATACTCCTCATGCCAGGCAGTCTGGATCGCCTCCAGCAGCCCCTCGTTCGACTTCGCCGGATCGCCCACAAACCCCGGCAGCTGTGTCACCCACTTATGCAGGTCGGTAAACCTCACCGAGTACGGATCGGTGTCCGGAAACATCTCCTGCAGTTGAATCCCAATCTCTTCCGTATCTGTCCAATCGATCTCTCGCGGCATGGTCGTTCTCCTGCAAGCTAGTTTACTTCTCCACCGGATGCTGTAGCGTGATGCCGCGGCCATCGGGGTCGCGGAAGGACAGCGTACGGAAGGCTTATGTCCCACCGTACTTGGTAAGGCTCGGCGGTTTGCACGCCACGCCAGCGGCCTTCAATTTTTCGTAAGCGCCGTCGACATCCGGACAGTCGTAGAAGAACCAGGTGCCGAACCGCGGCTCGCCTTGCCGAGGTCGTTCGGCAGGCCGTTCGCCTTCGTCGTATTCGGTGTTGAGCATGATGTACGAATCGCCCGCCCGCATCATGCACCAGTGAAACAACTCCTCGCCGTCCTCCGTTGCATACGCCGGTGAGCGGTTCACGATCTCGAACCCCAAAAGCTCGCGATAAAACCGCACGGTCGTGGGCATGTCCCACACGCTCATCAGCGTGCAGAGGTCCTTAACCTCAATGGCTGACATCTCCACCTCTTTAGCGACCCATGCCTTCAAAGCCAACGACTGATAAATGTCTCCCTCGTGAGGTTGGGGCAGTGGACTCTCAAGCAAAGGCACATAAGGTATTAGCCCTTAGGCCCGTAGTACTTGGCTGCTACATGCCGTTCCCATTTCCGCCACGGAAGACACTCCCAGCCTATCGAAATCCGCAAGTCCAGCCAACCCAGTGCCCAACGCGATAGAATCATCCCAGCACATGCCTACCGAAACACAACCCGCTCCAGCCACCAAATACGAGCCCGGAACGGCCCCAGCGAAGCGCCGCATGACCGCGCGCCGACGCCTCATCGCCGCCGCGCGCAAGCTCCGCGAGATCGGGTCGATAGCCAGTGCGGTGGCAA
>Ga0302314_10010330_pt1 | contig 16353 bp, 13 predicted proteins | sample III_Palsa_N2_3_FD_200533 | JGI IMG/M metagenome (GOLD analysis project Ga0302314, IMG submission 200533) | Peat permafrost microbial communities from Stordalen Mire near Abisko, Sweden - III_Palsa_N2_3 | ecosystem: Environmental > Terrestrial > Soil > Palsa > Peat permafrost | place: Sweden... | reverse complement strand
TGGGCTTTGAAAATTGAGTGGTATGCACGGTATACTTCGCGGCTCGCCCTATTCAACAGGCCCGTATCCGCGGGCAGATTACCACTCGGAGTTTCCATGCCCAACGTAAAAGTTCGCGAGAACGAGCCGTTCGAGATCGCACTGCGTCGTTTCAAGCGTACCTGCGAAAAGGCCGGCGTGCTCGCTGAAACGCGCAAGCGCGAGTTCTATGAGAAGCCGACCCAGGAGCGCAAGCGCAAGCGCGCTGCTGCCGTCAAGCGCCACCTGCGCCGCTTGTCGCGTGACGTGTCGCGCAAGACCCGCCTGTACTGAGTTTCCCGATCTGCCGTTTATCGGCAGGTCCGCCGGCGCTTCGCGCCAGGCACACAGGAAACACGGTTGGCGCCAGCTCTAACAAGAGCCGCTCGCAGCCACCGCAAGCACATCGGATCGATCTGGCCGGTGTTGTCCCCAGGGGCAACGCCGGCTTTGTCGTTTCCGTAGAATGACTTTCCCGCCGCCATTTCCTCTCTATTGGAGATTCCCCGCATGACGCTCAAATATCAGCTCACCGAAGACATGAAAAACGCCATGCGCGCCGGCGAGAAGCACCGACTGGGCGTGATCCGGCTGATGCTGGCGGCGATCAAGCAACGCGAGGTCGATGAGCGGATCGAGCTTGACGACACCCAGATACTCGCCGCACTGGAAAAGATGCTCAAGCAGCGGCGTGACTCAGTCAGCCAGTTCGAGGCGGCCAGTCGCGAGGATCTGGCGATCATCGAGCGCGACGAGATGGCCGTGATCGAAACCTACCTGCCGACCAAGTTGAACGAAGCCGAGATCGACGCCCTGGTGACCGCGGCAATAGCCGATACAGGCGCCAGCTCCGCGCGCGACATGGGCAAGGTCGTTGCGGCGGTCAAGGAAAAGGCCGCCGGCCGCGCCGACATGGCCGTGGTGTCCGGCAAGATAAAAGCTCGACTGGCCTGATTTACCGCCCACTTCAGCCTCGATTTTGCATGGAAAAGTGACATTTTGACGGCCAATGGGCCGTTTCATGCATTCTCTTCACAGGCCTGCCCCAAGAATGCCGCACGCATCGCGTCCGGCCACTCCGGCCATCACCATCGTAGGGAGTACACCATGCTGAAGTGGGCCATTATTTTTGCCATCATCTCGCTCGTTGCCGGCTGGCTCGGCTTCGGCGGCGTATCCGGCGCAGCCGCTACCATCGCCAAGGTGCTGTTCGCCATCTTCATCATCATTTTCCTGATCATCGTGCTGGGCCTGGTCGGCATCGTCCACCTGTTCTGACCCGCTTGATCAGTGGTGCATTGAACGGCGCCTTCGGGCGCCGTTTGTTTTGGGGCCAACCCGGCTCTTTCGAACCAAATTCAAAGCAACCAACCGCTAGACTAGTGACCTGATGCGCGGCCTGATTCCCGACAGCTTTATCGATGAACTGCTTGCCCGCGTCGACATTGTCGACGTGATCGAGCGGCGTGTGCCGTTGAAAAAAGCCGGGCGCGAATGGACAGCCTGCTGCCCGTTCCACAACGAACGCTCGCCATCGTTCTACGTGAGTCCGGCGAAGCAGTTTTTTCATTGCTTCGGCTGCGGCGCACACGGCAGTGCGGTGAAGTTTCTGATGGATTACGAGCGGCTGGAATTTCCCGACGCGGTCGAGGAGCTGGCGCAGACGCTGGGCATGACGGTGCCGCGCGAAGGTGGCCGTGAAGCGGCGCCGCGCGAGGACAAGACCGATCTCTACGCGCTGCTCGACAGCTCAGCCAGCTGGTATCAGAGCGAACTGCCAAAGAGCAAAGACGCGCAGGCGTATTGCAAGAAGCGCGGGCTGGATGCGGAAACCATCGCGCGCTTCCGCATCGGCTGGGCGCCAGCCGGCTACGACGGCGTGATCAAGTCGCTCGGCAACAGCGAGCGGCGCATGCAGCTGCTCAACGAAGCCGGCATGGTGGCGAGCAGCGAACAGGGCCGCAAATACGACCGTTTCCGCGAGCGGCTGATGTTTCCGATTCTCGATCGGCGCGGCCGCGTGATCGCCTTCGGCGGGCGGGTGTTACAGGCGGAGCAGACGCCCAAGTACCTCAACTCGCCCGAGACACCGCTATTCCACAAGGGTCGCGAGCTGTTTGCGCTGTGGCAGGTGAAGCAGGCCAACAGCAACCTGCAGCGCATCGTGGTCGTCGAAGGCTATATGGACGTCATCGCCCTGCATCAGGCCGGGCTACCGATTGCCGTGGCCACCCTGGGTACGGCGACCACGCCGGAGCATACCGAGGTGCTGTTCCGTACGGCACCGGACGTGGTGTTCTGTTTCGACGGCGACCGTGCTGGCCGCGCCGCGGCGTGGAAGGCGCTGGAATCCGCACTGCCGCGCCTGCGCGATGGCCGTCAGGCCTATTTCCTGTTTTTGCCCGATGGCGAAGATCCCGACTCGCTGGTGCGCAAAGAGGGCAAGGAAGGTTTTGAAAAACGCATCAAGGAAGCGATGCCGCTATCGGACTATTTTTTCAACGAGCTCTCGCACGACGTCGAGATGGGCAGCCTCGATGGACGCGCGCGACTGGCAGAACGTGCCAGACCGTTGATTGGCAAGTTGCCCGATGGCGCCTTCCGCGATCTGATGGCGCAGGAGCTAGAACGGCGCAGTGGCGCGCGCGCACTGATCCCGCCCGAAGCATCGACACATCGGGCCGTACAACGGCCGGTGGCAGTACAACGTTCGCTGGTACGCAGCGCCATATCGCTGCTGCTCGCGCAGCCTGGCGTCGCCGATCAGGTGGAAAAACCGTACCGCTTCCTGCAGCTCGACAAACCCGGCGTCGGCCTGCTGGCCGAGCTGCTCGACATTGCCCGTTCACGGCCCGGAATAAATCCGGCAATGCTGGTCGAACACTTTGCCGAGCGCGAGGAATATCCCTCATTGCAAAAGTTGATGGCGGCCATATCGGTCGGTGAACCCGAGGCACAGCGCATCGAATTCATGGAGGCACTTGGCCGCATGGAAGCGCAAGTAGTCACGCTGCGTCGTGAAGCGTTGCACGCAAAGATGAGTCAGGGCCCGCTCGACAACGTCGAGAAGGCCGAGCTGCGCGAACTGCTCGCTGCGCGTGTAACAAAGCCAGGCGAGAACTGACTTTCGTCAGAAAGGACCTGTGTTGCCGGCAAGAAACCAGTGGTTCGCCGGCAACACCGATCAAAATAATCAGCCTTTCAGCTTCACCGCAAACTTGGCTACGCGCTCACCCAACAGACGAGCCGTTTCCAGATCACCCGAACGCGGTGCTTCATCCGGCGAAGCGTCCGATGGCGAAATCGCCAGGGCACCGGCCGAGCCAGCCGTCCAGTTCACGTCGGTCGGGCCATTTTCCTTTTTATTGGATGGCAACAGGCCGGTACCGATCCAGATCTGGCCGTGCTGCTGCGACAGCGTGAAGAAATAGGTGATGGTGGAAAACTTGTCACCATTGACCGAAGCCGAGTTGGTAAAACCTGCCGCGATCTTGTCCTTCCATGCACTGGTGAACCAGGGTTTGGAACTCGCGTCGGCAAATTTCTTGAACTGCCACGCCGGGCCGCCCATGTAGGTCGGGCTGCCGTAGATGATCGCGTCCTGCGCATTCAGCGACTCCCACGCATCGTCCGGCAGATTGCCGTCCTGATCGATGCGAAACAGGCTCACTTCGACACCGGAAACGCCAGCGACACCCTTCTGCACCGCTTCAGCCTGCTTGGCGGTATGGCCGTAGCCACTGAAATAGACAATCGCGATTTTTGTCATGGGACGCTCCTAGGGGTTATGTACAAAAGGCCAGACAAATATGCGAGCCCAGACATTCAGCGTACGCGATGAAACCACCGCGCTGCCAGCTCTGCTGGTGGGACACACTGTCGCCCCTCGGGCAACGGTAATGCAACGTGTGGGATGATGCCGCTTTGTCGCCACCTACCGGCCGCCCGCCGGCATGCATGGATCTGCTCGAACGACTGGTCACCATTTTTGCCGAGAACGGCTACGTTGCGGTGTTTATCGCGCTGATGATCTGCGGCGCTGGCCTGCCGTTGCCCGAGGATGTCACCCTGGTTGCTGGCGGCGTCATCGCCGGGCTGGGCTACGTCAACGTGCACGGCATGTTTGCGCTGGCGATGTTCGGTGTGCTGCTGGGCGACTCGGCAATTTTCCTGCTCGGTCACCGTTATGGCGCGAATATCCTTAAATGGCGCTTCGTGGCGCGCATCCTGACCCCAAAGCGCTACAAGCTTGTGCAGGAAAAATTTGCCAGCCATGGCAACCGCATGCTGTTCGTCGCACGCTTCCTGCCCGGCATGCGCACGACCATGTACATCACCGCCGGCATCAGCCATCGCGTGTCGTTTACCCGCTTTCTGCTTATCGACGGGCTGGCCGCGCTGATCAGTGTGCCGTTCTGGGTGTATCTGGGCTATTTCGGCGCCGACAACCACGAGTGGCTGATGAAGTGGATGGGCCGGGGCCAAAGCAGCCTGTGGGCGCTGGTCGGTGTCATCGTGGTCCTGCTGCTGGTGCTCTGGTGGCGACACCGGCGTCGCGCAGCCGACGCGCACGCCGGCAACAAGTCGAGCTGAAGTTGCCGGTTACTTGGATGCGCGCGTCTGCGCCAGTGGCACGGCCATCGGCGCCTTCGGATCAGCGCCCATCACGTCCTGCCGATGCCACCAACCGCCGCCGAGTGCCTGGAACAGCGCGACGGTATCCGCAAAGCGGCCGACCTGCGCCGTAGCCAGAGCAATCTGCGCCTGCTGTGAAGTCTGCTGGGCACTCAGCAGCACAGCCTCGCCGATATCCCCGAGCGCCAGCTGGCGCTGCGCGATGGCCAGACTTTTCGACGCGGCGTTCGCGGAAGTCTGCGCGGCAGCGAGTGCGTCGCTGTCGGAGCGAATCGCGTAAAGCGTATCGGCCACATTCTGGAACGCGGCGATCACGGTGCTACGGTACTGCGCCTCTGCCTGATCGTTCGCCGCCTTCGCCGCGCGCTCCTGGTGCATCAGGCTGCCGCCCTCGAAGATCGGTTGTGCGACACCGGCGCCGAGGCTCCAGAAATTCGTTGCATCCTTGAAGAGGTCGTTGAAACGCGTGGGTGAGCTGCCGGCGCCCGCACTCAACGTCAGTTTGGGAAAACGATTGGCGATAGCCACACCGACCTGCGCATTCGCTGAATGCCACTGCGCCTCGGCGGCGCGCACATCGGGGCGCTGCCGCACCATCTGCGAAGGAATTGACAGCGGCAGATCGTGCGGCAGTTGCAAATCGGCGAGAGTAAAATGGACGGCTATATCGTCACTCGAATAAGTACCCAGCAATGCCGCCAATGCATCACGTTGCTGCGCCAGCTGCTTTTCCAGCGGCGGCAGGGTCGCCTGCGCCTGCGCCAGCAAGGCCACCTGCGCGGCGACATCGGACTCGGCCAGTTGGCCCAGCGCGAGCTCGCGGCGAACCGTGGCCAGAATCCTCGTCTGGCCGTCGATGATGTCGTGCGTCACCGCGATCTGCGCGCGCAGGCCGGCTTCCTGGATCGCTGCCAGCACCACGTTCGACGTCAGAGTCAGATACGTCGCCTCGAGCTGGAAACGCTGCACCTCGGCCTGCGCCTGCAGCGACTCCACCGCACGCCGGTTGCCACCGAAAATATCCGGCGTGTACGACACCGTAACCTGCGCCGTGGTCAGCGTGTAGTAGTTCGCGTTGGACTCCAGCGGGCTGGATAGCGTGGACGGATTGCGCTGGCGGGTGGTGTTGATGCCGGCATCGACCGAGGGATAGTACGAACCTTTTTGTGCCGCCACATTCTCCTGCGCCTGGCGCAGCGCGGCGCGCGCACCCTGCATGCCGGGATTGGAGGCCAGCGCCTGCGTGATCAGCTGATTCAGCGCCGGCGAATGGAACAGCGCCCACCACTGCGCAGGCACTTGCATGTCGGCAACGAAGTGCTGGGCGTCGCTGTCGCCGGCATTCGTCGCCGTCGTTGCGGCATACCCAGCGTAATGATCCACCGGCGGTGCGGCCGGCTGTTTAAAGTTCGGACCCACCATGCAGCCGGCCACGAACAATGGCGTCAGCAAGATAGCGGAACGAACGATGGCGGTGGCACGCGGCAGCCGTCCGTAATTGAAAAGATTCATCGTCAGATCGCCTCGCGAATGATGCATCGCGCGCATTGGCATCAGTGAAATGCGCATGCTTATTTTCCCCCGACCGCACGCGACTTGCGTGCCGCGCGGCGTTCAATGGCGTACTCCATCGCGAAATAGAACGCCGGCAGGATAAACAGCGTCAGCAGGGTCGCGATCGGCAAACCGCCGACCACGACGGAAGCCAGTCCGCGCTGCACATCAGTACCGATACCGGTCGCCATCGCCGCCGGCAGCATGCCGACGCTGGCGACAGTCGCGGTCATCAGCACCGGACGGAACCGCTCGGTGGCACCGGCCACTACCGCCTCCTCGATCGACAAACCGCCAGCGCGCACGCGGTTGATGTTGGAGATCATGATGATGCCGTTCTGCACCGCCACGCCGAACAGCGCGATAAAGCCGACCGCCGTCGCAATGTTCAGCGTCTCGCCGCGCAGATGCAGCGAAATCAGTCCGCCCAGCGTGGCTAGCGGTACTACGGCCAGCACGAGCAACGACTGGCGCAGTTTGCCGAACTCGGCATACAGAAACACCGCCATGATCGCCATCACCAGGCCCAGCACCACGATCAGCCGCGCCTGCGCGCGCTGCTGATTCTCGAACGTGCCAGCCCACTCGGTGCGATAAGTCTGCTTGTCGAAATGCACCTTCTGGTCAATCTGGTGCTGCGCATCGGCGAGATATTCCGATAACGCACGATCGCGGTTGTCGGCACGGATGGTCAGTGCGCGCTCGTTCTTCTCGTGCGAGATCGTGCTCTCGCCAGTTTTCAGGCTGATGTGTGCGACCTCTTTCAACGGAATCTGCGCACCGTTCGCCGCGGACAATGGCAGATTGCCGATCGCTTCAAGATTATTGGCCACCGCCTGCGGCACGCGCGCGGTAACGTTGTAGGTGCGGTCACCGACATATACTTGGGTAATCGGCGCGCCACCGATAGCCGTCTGAATCAAAGCGCTGATGTCGGCCACATTGATGCCATAGCGTGCGGCCGCCATGCGGTCGGCCTCGATCGCCAGCTGCGGAATCGGTGGCTCCTGGAAGATCGATGCATCGGCGGTACCGTGCACGCCCTTGAGTACATCCACGATGCTGTTGCCGATGCGCCGCATCTCGCCGAGGTCATCGCCGTAGATGCGCATCACCAGCGGGCTGTGCGCGCCGCCGATCATGTCGTTTTCGCCATCGACAATCGGCTGGCTGATGCCGATGCTCATGCCCGGCAGCTGCTGCATGCGCGCATTGAACTTGCGCAAAAACTGCGCCTTGGTCTCACCGTTGGCCCAGCTGCTGTAAGGCGTCAGGCCAACGGCAGACTCCACATGCGAGGGTGTCCACGGATCGGTGCCGCTGTCGTTGCGGCCGAGCTGCGTGACGATGTACGACACCTCGGGAAACTCGCGCACCGCCCGGCGCAGTTCGCCAGTCATCTCGCTGGCCTTGTCCAGCGACAGACCGCTGGGCATCTGCACCTGCAGCCACAGTGAACCTTCATCGAGATCCGGCAGAAACTCGCGACCCAGCGAACCGCCGAGAAACACCACCGCCAGCAACGCCACACCGGTGATCACGTACACCACCGGCAGATGATTCAGCAGCTTGTCGAGTACGCGGCTGTAGCCGTGCTGCAAGCGCTCCAGCGGCTTGTTGTGGAACAGCTTGCGCGGCTTGCGCAGCGCGATGTAGGCCAGCCCCGGCGTCAACGTGATCGTGCATAGCAGTGCGGCGAGCAGTGCAAAGCCGACCGTGAACGCCATCGGCGCAAACAGCTTGCCTTCCGCATGCTCGAACGCGAGCAGCGGCGCATACGCGGTGATGATGATCAGCGTGGCGAAGAAAATCGAACGACCGACATGCGAGGTCACCGTCATCACATCGTCTTCGGTCAATGGCTCGTCGGGCTTCTCCTCACGCCGTCGCAAAATCGCCTCGGTCACCACGATGGTGCCGTCGACGATCACGCCGAAATCGATCGCGCCCAGCGAGAAAAGATTCGCCGGCATCTTTAGAAAATGCATCAGGATGAACACGGTCACCAGCGACATCGGGATCGCCACCGCCGCCACCAGCGCGGCGCGCACGTTGCCAAGAAAAAGGATCAGCACGATGCAGACTAGGCCGACGCCTTCCATCACCGTATGCAGCACTTTTTCCTTGGTCGCCTTGACCAGATCATCGCGGTCGATATACGGCACGATGCGCACATCCTGCGCCGCCAGTCGCTGATTGAGCTCAGCAACCTTGGCATGGATCCCTTCGAGCACGCGCGAGGGATTTTCGTACTTCAGCAGATCGACGATGCCCTCGATGGTGTCGGGGTTGTTGTCCTTGCCCAGAATGCCCTCGCGCACCTGGTGGCCATACTGCAGCTTGCCCAGATCGCGCACGAACACCGGCACGCCGTTCGACTGCGTCACCACGATTTCACCAAGATCCTGCAGCGTATGCACCATGCCGATGCCGCGCACGATGTAGGACTGCTCGCCGCGCGTGATGCGGCCGCCGCCGGCGTTGGCGGTGTTGGCGGAAATCGCGCTGCTGACCTGGTTGACGCTGACCTTGTAGCGCAGCAGCTGGGCCGGATCGAGCTCCAGCTGAAACTCCTTGGTGAAGCCACCGAACACGTCGACGTTGGCCACCCCCGGCACCTGCTGCAGGGCCGGCACGATGGTCCAGTTTTGCAGCTCGGACAGCTGCATCAGGTTCTTGCTGTCCGACTCTAGCGTGTAGCGGTAGATCTCGCCGGCCGGTCCCGACACCGGATCAAGACTCGGCGTAATGCCAGGCGGCAGCGTGACCTGCGCCAGCCGCTCGGTAACGCGCTGACGCTCCCAGTAATCCTCCGCGCCGTCCTTGAAGATCATGGTGATCAGCGACAGACCGAAGGTGCTGCTGGAACGGATATTCACCAGGCCAGGCGTGCCTGCAAGCCCGCGCTCCAGCGGCGTGGTGATCTGCTGCTCGATCTCCTCGGCCGCCAGTCCCGGCACCTGGGTCGTCACCTGCACGGTGACATCGCTGAGCTCGGGATAGGCCTCGATCGCCAGCTGTGTCCATGAGTAATACCCGAACAGCGCAACCAGCACCGTCACCACCAGAAACAGCACGCGGCGGTGGAAACAAAAGCGCAGGATCGCGTTAATCATTGAGCAGCACTCCGCCTTTCACCACGATGCGATCGCCCTGGCGCAAGCCAGACAGCACGCGGGTACCGGTGCCCTCATCCTCACCCAGCTGCACGGTGCGGCGCTGGAACGTCCACGGCGATACCTCGACCAGCACCGTGGTGCTGTCGTTGTTCATCAGCAGGGCCGACTCGGGCACGAACACCTGCGCCGGCTGCGCGGCAGCAAAAGTGGCGGTGGCAAACATGTTGGCTTTCAGGCGGCCATCGGCGTTGGCGATGACGATGCGCACCATGCCGCGGCGTGTGTCCGGCTGCAGTACGCTGCTGACCGAACCGATGCGACCGTGCAGCACGCTGCCCGGATACGCCGACAGCGACACATCGGCAGGCTCGCCCGGCTTCAGCAGAGCGAGATCGTCTTCCGCGACATCGGCGGTAACCCAGACCGAATCGAGGTTGACGATAGTCATCATCGACGCAGTGACGTCGTTGACGTAGGTGCCGACTGCTATCGACAGTGCGGTGATGCTGCCGTCCATCGGTGCGAGCACGTTGATGCCGGCACCAGCAGCATGTTTGCTGCTATCGCCCGTACCGCCAACTGCCGCCAGCCGTGTCTGCGCTCGCTGGTATTCGTCCAGCGCCTGGGTATAGCTACTCTGCGCGGCCTGCAGATCCTTGACTGCCGCGCCGCCGGCCTGCTGCACGCCTTGTGCGCGATCCAGACTTTTTTTCGCAAGGTCCAACGCATCGCGCGCCTTGGACGCATCGCTGACGGCCTGCGCGAAGTCACCGGAGGTGATCACGGCAAGCAATTGCCCGCGATGCACCGTGTCGCCCAGGCCAACCTTCAGCGCAATGACCTTGCCCGCCAGCGGCGGCAGGATATTCGCCGTGCGCGCCGGATCGGCCTCGACCATCGCCGGCGCCGTGAGTGTATGCGGCAACACGCGCAGCTCGACCGTCTGCACCTGCAGGCGCGAGCGCAGCGGCGACTGATCCGGTATGCGCAACAGGCCGTGATCGTCGATCACCGCTGGCTGCGATAGCGCTTCTTTGGACGTGCTGGAGCAGCCGGCGAGCAACGCAATAAACGCGATGGCGGCGAAGCGGCGGGTCAAATTTCTAGTGGATTGAAAGCGCATGGGCTTCCCCTTCATGCAACAGGCTCAGGCGTGCGTCGACTGACGGGCAGCCGGCGCATCGCGGGAACGGCAGGGGATAGCTGGCAGCTCAAACAGAGCTGCCGGGCGCATCCCGGACCGCGGTCAGGCCATCAACAGCCGCCGCATCCGGGCATGGCTCCTGGACGGAGCTTGCGCGTTTACGACGTCAGAACGACGGCACGGTATTCAACGAAAAACTTTCACACGGCTTAAATCGAGAATCGGGATCCAAGGTCGTTACTCTCCTGCGCTCATCCCATGTGCCGGATGAGCTTGTGGATGGCTGCGCAACCTCGCCGTAAAACTCGGCCCGGTTACGCATGATGTCGATGAATTGTTACAGCCAGCGGCCGTAACGGCGGATGTAGATCAGTTTCATGAGCTGGGTCAGCACGCAGTAAGCCAGCACCGTGGCCGCCAGCCAGCCGAAGTAAATACCGGGCAGCTCGACCATGCCGAGCTTGTGGCCGATGCTGAAGTACGGAATCAACATGCCGATGATGATGATCGCCGTGGTCAGACCGAGCACCGGTGCGGCGGCCGAACTTTGCAGGAACGGAATCTTGCGCGTGCGGATCATGTGCACCACCAGGGTCTGCGTGAGCAGGCTTTCGATAAACCAGCCGGACTGGAAGAACGCCTGATGTGCCGGGTTGTTCGCTCCGAACACGTACCACAGCAGCGCGAACGTGGTCATGTCGAACACCGAGCTGGCCGGACCGATCCACACCATGAACCGGCCGATGTCGCCGGCGTCCCACTTGCGCGGCTTGCGCAGGTATTCGTCGTCCATGCGGTCGAACGGAATCGACAGCTGCGAGATGTCGTACAGCAGATTCAGCACCAACACCTGCAACGGCAGCATCGGCAGAAACGGCAGAAACAGGCTGGCGATCAGCATGCTCAGCACGTTGCCGAAATTCGAGCTGGCGGTCATCTTGATGTACTTCATGATGTTGCCGAAGGTGACGCGGCCTTCCAGCACGCCCTCCTCCAGCACCATCAGGTTTTTTTCCAGCAGGATGATGTCGGCCGACTCCTTCGCGATATCGGTCGCGGTATCCACCGAGATACCGACGTCCGCCTCGCGCAAGGCTGGCGCATCGTTGATGCCATCACCGAGAAAGCCGACCGTATGACCCTGTCGCTGCAGCGACTTCACTACGCGCGCTTTCTGTAGTGGCGACATCTTGGCGAAGATCGTGGTGCGCTTGACCAGTTCGTCCAGCGCGGCGTCCTCCAGTGCTTCTATATCGCGGCCCTGGGCCGAGTGCGTGACATCCAGACCCACCTCGCGGCAGATCTTGCGCGTCACCGCCTCGTTGTCGCCGGTGATCACCTTCACTTCCACGCCATGGTGATGCAGCGCGGCGATGGCGGTGGCGGCACTGTCCTTGGGCGGATCGAGGAAAGCCAGGCAGCCGATCGCCACTAGCTCGGCCTCGTCCTTGACGCCATAGATATGCGTGATGGGCGGCTCGCGCTTGATCGCCACCACCAGCACACGCAGGCCATCTTCATTGAGGCGGCGGGTCATCGCCTTGATCTCGCGACGGCGCTCGTCGGTCATCGGCACGATGGTGTCGCTGCCGTCTTCGGAAGCGCAGCGCTCGGAGCCGCAGATGGCCAGCATTTCCTCCACCGCACCCTTGCAGATCAGCAGGTGCTGATGATCGCCGTTGGCCAGCACGACGGACATGCGGCGACGCTGGAAGTCGAATGGAATCTCGTCGATAACCCGATACCGCAATACCGTGCTTTCCAGGTCACGGTGCTCGAGCACCGCCTTGTCCATCAGGTTTTTCAGGCCGGTCTGGAAATGGCTGTTGAGATAGCCGTACTCCAGTGCATCCTCGGACTCCTCGCCGTCGAGATCGAGATGCCGCTCCAGCACAATCTTGTCCAGCGTCAGCGTGCCGGTCTTGTCGGTACACAGCACATCCATCGCACCGAAGTTCTGGATCGCATTGAGGCGCTTCACCACGACTTTGCGCTTGGACATTGCCAGCGCGCCCTTGGCCAGGTTGGCGGTGACGATCAACGGCAGCATTTCCGGCGTGAGGCCCACCGCCACCGACAGCGCGAACAGCAGCGCTTCGAAAAAGCCGTGCTTGTACCACTGGATGCCCAGCACGATCGGCACCATCGCCAGCATGAAACGGATCAGCAACCAGCTGACGCTCTTTACACCGCGATCGAAACTGGTCTGCACGCGCTGGCCAGTGAGCGTACGAGCGATCGAGCCCAGGTACGTGCGCGAACCGGTTGACACCACCACCGCGCTGGCCGTGCCGCTGACCACGTTGGTCCCCATATAGCCGACGGTAGTGAGGTCGAGCGGGTTCTCATGCAGCGTGCCGCTGACGTGCGCATCGATCTGCGCCTGCGTCGGCGCCACCTTTTCCACCGGCAGCGATTCACCGGTGAGGATGGCCTGGCTGATGAACAGATCCTTGGCGGTGAGCAGGCGAATGTCAGCCGGCACCATGTCGCCCGCGGCCAGATGCACGATATCGCCAGCGACCAGCTCGCCGACCGGCACCTCGATGCGCTCGCTGTGGCCATCGGACGCCTTGCGCGTCACCGTGGCGGTATTGCGCACCATTGCCTTGAGGTTTTCGGCCGCGCGCGAGGAGCGGTATTCCTGGCTGAAACTCAGCAGCACGCTGATGCCGATCATCACGGCAATGATGATCGGCCCGGACAAATCATCCGGCGTCACGAACACCTGCACGATCGCCAGAATCAGCAGCACGATGATGAACGGGTTCTTGAACGCGCGCCAAAGCTGCCGCGTCCAGTGCGGCGGCTTTTCGTGCGACACCTCGTTGTTGCCGTCGCGGTCCAGCCGGTCGGCGATCTGCTCTTCATCGAGGCCGGCGGGACCTGTATCGAGATCGACAAACAGCGCCTCGCGATCGCGGAACGCTTCTTGCGCAACCGCAGCGCGCACGACAGATGAGCCGCTTTTGCCCGCAGCGGTGGGGATCACTGACTTGATCATGGTGTTATCCGGGGATGTTCTGGGAGCCCGTTTACGCCGTGGGCGAAACGGTCGGGCCATGCGTCAGGCGCAGGGCGGCGTGGCGATCGTCAGGACGAACGCCCTCGCTCCGCCCATGGCGGAGGCCACGCCTTGCAGATGGCAAGCAACTTCATGCCTGACTGGATAACAGAACTTTGTTGCGGTGAGTTTGCAGCGGGCCACGCTTTACACGTGCTGCAGCGGCAGCGCGCGCGGCAACCAGGTCCGCACGGCGCGGCATGTCGATAACCACGGCATTGACCACCGGGCGACTCAGCGGTGCGGGCACGGTAATCACACGGGCGACACGTGCCTGATCGCGACGACCGGACAGCACAAGGGAGCGCAAAGCGCGCAGAAAGCCAGGGGTGCGAAAGAATTTCATCGCCCATCTCCTCGAATACGACGCCAACGGCGCCGAGGGAGGTGGGCCGGGTTTCCCTAGTCGAGGAAAACGCCAGCCGACCGCAGGCGGTCGCCGCAGGTAATCAGCTTGTTATGCATTGCCGGCACCCGATGCTCGCGGATGTCGACGTTGCGACTAGGGTAAACGTCCATATGCCTTTTTTTGTCAGAACTGGGAGCTGATGGCAAGACACGCCTGTCAGCCCCAGTATTTTGCGACTGCAGCACGCGAGAGTCAACGCAAAAAACGCGGTTTATGACGAAAGTTGATGCGACAAGGATCGCGGTTCGCGCTTCATTCAAGAATCCGGAGGGCTGAATCAATTCGCCGCGCTGAACGCCAGACCCTGCCGCACTGCCGGCCCGACCAGCCAGTGGTCAGCCAGCAAGAATGCGAACAGTGCCATCAGATAGACGATGGAATAGTTGAATACCTTCATCGCGAAAAACTCGTCCGGCGGACGCAGCAAACGCACGGCGTAGTAAAGAAAGCCCGCGCCCAGCACCGCCGCACCACCGAGATAAATCAGGCCGCTCATGCCGGTCATCGCCGGCAGCAGGGTCACGATGACCAGCAGCACGGTGTAGTAGAAAACGTGCCAGCGTGTGTAGACCACGCCGTGCGTCACGGGCAGCATCGGCACCTGCGCGCGTGCGTAATCGTCGCGCCGGAAAATCGCCAGCGCCCAGAAATGCGGCGGCGTCCACACAAAGATGATCAGGCACAGCTGTAGCGCGAACGGATGCAGCGAATCGGTCACGGCAGTCCAGCCCAGCACCGGTGGAATCGCGCCGGCGAGTCCGCCAATCACGATGTTCTGCGGTGTTGCGCGCTTCAGGTACGCGGTATAGACCAGCGCATAACCGATCAGCCCGCCGAAAGTCAGCAGTGCGGTCAGCGGATTGACCAGCAACACCAGCACCAGCATCGAAACGATGCCCAGCGAAATGGCAAACACCAGCACCTGCCGTGGGGTGAGCTTGCCGGTGGCCAGCGGACGCCGCGCGGTACGTGCCATTAGTTTGTCGATGCGCTCGTCGATCAGGTGATTGAACGCCGCCGCCGAACCCGACGCCATCCAGATGCCGATGGTGCCGAACACCAGCGCCCGCCAGGGCGGGATGCCGGGCACGGCGAGGAACATGCCGATCACCGCGCAAAAAACCAGCAGCGCGACGACGCGCGGCTTGGTCAGTTGCAGATATTCGCGGATGTGGTCCATCTCAGCGGCGTTCCAGAATAAGAGTGGATGATGCATCTGACCGCGGTTGCGTCCGCGCCAGCGTGGCCAACAGTGTAAACAGCAGCAGCGCCGCCATCCCATTGTGCGCGGTCGCCACCGGCAACGGCAGACCGAACATCACGTTGCTGATGCCCAGCAGTACCTGGCATATCAGCGCCAGCACGATGGCAATGGCAAACAGCCGCAGGCCGCGGCGCGCCGTCTTGAACGACAGCCAGGCGAGATAGCAGAACACGACCAGCGCGCCGAATCGATGCGTCATCTGGATCGCAGTGCGCGCCGCCATGTCCAGCACGCCGCCCTCATAATTGACCCCAACGCCACGCCACAGCACAAAGCCCTGATGGAAGTCCGTCGCCGGCATCCACTGCCCACCGCACTGCGGAAACGCGCCAGCACCATAACCACATGCCAGTGCGGCGTAGTTCGCCGAGGTCCAGCCGCCGAGCGCAATCTGGCAGAACAGCAGCACGATGCCGATCACCACCAGCCGGCGCAAACCCGCCAGATGGTTATCGAACGCACCGACGCCGGCAAAGCGCAGCGCCGCGTAAGCCAGTAGCGCAAACGTGGTGATACCGCCAAGCAGGTGACCCATCACCACCACCGGTTTCAACAGCAAAGTCACCGTCCACATGCCGAGCATGGCCTGGAAGATGATCACCGCCAGCACCAGCACGCTGACCTTCCACGCGCCAGTGCGCTTCAATGCAAGCGCCGCTGTGATCGGCAAGGCAATCGCCAGCGCAGACAGCAGCGAAGAGAGTGCAAAATCATGGCGCTGATAGAAGACCACGCCGGCTACCGCAAATATCGCGGCGGCGATGACCGCGTAGCGCGCCGAAACCTTGCGCCAACTGGCGATCAGTGCGATCGCCAGAACGAGCATGCCCAACGTACCCGCCAGCACGCGATGCACCTGTTCGCGCCAGGCCTTGTCGGTTTCGAACGGTCGATCCGGATAGGCCAGGTTGGCCGCGGCAATGTCGTGCGCGTGTTCGGGCCAGGTCGCCTTGCCGTAGCAGGTCGGCCAGTCCGGACACGACAGGCCCGCGTTGGACAGCCGCACGAACGCACCGAACATCACCAGCCCGAACGCAAACAGCGCCGCCAGCAAGGTCAGCACGCGCAGGGCTTTGACGACGCGGGGAGACATCGCGACAGAGAACATCAGTGGATCACCTTCTGCAGATCCCGCGCCAGGCCGGC
>Ga0302314_10010329_pt1 | contig 16354 bp, 15 predicted proteins | sample III_Palsa_N2_3_FD_200533 | JGI IMG/M metagenome (GOLD analysis project Ga0302314, IMG submission 200533) | Peat permafrost microbial communities from Stordalen Mire near Abisko, Sweden - III_Palsa_N2_3 | ecosystem: Environmental > Terrestrial > Soil > Palsa > Peat permafrost | place: Sweden... | reverse complement strand
AATCGACACTGCTGACGCCGATACTGCCGGTCAGACCGTGGAGGACCCGTGCCTCCCACCCGCTGAAATGGCCAGACAGATCCTGGAAGCTGAGCAAGGTGTAGATGCTGTAGATCGTCTGTGGCGTCCCGGCCTTGAGCGCCCCGCCGTATTGGGAAAGCGGCTCGAAGACGCTCTCGAGCTGCCCGCCGTAGAACAACGCGGGATTGACGCCGGGTACGTCCTGCGCACCGACGTAGGAGAACTGCCCGCTCTGCGCGACGGTGGTGTCCCAGATCTTGAGGTTGGTGAAGGAGCCGATCATCGTCACGATCGGATTGATGACCCAGCGGGTCTCGAACTCCTCGCCCTTGGAGACGGTGCTGTTGTTGCTGACGAGGTCCTGCGCGACGTAGTCCGTGCGATTCTGGTCGAAGTAGTCGGCAGCCCAGTAGAGGTGACCGCCGAGCCAGCTGCCTTTGAGGCCGTACTCGTTGAGCTTCGAACCCGCCACGGCATTTCCGGTTCGCGAGGCGACGCCGTCGGTCACCGTATACAACTCGGTGGGATCTATCTCACCGGCCTCTCCGGTGGTCAGCGTGGCCTGGTGGGCGATGGTCACGTAGGGCCGCAGTTCCAGCGGCAGCGAGTAGGAGATGCTGGTGGACCAGGAGGAGTGATTCTCGGTGTCGTTGAACTCGTAGCCGGCGGTGTTTGCGACGGTATCGGTGTAGGAACCGGTATGGACGAAGAAATTGTCGTACCGGGCGCCCGCCAGGATGTCCAGGTGTTCGAAGAAGACGGCATCGGCCAGCAGGGCGTAGCCGGCGTCATTCCAGTAGCCGTGGGTATGATCTGACCAAGGCGTCGTGGTGGTGGGATCGGTTACGAGCGTCGGGAGAGAGCGGTCCCAGATCGGCGAGAGCTCTGAGCTCGGCAGCGTCAGATCACGCCGGTCGAAAAGTTCCACCTCGTCGTCATCCTCGAAGTGGAAATCCTGGTGCCGGAACTGTGGGCCCGTCTGGAAGGTCGCGGCCAGCCAGTTGCCGACCTTGGTCTTCCACTGCAGGTGCACCTGGTCTTCGACCGCCCAGGTCTCGAACTTCTGCGTGAAACCGTAGGCGTTGTTGTTGACGTTGTTTTCCTGTTGGAAGAAGGACTTGTTGGTGAGGTTCAGATCCTCGGCGGGCTGCCAGATCTCATCGAAATAGAAGGTCGTGACACCGGTCTGCAGGCCGTCGTTTGGCGCCACGAGTACCTGGTTGCCACTCAGGTGACCGGTACCCGGATTCACCAGCGCCATGTTCGGATTGAGATCCGACTCGATCGTTGCGGGTGACAGGGTGCGCGGGTCGCCCTGGTAGATGAACGAAATCAGGTTTGCGGCATTCGCCTCACCCACGTCGAGATAACCGTTGCCATTGGTGTCCACGCTCGCCGGGCTGCCGGTGATATAGGTGCCGTTGTTGATGAGGGACTGGGTGACCCGGTTCCAGCCGGCGATCTGGGTGCCGGAGAAATTCTGGTACATGGCGCCACCCTCGGTGCGGAAGGTGTCCGAGAAGTCGACGTTGTAGGAGCCCTGGTAGATCTGCTGGTGCGTAAAACTGTTGTCGTAGTAGCTGCCGGAGTCTTCGATCTCACTGTATAGGTAGAAGCCGGACTTCTGCCCGAACAGGTCTGACGGGCCACCGAGCTCGGCATGGATGGTCTTTTCGTCCCAGCTGCCGGTGGTGACGCCGATCTCGCCCGTGACATCCGGCAGGTATGCGCCGGAGTCGGCCCGGGCAGACTTGGGCACGAAGTTCATGTAGCCACCCACCTTCGACGGACCATCGACCGGCGATGCGGGTCCGCGCACCACGTCGATCTCGTCGCTGGCGCCGATGGCCGTGGGATAGTTGCCGGGATTCTCGATTTCGCGCACGCCGCGGAAGTAGTTCTCGCCGGCCGTTCCGCGGATGTCGAGGGTACCGGCGGTGCCGAAGAACGAGGTGGTGAAGGAACCGGGGGTCAGGGCCACGAGGTCATTGATGTCCGAGATGTTCGCCCGATCGAGCAGCTCGTTGCTGATCGTGCTCACCGCGCGCGGTGTGTCCAGGATGGATTTGCCGATGCCGAAGACGGTGTCATTCGGCTCGGTGGGCAGAACATGCAGCTTGTCGGCGACGACCTCGATGGTCTGCAGCTCATCGTCGGGTTTATCCGGCGTCGTGGCTGCGTCATCCGCAAACAGAACCTGCGAGTGCATGGCCGCAACCGAGGTCCCGATCAGGCACAGCGACCGCCAGCCGCTCCGGGCGGATAGTCGAATCTTCATCTTTTCTTGCTCCCTGTTCTGTCTATAGCGCCCGGTCGTCGGCACGTTTTCCCAAGGTGCAGTCGACCGCGCGAGCTGCCGTACGCAGCAATTCGCATCTCGAAGTTACAAGGTGCAAAAATCGTGCGCACTTCGTCGGCAGAGGTGGCAGCTCATACAGAACCCTGATCACGCACGGAATTATTTGGGATGTTTTGATTCGCGCGGCTGCGGCGCCGGAATGCCCGGTGCACTTGATCGCGTCAATGGCAAATCGCGCGTGCGCCATCCGCGGAGAAGTCACGCCGTTTTCAATCCAAGCGCGCTCATTTGGCGAACTGGACGTTCGAATTGCAGCAACGAATCGGCAGAGCAGATGTTTGAGATGACAACATCGGGTTCCGGGAATGTGCGCAGTGCCTGGCGGCCCTCAATTGCCGACAGGTGCTGGACGGTTCACGAGTGCCTCGCCGACTTCCAACGACATCACCGTCCGGCTCCGGACGCCGGATGCTCCACGGTTCCAGGCTCCGCTTTCGGTTGGGCGCACGATTGCGTGCTGCGTGGCCCCGATACGCACCAAACCGGCGCGCGCTCATAAGGCGTACACCCAGTATCAATCTCTTCTCTTGTCCGGGACCCGGCACTCGGATAAAAATGAATCGGTTATGAGAGAGGGTATTTTCGGCTTGAGGAATTCCGCAGGGTCAACGAGGGTTTCTCAGCCACGTCTGAGTCGGGGACGCCGGATTGCCGCCACCTGCTTCGGGCTCGTCGCCACATCGGCGCTGGCCGCGGATATCCCCACGGCCAGCGCGCCGGCTCCCCACGGACCTCTCGCGCCGGCTCAGCTGCTGGATCAGTATTGCTCGCGTTGTCACAACGATGAACGCCTCTCGGGCAACCTGACCCTGAGCATCCTCAAGCCCGACGATCCGGCCAACGGGCACAACCTCGAAGAGTGGGAAAAGATCCTGCGGATGCTGCGGCGTGGCGAGATGCCGCCGCACAATCGTCCGCAGCCGACCCCCGAGGCCCGTAGCGGCTTCACAGACTGGTTGGCGGCGTCGCTCGATGCGCATGCCCGGGCGCACCCGGATCCGGGACGGGCGACCCTGCGCCGACTGAACCGCAGTGAGTACGCTAACTCCGTGCGCGACCTGCTGGCACTGGATGTGGACGTGAGCAGTGAGTTGCCCGCCGATGACTCCGGCTACGGTTTCGACAACATTGCCGATGTCCTGACCGTCTCGCCGACGCTTCTGGATCGCTACCTCTCGGTGGCCCACAAATTGAGCCAACTTGCCGTGGGGCTGGGTTCGGGCAAGCCGTACGTGACCACTTGGATGGTGCCCAAGGATGGCTCGATCAAGAATCAGGGGATTCCCTCCTGGGACGAACGCGCGAGCGACGACCTGCCGCTCGACTCACGCGGTGGCGCCTCGTTCAGTTACTACGCGTCGCAGGATGGGGTCTATGAGATCAGCGGCTGGCTGAATGCGAACACCAACAACGAAGTCGACCGGCTGCCGGAAAATCGCGTCAGCCTGCGCGTGAGGTTGCCCGCCGGGCCCCACCACGTCGGCATGACGTTTCGACGGCTGCTGGAACTGGACGAATCCGCGCAGACGCTGCGCAACGACACCAACATCGTACCGTTGCCGCTCGAGGCGCCTGCGAAATTGCCGCTCGAGTTCATCGTCGACGGCGGGATTGTCGGCGAGACCGCGGTCCCCTCCTATTACATGTCGCCACGTTTCTCGCAGACGAACTGGCCGCGCGACGTGCTGCAGATCAACGTCGAGGGCCCCTTCGACGCCAAGGGGCCCGGCGACACGCCCAGCCGGCGGCGGATATTCATCTGCCGGCCGCGCAATGCCGCGGCCGAGGAGCCGTGCGCGCGTCGGATACTGTCGACGCTGGCCCGTCGCGCCTGGCGCCACCCAGTCACGGATGCCGACATCGCACCACTGCTGGGGGTCTATTCCGCGGCTCGCGACGGCACGAATTTCGACCAGGGCATCGAGACCGCCCTGGAAGCCTTGTTGGTATCTCCCGATTTTCTGTTCCTGCGCGAGCAGAACCGGCCCGGCAGCCTGCCCGGATCGGTGCATCCGCTGAGCGACCTCGAGCTGGCGGCGCGGCTCTCACTGTTCCTTTGGAGCAGCCTTCCGGATGATGAACTGCTGGATCTTGCTGCCAAGGGGCGCCTGCATGACACCGCAGCGCTGGAGAAACAGGTCGACCGCATGCTGGCCGATGGGCGCGCGGGCGCGCTGACTGACAACTTCGCCGGTCAGTGGCTTTACCTGCGCAATCTCGATCATCAGCGCCCGGATGTCTTCCTGTTCCCCGAGTTCAACACCCGCCTGCGTGCCGCGATGAAGCAGGAGACGGAGCTGTTCTTCGCCTCGGTCGTGCGCGAAAACCGCAGCGTGCTGGATTTCATCGACGCCGACTACACGTACCTGAACGAACCGCTGGCGCAGCATTACGGGATCGAGGGGGTGAAGGGGCCGGCGTTCCGGCGAGTCTCACTCGATCCGGCAACGGGTCGTGGCGGCCTGCTCGGCGAGGCCAGCATCCTGACCGTGACCTCGTATGCCACCCAGACCTCGGTCGTCAAACGGGGCAAGTGGATCCTGGAGAACCTGTTCGCCGCGGCTCCCCCTCCTCCGCCACCGAACGTGCCGGCTCTGAAGAGCAGTCTGAACGGCAAGCCTCTCGACGGGCGCGAGCAGCTTGAACTGCATCGCGCGGATCCGGCCTGCGCCTCCTGCCACCTGAAGATCGATCCGTTGGGTTTCGCGCTCGAAGGGTACGACGCGATCGGTGCCCGCCGCTCGCAGGAGAATGGCCACCCGATCGATGTCACTGCGGTGCTGCCCGATGGCACTAGGTTTGACGGGTTGGCGGGCCTGCGGGGCATCCTGCTCGCACGCAAGGAGCAGTTCACCGAAGCCTTCACGCAGCGGCTACTGACCTACGCGCTGGGCCGCGGACTCGAGGCTCCGGACATGCCGGCCGTCCGCGCCATCGCGCGTTCGGCGGTGCATGATGACTACCGGATCCGGACCATAATCTTAGGGATCGTCCGCAGCGATCCCTTCACCCTCCGCAGGACACCAGAAACATGAACATTCCGCGCAAGCTGCTCGACCGCCGAACCGTTCTGCGCGGGGTGGGCACCGCGATGGCACTGCCGCTGCTGGAGGCGATGTTGCCCAGCGCGCGGGCTGCGGATATCGCCGCACGCCCGAAGCGACTGCAGACTCTGTATTCGCCGAACGGCATGATCATGCCGAGCTGGCGGCCCACGCAGCCGGGGCGCGACTTCGTGTTCTCCCCGACGCTGCAGCCGTTCGCGCCGTTCCGCGAGCGCATTACGATCATTTCGGGCCTGGCGAGCAACCAGGCCGTCGGACCGGCCGGGCATGGCCGCTCCTGTCCCTCATTTCTGACCGGTGTGCGTCCCCGGCCGACGGAAGGCTCGGACCTGCAGTGCGGCGTCTCCGTCGACCAGGTCGTTGCACAACACCACGCCGAGGATACCCAGCTTGCCTCAATGGAGCTGGGCATCGATCCGCCGAGTCTCCTGGGCAGCTGCGACATCAATTACAGCTGTACCTACACCAACACCCTGTCCTGGAGCAACGCGACCACGGCGCTCCCCGTTACCGTCAACCCACGGGTGGTTTTCGAACAGCTGTTCGGCGACGACGATACGCTCGATGAAAGCGCGCGCCTGGCGCAGTTGAAACGCCGGATGAGCGTCCTGGATTACGTGCGCGAGGACGCCAACCGGTTATCGGGGCGCCTGGGCACGAATGACCGGCATAAGGTGGATCAGTACCTGGAGTCGGTCCGCGACATCGAGCGGCGTGTCCACAAGGCCTCGCAGCAGGATCCCGGTGCCTACGCGGCCGGTCTGACCCGACCGGCGGGCATCCCGGAGGATTTCGACGAGCACGTACACCTGATGATCGACCTGCAGGTGCTGGCGATGCAGGCCGACCTCACCCGCGTGGGAACCTTCATGATCGGCCGGGAGCTGTCCAACCGGACCTATGCCCAGATCGGGGTACCGGAGGCCCATCACATGCTCAGTCATCACGACAACGATCCGCAGAAGATGGCGAAGCTCGCCCTGATCAACCGTCATCATATGGAGCACTTCGCTTACTACGTCGAACGGATGTCCCACACGCCCGACGGCGCGGGCTCGCTGCTGGACACCACGATGGTGCTGATCGGTTGTGCGTTCGGAGATTCGAATACCCACGACAACCTGGATCTGCCCATCGTCGTTGCAGGTGGCGGGTTGCCGGGCGGCCAGTTCATCGTGGTCCCGAAACTCACCCCGATGAGCAACCTGCATCTGACCCTGCTGCATCGGCTGGGTATCTCCCAGGACCGCTTCGGCGAGAGCAGTGGTGTGATGGGAGCGCTTGCCGCGTGAATGGGCGACCCCTCTGGCCCTTGGTGCTTCGGGCTCTCGCCTGCACATTGGCGCTTCTGCCCGGCCTCGTTCAGGCCGAGGCGGGGAACGCGGACCTGGTGTCCGCCATTCGCACGGGCGACTACGCCGGTGTGCGCACCCTGCTGCGCGCCCACGCGGGCAGCGCCAATCGCCTGCTGCCCGATGGCTCTACACCGCTTTCCTGGGCGGTTGAGACCCAGGATCCGCAGATGGTGAAGTTGCTCCTCGAGGCCAGGGCGAAGCCGGACATCGCGACCGACCCGGCCGCTCTGCCGCTGATGCTGGCCTGCGAACACGGTGAACCTGCGGTGCTCAACCTGCTGCTCGATGCCGGGGCGGATGCCAGGCGTGTCCGCAAAGACGGCATCGCCGCGCTCCAAGTCTGCGCCGGGACGGCCCCCGCGGCGGTCGTGCAACGCCTGCTCGCCGGCGGTGCCCCGGTCGACCGGGCCGATACCGAAGGCCAGACGCCGTTGATGTGGGCGGCGGCGCACGGCCTCGTGGACAACATTCATCTGCTCCTGAAGCATGGCGCCGCCGTCAACCGGGCAACCGGCAAGGGTTTCACGCCGCTGTTCTTCGCTCTCAAGAGCGGTAATCCGCAGGCCCCGCTGGCCATCCTGGATGCGGGGGGCGACCCGGATCACGTAGCGGCGGACGGCACGACCGCCGTCCAGCTGGCGATGTACCAGAAGGACTACGCGTTCGCGGCGCGCATGATTGCGCGCAAAGCGGATCTTGCCGCCATCGACCGCAATGGCAATACGCTGCTGCACGCGGCCGTCATTGCGCAGCAGCCGGAACTGGTCAAGCTCCTTCTAGCCAAGGGAGCGGATCCGAATCTGAAGACTGGTGCGTCACGCACCACGTGGCGGTATGAGGCGAATTTCAAGACCGCGCAGTACGAGCAGGTCGCAAGCACGCCGCTGATTCTGGCCGCGCAAGCCGGGAATACGGACATCATGCAACTGCTGATCGGCGCGGGTGCCGACCCGAGCCTCCACGCCTCCGATGGCAGCACGATCCTTCATGCCGCGGTGGCAAGCGCGAATCCGCAGGTGCTGGCTGCAGCGCTGCGCCTGCTGCCCGACCCGAATGTCGCGGACAACAATGGACTCACGCCCCTGCACCTCATCCTGGCCGATGATCCGGGGCCACAGACCGATGCGATGCTGCAGCTGCTGGCCAAGGCGGGAGCGAAGACCGATATCCGGGATCGCAAAGGCCGCTCCGCCGCGGATCTCGTCCGGTTGGCGCCGGACTCGCTGCAGACCTCCTACGCCAGCGTCTTTGATAAGAGGAAAGCGACTCTGTGAAGTGCCGCGTCCGCGGCATATTTGCCGCCTGGGTGATCCCTGCAGGAGCCGGTCTGTGCCTTCTCGGCAGCGCGAGCCGTCTGGCCTTTGGCGATGAGCCGGTCTCCCCGCAGGCGGCGATCGACACCCGCAGGGCCGGCTTCAAGAAAATGGGCGCCGCCATGAAGGCGCTGTCCGAGCAGCTCAGGAACGACGCGCCCGATGTGCCGAAGCTCGTCGCGGCCTCGCAGGCGATCATGATGGGCGCCGGCCAAGTGCCACACTGGTTTCCGGCTGGCACCGATAACTCAACGGGACTGGATACCGACGCGCTTCCCAATATCTGGAAGGACCGTGGCAAATTTGACTCCCTGGCGAGCCAACTGGGCGCCGAAACGAAGACGCTTGCGACGACAACGGCGGGCGGCGACCTGGCGATGATCCGGTCGCAAACCAAGACCGTGCAGGCCGTCTGCAAGAGTTGTCATGACAGCTTCCGTGCCGACTGAGCGGCGAGGTGTTTCGCTACCTTGGCGATGAGCTCATCAGCTTTGGACAAGAACAGTTTCAGGATCGGCGAGGCGTTCGATTTTCGATAGCCAAGAGACAGATCAATCTTCGGCGCCGGGCCCTGCAGCGGGCGCGTCGTCACCGATCCGGGAAGAAAAGTCCTCGCGTACGCGGGCAGGAGCGCGACGCCCCCCGTCGAAACGATGAGCGACATCACCCCACCCAGATTATCCACCTCGTGGCTCGGCCGGATATCGACCCCGCTCTGTTTGAGATGGCGATCGATGGCCAGGCGTAGCGCGGGCGCTTTACCCGAAGCACTCAGAGCGGTCCCCGAGATGCTCAGGAATGTTTCGCCGACCAGGTCCTGAATCCGGATGGACTTGCGCCTGGCAAGCGGGTTGTCGCGCGTGAGGAATACCTCGAGGGGTTCGTAGATGAGCTGCCGGTACTCCAATCCCGGCAGGCCGTCCTCCCGGCGCAGAAAAGCAACGTCGAGCATGTTCTGGGAGAGTGCCGCAGCGAGCTGTGGCGAGTTCTGCGTGGAGATCACCACATGGAGGTTGGGGAGTTCCTCGCGCAACAGCTGCAGCGTCTCCGGTAGCCAGGTGGAGTCATGGCCGATCATGAAACCGAGACTGAAGGAGGGTCGCGCCGCATTGGCCGTCTGCCGCGCCGATTGCACGGCGGCTTCGGCCTGCGCCAGCATCACCCGCGCGTGGTCGAGAAATACCCGACCGGCCGGCGTCAGCTCAACTCCCCGGGATCCGCGCAGGAACAGCGGCGTGCCGATCTCATGCTCGAGATCGCGGATCTGACGACTCAGAGAGGGTTGAGTCGTATGCAGTCGTTTCTCGGCCGCCAGCTTCAGGCTCTTTGCCTCCGCAACCGCTACGAAATAACGAAGATGTCTGAGTTCCAACGGGCACCTCTGCCTTAAAAGTATACCCCCTCAGCCTAAGAAGCGGTTCCGCTGACGATCCCAAGAGGCTATGGTCCGCGCGAAGTATTCGAAAAAAACCGGGAGATGGATATGCCGCGCTCGTTGGAAGGAAAGGTTGCGCTTGTCACGGGGGCGTCACGGGGAATCGGCGCCGCGATCGCCAAACGCCTGGCGGCGGAAGGCGCGAGTGTTGCGATCACCTACTCGAAGGACAGCAAGGCTGCCGCCACCGTCATCCAGTGGATTGAAGGCAAAGGTGGAAAAGCCCTCGCCATCCAGGCGGACTCCGTTGCCGTGGGGGCTATCGAGGCTGCGGTCGAAAAGACCGTTGCTGGATTCGGCAGGCTCGATGTGCTGGTGAACAACGCGGGCACCGCGATCCCGAAGCCTTTCGAGGAAGGTTCACTGGAAGAATTCGATCTCATGATCAATCTCAACTTCCGCAGCGCGCTGGTGGCAACCCAGGCGGCGCTCAAGCACATCAAGAGCGGTGGACGCATCATCATGATCGGCTCGTGCGTGGGTGAGCGCATGATGACCCCCGGCCTGGCGGTGTATTCGGCGACGAAGGGCGCGATCAAGATGTTCACCCAGGGGCTCTCGCGAGAGGTCGGGGGCCGGGGGATCACCGTCAACAACGTGCAGCCGGGTCCGATCGACACGGACCTGAATCCCGCCGGGAGCGATTGGGCAACGCCCCAGACGGCCGTGACGGCGCTCAAACGCTATGGCACGGTCGATGAGGTCGCCGCCTTGGTGGCCTTCATCGCAGGGCCCGAGTCCTCCTACATCACCGGCGCGAATCTGACCGTGGATGGTGGGACGAACGCCTGAGGTATCCCGCAGGATCGTCACTGCGCCAATCTCGCCCGGGCAATGGCAGTCAGGAAACGCGCCCCGTCCAGGAGAATGGCGTCCGCGAAGTCGTAACTCGAATTGTGCAGTGGTGCCGAATCACTGCCATTGCCGATGAATGCAAAGCATCCGGGCACGCGCTCGAGGAAGCGCGCGAAGTCCTCGGATGCAGTGATGGGTTTTTCCGCCACCGCAACACGCTCGGGCCCGAAAAGTTGTCGGGCAGTCGTAATCACCTGGGCAGTGCAGGCGGCATCGTTGAGCAGCGGCACAAACTCGCGGGTGTATGCGACCTCGGCCGAGACGCCGTGCTCGCGGGCGATTCCTTCGACGATCCGGCGCATATGGCGCTCGATATCCGCACTCACGGCCGGAGCAAAGCTGCGGACATCGCCGCGTATGGTGGTCCGGGCAGGCAGCACGTTGCGGGTGCCGTCGGTCAGGAACTCGGTGACCGACAGGACTGCCGTCTCACCGGGATCGAGCCTTCGGGAAATGATCGTCTGCAGCGAGAGCACCAGGGCACAACCGGGAACCATCGTTTCGCTGCCGGCCTGTGGACGCGAGGCATGCCCGCCCACCCCTCACAAGACGATCTCGAAGTTGTCCTCGGCCGACATCAGCGCGCCCGCGCGGGTGCTGAAGGATCCGAGCGGCTCGCCCGGAAGGTTGTGCAGTCCATAGATCTCGGAGAATGGAAAACGCTCGAGGAGGTGGTCATCGAGCATCGCGAGCGCCCCTCGCCCCCACTCCTCGGCGGGCTGGAATACGAAGCGCACGGTGCCGTCGATCCCGCCCTCCTCTGCAAGCAGTCGCGCGGCGCCCAGTAACATGGTGGTATGCCCGTCGTGCCCGCAGGCATGCATGATGCCGGCGTTCCTGGAGCGATGCGCGCGGTCGCCCTCCTCCGTGACACGCAACGCGTCCATGTCCGCGCGCAATGCGATCGACCGGGCTCCCGTTCCCCGCTGCAACGTGGCTACAACCCCCGTCCCGCCGACCCCCTCCACCACTTCGGTAAGGCCGAAAGAGCGCAGCTTCTCGGCGACGAAGGCGGCGGTGTGGCTCTCCGCGAACCCGAACTCGGGGTGAGCATGGAGGTGCCGGCGCCAGGCGGTCAGGTCTTTGCGCAAGGCTTCGATGTCAGGCATTCACGGGGTGCCTCTGCTGAGCATTGCTGGAGATGACGTCCGGTGAACTGCCGACCAATTGCTCGTAAAGGAGCGGGTCGGTCGCCCCTTCGGTATTGATCAGGAACACGCGCGCATCAGGTCCAAGCCTGAGCGCTTCGCGCGCCCGGCGGTTAGCTGCGATCTTGATCAGCGCCGCGAGCCCCACACCACCGCTTTCGCCGGCAACGATCACCGGATCGGGACCCGTCGGATGAGCGAGGCGTCGCATGGCGCCAGTTGCATCAGTGTCTTCGACGGTCATGAACGCATCGGCCAGCCGCGACAGGATCCGCCAGGCGATCAGCGACGGTTCATAACATGCCAGCATCGCCATAACGGTCGGCTCACCAGGAGCGACCTTCACGGGATGGCCGGCGCGTGCGCTTTCGAACAGGCACGCCGCGAGTGAGGGATCGACGACGGTGAACACCGGCCGCTGAACGCCGTAAACTTCCGCAAGAAAGGCTGCCGCCGCGGCGGCGACGCCGCCGACCCCTGACTGGACGAACACATGTGTGGGAGGCTCCGGCATCGCGTCGGCAGCTTCCTGCAGCATCGCGGTGTATCCCTGCATGACCAGACGGGGGATGCGCTCATAGCCGGGCCAGGACGTATCGGATACGAGTGTCCATCCATTTGCATCGGCCTGACGGGCGGCTTCGGCAACGGAATCGCCATAGGTCCCCTCGACGCGGACCAGCGTTGCCCCGAAGCGCGCGATGGCTGCTGCGCGCTGTGCGCTGACGCCGGCGTGCACGAAGATCACGCAACGGGCCCCCACCAGCTGCGCGCCCTGCGCGACTGATCTGCCATGGTTGCCGTCCGTCGCGCAGGCAACGGTCATGTGGGCACTGGTGTCGGCCACCGCGGGACTGCGCCATTCGGCGATGTCGACTGCTCGACCGAGGCGCTCGGACGCAGCCTCGATGGCCAGCCGGATGACGGCATAAGCGCCCCCGAGCGCCTTGAAGCTGCCAAGGCCCAGGCGATGCGCTTCGTCCTTTATCCGGATCGATCCCACGCCGAGCTCGCGTGCGGCAGCAGAGAGCGACAGTAGCGGTGTGGGTCGGTGCCCATCGCGGTGAGCCAGGAACCTGGCAACTTCCCGGCTGCCGAGGACTCCCAGTGCCATCCGGTCTTCACTGTCGAGCGGCGCACCGTAGGCTGCGAGCGAATTGCGGATGAACATGGCGCTAATGTAGCGCGACCGCCCGGCCCCGCCTGAATTAATAAGTCCTGTGAATACAACAGATTAAATCGCAGGCAGCCGTGATTGGGGGATTCGTTATAGGCATATGCGAATCGGCCATTTCCCTTGAGGCTTGCCCTACCCCTATTGTGATTCCGGGGCATTTACCGCAATGCGGAGACCTCAGAATGGATGCAGTGAGAGGAGCGACCGTCATCAGCCTGGCTGATTTCCGAGCGCAGCGCCGGATGGCTGAAATGCCGCAGCGGCCTTATCTGCTGTGGTATGCGGGGCTGGGCCATGTCGTCCGCGATACGAATCGGGTACTGCAGTATCCACCCGCCACCGGCGAGCTGAAACGGAGACCTTGACGACGCGCAGACGCGGCGACGCGACCCGCAAGCCCCCCCAGGTGAGCGAGCAGAAGCTCTCTTCTGCCATTGGCGGTCTTCTCAAGAGTCTGCGCGCCGATGCCAACCTGTCGCTCGAGCAACTCTCGAAGCGCGCCGGAGTCAGCCGCGGCATGCTCAGTCAGATCGAATTGGGCCAAAGCGTGCCCACGATCACCATCCTCACCCGCATTGCCGCTGCGTTCGATCTTCCCGCGGCGGCGTTCCTGGCGGAGGAATTGCCCGGACGTGCGCTGGTCCTGAAGCGCGAAGAGGCACATCTGCTGCGCTCGGCGGACGGGAAGTTCGTTTCACGGGCGCTGTTTCCCTTCAGGGGCCCGCGCCGTACCGAATTCTACGAGCTGAGCGTCGAGCCGGGATGCCGTTACGAGAGCGCAGCTCACCCGGCCGCCACAAGCGAGAACCTGCTGGTGAGTGTCGGAGTCCTGGAGATCGAGATCAGCGGCGAGCGCCACCGGTTAGGAGTTGGTGATGCGCTGTACATGACGGCCGATCGGCCGCATGTCTACTGCAATCCTGGCAACGAGGTGGCGACGGCGTATCTGGTGATGTCCTTCGCCCAACCGATCAGTTACTGACCAGGGCCGCCCGCGGACCGGGCGGCCTCGATCCGTAAGGGGTCTTTAGTTCGTGCAGACCATCATCGGCGTGGAGCCGCAGGTCATGGTCATCGGCATACCGCAGCCCATCATCTGCGTCATCATGTCGCAGCACATCTTGAGCATGTCCATACTCATCATGCCGGTTGGCATCATCATGCAGGTCATGCCCTGAGCGGTCATCTCACAGGCCATCGCGGGCATCATCGGCATCCCGCAGCAGCTCATCATCGGCATCCCGGCGCACATCATCATGCACGGGGTGCCGTTCTTCATCATGGTGCCGAGCATGCTGCACATGCCCTTCATCATGTCCATCGTCGTGTCCTGGCCGGGCATCATCATGCACTTCATGCCCTTGTCGGTCATGGTGCACGTCATGCGGCAGCTCATCGGCATCATCATCGGCATGGGCATCGACATCGGCATGGCCGGCATCGAGTGCATCGGATTCATTGCAGCGTTCATAGGGCAGCCTCATTGTTATAACTGATGGTGCTAAGGTTATAACGATGAGACCTGTTACGCAAGTGACTGAAAAAATTAATAAAATATCCAACTTCGTGGAATTGTTCCGTCATAGCGGATGCTTCACGCAATCCGAGGGTGTTCAACCAGTTGCGGTAACCCGGGTCCCGGCAGCAACTCAGGAGGAGTGAGTCAGACGTAGCGTGGGATGGGACCCAGCTGTGGCGTCTGATCCGGAAGCTCCACGAATACCTCGTCGACATAGCACCACCCCCAGCCATCGGGTGGATCATAGGCCTCGATGATCGGGTGTTTGGTCTGATGAAAATGCGCGCTCGCGTGCCGGTTCGGCGAATCATCGCAGCAACCCACATGGCCGCACTGCCGGCAGAGGCGCAGATGCACCCAGGCATCCCTGCTCTTCAGGCATTCCTCACACCCGCGGGCGCTCGGGGTGACTTCGCGAACGAACCGATCGTGGTGACATTCTTTGGACATCTCGCTCTCCTTCACGATAATAAAGAAGCTACACGTCGCACGAGGCCCGCACATGCATCCTATCGCGTCTCTTCTGACCATCCTGGGCGCACTGGCGCTCGGCTGCATCAGCCCCGGACCCTCCTTTCTGTTTGTGACCCGGACCGCGGTGGCGGTTTCCCGGCCTGCCGGCCTGAGTGCGGCCGCCGGGATGGGCCTGGGTGCTTCACTCATTTCCGCCCTGGCACTCCTGGGCGTGCGTGCGGTTTTGAGCGAAGCGCAGTGGCTCTACATTGGATTCAAGCTGCTGGGCGGTGGCTACCTCTGCTACCTGGGCTGGCGCCTGTGGCGCGGCTCGCGGCAGTCAACTGCGGTCGCACCGGTCGAAGCCGTTCCCCAGCCTCCGGCCAGTCTTGTGCGCAGCTTCTGGCTGGCCCTGGCAACCCAGCTGAGCAACCCAAAAACATTGCTGGTGATCGGTGGCATCTTCGCAGCGCTCCTGCCGGAGCACGTGCCGCTATGGATGTACTTCACGATCCCGGTCATACAGCTGTTCATGGAGGGCAGCTGGTACGCGTTCGTCGCGATAGCCATGTCGTCCACCGGGCCGCGCAGCGTGTACCTGCGGGCCCGCGGCAGGATCGACCGTGCGGCAGGATGTGTACTGGGTGCGCTAGGTCTGAGGCTGATTTACGAGGGCACCACGGAGGCCGTGTAGGTAGGATCAACCTCCATGGTGCTTCCGGGGAGCACTCGCCTGGTGTTGGGCCTTGGCCAATGCCTGTTCAAAGTCCTCTTTTGATTCCGCGACGATTCGCGGCAACGCGGCAGGGTCGATAAAGGCATTCCGGTCACCTGCTTCGACACGGCTTTGACGTCCCATGACGTCCGCGATCTCGGGATGGCTGGTCAGAACGATGTCAGCCTTCATCGTCGCCAGTTTGGCGAACGTCTTTTCATAGTCGGCGGTGATCGCGGGATAGGCACGATTGCCGACCAGCACATTACCGGCGACGGTGATGCTGCAAAGGAACAGCACGTTCAGGACGCGGCTCGCCTCCCGCACGGTCGTGGTCCAGCTGGTGCACCCTGCCGTATGACCGGGGGTCAGGTGGGCAGTGAGCACTGCGTCGCCGACCGAGACGCTTTGGCCATCGCGGATGACATTGTCGACCTTGACCGACGGAAATGGCGTCGGCACGTAGTTGGTGTCGCTGCGCGGCCGCCCGCGCTCCAGCGCGAGGGTGTCCTCAGCGCTTGCATCGAACTGGGCCCCGGTGTCCCGCTTGATCTGCGCGATCGCGCCGACGTGATCAGAATGGGCGTGATCGCTGAGGATCAGCTTCACCTTCGGCAAGGTCACGCCGACTGCTTCGATGTTTCGTTCGATCAGCGCCGCATTTTCCTTGAGGGTGCCATCCAGGAGGACTGCCCCATCTCCCGAAGTGATCAGATATGCCGCTAAGCCCCTGGTACCGACGTAATAGATGCCCGGCGCGATGCGGAAGGGCTTGATGGGCTGGGTCCACTCCGGCGGCTGCGCCGCCCACAAGCAAGCGGCGGCACTCCAGCTGACGAGGGCGGCGATCGAAGCAGCAGAACGAAGCCGGCCATGCCTGGCCATTAATCACCCGTCGGAACGATTCCGGCGTTCTCCACCATCAGGATCACGCATCGC
>Ga0302314_10010328_pt1 | contig 16354 bp, 15 predicted proteins | sample III_Palsa_N2_3_FD_200533 | JGI IMG/M metagenome (GOLD analysis project Ga0302314, IMG submission 200533) | Peat permafrost microbial communities from Stordalen Mire near Abisko, Sweden - III_Palsa_N2_3 | ecosystem: Environmental > Terrestrial > Soil > Palsa > Peat permafrost | place: Sweden... | reverse complement strand
GACGTACGGCGCGTAGAGTTCCCATTCTGCGCGCGTTACCGTGCGGGCGACCCGCGCGTAGAGGTGCTCGGTCGCGCGCGCGATCGCGGCGGTGTACGGCAGATTCAGGCGGTCCGGTGCGGCGATCATGGTATCTCCTAGGACGGCGCTTACGCACCGGCAGTTTCAATTCCATGCCGATTCCAACGGATTATTTATGAAACAATCGTTTCAAGAATTTTTTTCGATCGAGCCGCTTACAAACCTTTGACGCTGGCGCGCGTGCTGGGCCGCGTTGCCGCCCGCACGTCGCTCGCCGGGAAAACCGTTTCCACGCCCGCTAGGATCTCGCGCGCGGCTTCGTAGGGGTCTGCGCCGGCGCCGTCGAGCGCCGTGAGTTTCTCGGCGATGCGGGCGTCGACGCGCCGCTCGAGATCGCCCAAAACCAGCGCTCGCACGCGATGCGCGAACGCGCCCTTGCGTTTGGTTTCGAGCTGCCCGCTCGCGCGCAGATATTCCGCGTGGCGCCCGATCGCCGTCCACAGCTCGACGATCCCGACGCCCTCGCGCGCGCGCGTCGCGACCAGTTCCGGCACCCAGCCGCTGAAATCGAGCATCTCCATCATGCTGCGAATCTCGCGCTGCAGTTGCAACGCCATCGGGTGGTCGGCTTTGTTGACGACGAAGATGTCGGCCACTTCGAGGATGCCCGCTTTGAGCAGTTGCACGGAGTCGCCGCTGCCCGGCTGCAGCGCGACCAGCGTCGTGTCGGCAAGCTCCGCGATCTCGATCTCCGATTGCCCGACACCGACCGTCTCGACGACGACGACATCCTTTCCGAACGCGTCCATCAACGCGACCGCGTCGCCGGTCGCGCCGGCGAGTCCGCCCAAGTGCCCGCGACTCGCCATCGAGCGGATGAACACGTCGGGATCGGTGAAGTGCTCGGTCAGCCGAATCCGGTCGCCCAGAATCGCGCCGTGCGAGAACGGCGAACTCGGATCGACCGAGATCACGCCGACCGTCTTGCCTTCGCGCCGCGCGACCGCAACCAGTTCCGAGCACAGGGTCGACTTGCCGACCCCCGGCGGCCCCGTCAGGCCGATCGTCATTGCGCGCCCCGTCCGTTCGAACAGCGCGTGCATCAGTTCCGCGCCCGCACCCGATTCGGCGCGCGAGATCGCCCGCGCCAGGCCGCGCGGCCGGCGCCGTTCGAAGTCGAGCAGAATCCGCTGGTCGGCCTCAGTCATCGGCGGGGGCGGCGCCGCTCGGCGATCGCGGTCGCGATACCGCGCACGGCGAGCGCCCCGAAGCCCGTCGGCATCACCGCCAGCAGTCCGAACACGACCGGCCACACGCCGATGCCGCCGGCCCGGGCGAGCGCGCCGGCGAACAGCGTCCAGAGGATCGCCGCGCACAGCGCGCTCGCAAAGATCGCAAAGGATAGGCGCGCGATTTCCGAAGCGACCGCGAGCGAGCGCCGCTGCGGCACGATCGCCGCCACCGCATCGACGTAGCGCCGCCGGTAGCCGAAGTATTTGTCGAGGAAGTGCTCCTGGAAAGCCGACACGCTGCCGACCTTCGCCGCCGGCGGCCGGTCGCCCGGGCTGGCCCAAGGGACGCCACGGCCGGGGGTGCCGGGGAGCGGCATCCCTAAGTCTGCGGGGATGAGCCAGACGGGGTACTACCGCTTCGCTACGGTTTGCGGCGACGCGATCGTTTTCGTGTGTGAGGACGATCTGTGGTCGGTAGCGCGCAGCGGCGGTGTCGCACGCCGGCTGACCACCAGCTCGGGTGAAATCACGACCCCACGCCTCTCGCCCGACGGCGCGACGATCGCCTACGTGGCGCGCGAAGAGGGGCACCCGGAAGTCTACACGATGCCCGCCGGAGGCGGCATCGCGCGCCGGCTCACGGCGCTCGGCTCCGAAGCCTGCACCGTGTCGGGCTGGACGCCGGACGGCGGCTCGATTCTCTTCTGCTCTGACGCGAACGCGCCGTTCCTGCGCGAGACCCGCGCCTTCCGGGTCCCGGCCCGCGGCGGCTGGCCCGCGCCGCTCGAACTCGGGCACGCGCGCTCGCTCTCGCAGCATCCGGACGGCCGGCTGGTGCTGGGCCGCAACAACGACGACCCGGCACGTTGGAAACGTTACCGTGGCGGCACCGCCGGCGACCTGTGGGTCGATCGCGACGGAACCGGCACCTTCACGCGGCTGATCTCGCTGCCCGGCAATCTCGTCTGGCCGATGTGGGCCGCGGACCGCATCTACTTCTTGTCCGACCATCAAGGCGTCGGCAACATCTACTCGGTATTGGCCGACGGCAGCGACCTGCGGCGCCACACCCACGAGACCGAGTACTTCGTCCGCTTTCCCTCGACCGACGGCACGGCGATCGCGTACACGGCCGGCGCCGCCATCTACACGCTCGACTGCGCGACGGGCCGCATCGATCGCGTGCCGGCCGAGACGCCCTCGAGCGAACCGCAGACCGCGCGCCGGTTCATCGACGTCGGCGAAGACCTCGAACACTTCGCGCCGAGCCCCGACGGTACGTCGCTGGCACTCGTATCGCGTGGCCGGCCGTTCACGATGCCGCTCTGGGAAGAAGCCGCGGTAGCCCACGGCGGTTCGAGCCGCGTGCGCTACCGCTTGTCGGAATGGCTGCACCGCAGCGAGCGCTTCGTCTGCATCAGCGACGAGGGCGGGACCGAACACCTCGAGGTGCGCGAAGCGTTCGGCGACGGGCCGCCGCTCTCGACCGTCAACGCCGATATCGGGCGCGCCGTCGAACTGGCCGCCTCCCCGGTCGCCGACATCGTGGCGATCGCCAACCATCGCCACGAACTTCTGCTGGTGGATCTGGCTGATTCGCGCGCCCGCGTGATCGACACGAGCCCGGCTTCGCACATCCGCGATCTTGCGTTCTCTCCCGACGGCCGCTGGCTCGCCTATTCGACGGCGATTGGTCCGGACGCAGCGACCACGCCCAACCCGGACACCGCGATCGTGCGCATCGCGAAGGTCAAATCGGGCTCGGTCCACGACGTGACGCCGCTCTTGCGCGTCGATCGCGCGCCCGCCTGGGATCCGGAAGGCAACTATCTCTACTTCATCTCGACGCGCGACTTCAACCCCGTTTACGACGCCCTCCAATTCGATCTGAGTTTTCCGCAAGCGTCGCGGCCGTTTCTGGTGACCCTGCGCGAAGACGTGCCGAACCCGTTCACGCCAAAGCCCGCGCCACTGCACAAAGACAAGGGCGACCGCGAGCACGAAGACGACGACGGCAAGCGCCAATTCAAACCCCCACGCATCGAGATCGACTTCGAGGGGATCGGCGGCCGCATTCTTGGTTTTCCCGTCGACGAAGGCCGCTACGAGCAGATCGTCGCCGCGCGCGGCCGCGCGCTGTTCACCCAATTCACGCTGCGCGGAATCAAACCCGAAGGCGCGACCTGGGACGACGACCACGATACCGGCACGCTGCTGACCTACGATTTCGAACAGCAGCGGGCCGCTCCGCTGGCTAGCGACGTCGGCGACATTCGCCTGAGCACCGACCACCGGACGCTCGTCTACACCTCGCACGAACGGGTGCGCGCGATCGACGCGCTGGGCGAACTTCCCGAGGAAGGTCAAGAGGAGCAGAAACTGCCGCTCGATCCGGGCCGGCGCAGCGGCTGGCTCGATCTTTCGCGCGCGAGCGTGCTCGTCGAGCCGCGAGACGAGTGGGCGCAAATGTACGACGAGGCCTGGCGGATGCAGAAGGAGCAGTTCTGGGACGAGTCGATGTCGGGCGTCGACTGGGATCTCGTGCACCAGCGCTACGCGAAACTCTTGCCGCTCGTGCGGACGCGCTCCGAGCTTTCGGACGTGCTCTGGGAGATGCTGGGAGAACTGGGTACCTCGCACGCCTATGAAATCGGCGGCGACCACCGCGTGCCGCCACAGTATCGGCGCGGGTTCCTCGGTGCCGACATCGTCTGGAATTCGGACGCCGGCGGTTACCTGATTTCCAAGATCTATCGCGGCGATTCGTGGAACCGCGACATCGACTCGCCACTGGCCGAGCCCGGCCTCGCGATTCACGAAGGCGACACGATCCTGGCGATTGGCGGCCACGCCCTCTCCGACGACGTCACCCCGGACGAGCTGCTCGTCAACAGCGCCGGTCGCGACGTGGCGCTCTCGATCGGGTCCGGTAAGAAGACGCGCCGGGTCGTGGTGCGCGCCCTGCGCAACGAGCGCATGCTGCGCTACCGCGCCTGGGTCGACGTGAACCGCGCCTACGTTCACGCGCAAACGGGAGGCCGGGTCGGCTACCTGCACATACCCGACATGGGTCCGTGGGGCTTTTCCGAATTCCACCGCGGCTATCTGTCGGAATTCAACCGCGACGCGCTGATCGTAGACGTGCGCTACAACCGCGGCGGCCACGTTTCGCCGTTGTTGATCGAGAAGCTCGCGCGCAAACGCGTCGGCTACGACATCTCGCGCTACGGACCGCCGGTGCCGTACCCGCCGGAGTCGGTCGGCGGCCCGATCGTGGCGCTCACGAACCAATTCGCCGGCAGCGACGGCGATATTTTCTCGCACGTCTTCAAACTCTACAAGCTCGGACCGCTGGTTGGAAAACGCACCTGGGGCGGCGTCGTCGGCATCAACCCGTACCACCGTTTGGTTGACGGAACGATTACGACCCAGCCGGAATTTTCGTTCTGGTTCGTCGACGTCGGCTTTCGGGTCGAGAACTACGGCACCGATCCCGACTACGACGTCGACATCGCGCCGCACGACGAGCGAAACGGCACCGACCCCCAAATGCGCAAGGCCCTCGAACTGCTGGCTTCGATTGCAGGCGCGACACCCAACGGAAAGCCGCACTTCGACGGCAGGCCCCGCTTGCAAATCCCGACGGAGCTGGTTCCGGCGACGTGAAGCCGGCCGGCCTGATGTTCGCGCTCGCCGCGTTCGCGGTGTCGATCGCCCCGGCGTTCGCACAGGAACCGGCGAGCGGTCCGAACCCGACGCCGGAAGAATTGATCGCGCGTTCGAAGGCGGCCGAGGACACCGAGCGGCGGCCCGACGCCGAGCACGAAGTCTGGGCGATCCGGCTTGCCAACCTCGAGGGAACGCTCGAGCTGTTGCGCCGCGGCGACGATAGCATCACGCAAACGTCGCTCGGCCCCTTCCGTACGGCGCGCGGAGTTTCGCGCGGCCAGCACTGGCACCAGAACGAAAACGGGGAGACCGTGCTCGATCGGGCCGAACCCTCACAAGTCGAACGTCCGGTCAGCCAGACCGTTGAGCGCGTCCACGATCCCGTCGAGGCTTGGCTGCTGACGACCACCTTCTCGAGCGGGCACGTCAGCCGCTTCTTCTACGATCCGCGAACCTACTACGTGATCCGAACCGAGAAGACCGTCGCCGGTCACACCTCGCATACGACCTACGAGGACTTTCGCAGCGACGCGCGCGGGCGCACGCGCTTCTGGCGCTACTCCGGGGGCGACGACCGGCCGGACAACGACTTCGACTATCGCATGACCAGCGACGAGGTGGGCGCCGACGTCTCGGAGGCCGATGTGGCGATCCCGCGCGACCGGCGCACGCTGGTCGAGTTTCCGGCCGGACAAGACACCGTCCGGCTGCCCGCACGGATAGAGAACGACCGCATCTACGTGCGCTTGGAGGTCGCCGGCCGCGGGCTCGATTTTCTGCTCGACACGGGCGCCTCGAACATAACGATCAACGAAGAGGTCGCGCGTCAGCTGAAGCTTGCGCTGTACGGTCGCACCACCCAAACCGCGGCGGGATCGTTCGTGTCCGGCCGAGTCGTCGCGCCGGAGATCGCCATCGGCAGTTTGACGATGCGTGACGTCGTGTTGCGCACGGCCCCGCTCGCTTCCGACGAATCGCACGATACCCGCGTGGTCGGCCTGCTGGGCTTCGATTTCCTCGACGCGGTCGCGCTGAAGATCGACTACGCGAGCGGGACGGTCGATGCGATCCGGCCCGGCAGCCTCGCACCGCCGGCGGCCGCCACGCCGCTCGAGGTGCGCTTGAATTCGGGCGCTCCGGTTGCTCGCGCGAGCGTGGGCGACGCCAGCGGCGACGACTTCATCCTCGATACGGGAGCCGCGTTTTCGTACGTCGTCTTTCAGCGCTTCGCTCGCGCCCACCCCGACACGTTCGCGGCCGAGGACGCGAAGGTGCAGGTCGGCAGCGGCGTCGGAGGCTCGATGCCCTACCGGACGATCGCGACCAAGCGCATCGGCCTCGGGCCCTGGGCCTTCGAAGACGAACGCGGCGCCGAAGCCGTGTCGCCCAACGCCCTTGGCTTCGACAACGAAGACGGTTTGATCGGCGCCGACATCCTGCGGCTGTTTACGGTGTACCTCGACTACGCTGCCGGCCGCGTCTACCTGGCACCGAACGGACGCGAACCGATGTTCGAGGCCGGCGGCGAACCGCAGCCGCCCACTTCGGGCCAAGCGCAGCCCGACCGCGGTGGCGCGCCGTGGTCGCCGCCGCGCTCCCCGCCGCGGCCCGGGTGACCGGGATCCCAGCTCCGTCCCGCGTCGTTGACCCCGGCCGCCGTTCTTGCTACCATAGCCCAGCCGAAGAAGGGTCGCGCGCGCGCCCCTCACCGGATGCCTGCGGGCGATCCGGTCGCACTCGAGGGACTGACGGTAGGTTCCGACCGGTGTGGGATGCTTTGGCGTCGCCACTTTTTTTTGCCTACAGGAGCTTGCCATAGCACGACCGCTGCGCATCAACGATCAAATCCGAATTCGCCAAGTCCGCGTCATCGACGACGAAGGCACTCAGCTCGGCGTCATGCCGACCGAAAACGCCCTCGCCCTCGCCCGTCAGAAGGGCCTCGACCTGATCGAGGTTTCCCCGACCGCCGTGCCGCCGGTTTGCCGAATCTCCGATTATGGCCGCCTCAAGTACGAGCAGTCGAAGAAAGATAAGGACGCCCGAAAGAAACAGAAAAACTGGGAGCTGAAAGAAGTCAAGCTTCGTCCGAAGATCGAGAATCACGACTACGAGACCAAAGCCCGGATGGCCGAGCGGTTGCTGCTCGACGGCGGCAAGGTCAAAGTCACGATCATGTTTCGCGGTCGCGAGATCACGTACACGAGTTTCGGAAAGCGTCTGCTCGACCGCATGGCCGCCGACATGACGCCGATCGCGACGGTCGAGCGCGATGCAAAGCTCGAAGGCAAGAACATGTTCATGATTCTGGCGCCGCGCCCGGTTCCGACCGGCCCGCCCAAATTCACCCAACCGCACCACGATGCTGCAGCTACGGCCGCCGCCTCAGCGGCGATCGACGCCAAAGCCGAACGCGAGGCGGATGCCGAGGAAGCCCAGCGCCGGCAGCAGCCCAGCGATGCACCCGAAGGAGTCGTCTCTAGTGCCTAAGATAAGAACGCACCGAGGAACCGCAAAACGCGTGAAGGTCAGTGCGAACGGCAAGGTCACGCACCGCCACCAATTCAGCGGCTGCGGTCATATCCTGAGCAAGAAGACGCGTAAGCGCAAGCGGAATTTCCGCAAAGACCAGCCCGTGTTCGCCGGCGACCTGAAGCGTTTCGCGCCTCAGATCCCGTATTTGCTGTAGGAGCGTAACGTCGCATGGCACGCATCAAACGAGGCATCCAGAAAATCAAGCACCGGCGTAAGGTGATGAAGCTCGTCAAGGGCTTCCGCGCCGCCCGCCGGCGAAACTACCGGGTAGCGAACGAAGCGCTGTTGCACTCGCTCCACTACGCGTTTCGCGACCGCCGCGTCCGCAAGCGCGATTTTCGCGCGCTCTGGATCAGCCGCATCAACGCAGCCGCCCGGCGCGAGGGGCTTTCGTACTCGCGACTGATCGACGGTTTGAAGAAGAGCGGAGTGGCGCTCAACCGCAAGGCTTTGGCCGAGCTAGCCGTGAGCGATCCAAGCGCGTTCGACTCGCTGTTGGCCGTCGCGAAAGCACAGCTCGAATCGCAGGATTCGGCGCGTATCGCCTCCTAAGCGCTCACTCGGCGCGTTTTATCAGTATTTCGTCCGAAGGGACAAGCATGGACATCAAAGCGGCGGCCAACGGCAAGATTGCCAAGCGCGACTACCCGATCTTCTTCGGGCTCGCCATCATCCATCTGGGAGCGGTCGGAGTCTTCTTTCCGGTCTTCTTCTCATGGTCCGCGGTGGCGGTGGCAATCTTCCTCTACATGGCAACCGGTATGGGCATCACGCTCGCCTTTCACCGGCTGCTGACCCATCGCAGCCTGACGGTTCCAAAGCCGGTCGAGTACGCGCTGGCGATCGTCGGCGTGCTCGCGCTGCAAGGCGGCCCGATCGAATGGGTCGCGCAACACCGCGCGCACCACGCCAATACCGATCGCGACGGCGATCCGCACGACTCGCATCGCGGCATGCCGTGGGCCCACATGGAGTGGATGTTCCGCACGAACAAGGACCGGGTCGCGGTCGAAGACCGCCCGCGCTGGGCGGCCGACCTGCTGCGCGATCCGTTCTACCGCTTCGTCGAGCGCTACTACTTGCTCTTCACGATCGCACTCGGGCTGTTGCTGCTGGCGCTCGGCGGTTGGTCGTGGGTGGTGTGGGGCATCTTCGCGCGCCTGGTCTTCACCTACCACTGCACCTGGCTCGTCAACAGCGCCTCGCACGCGGTCGGCTACCAAAGCTTCCAAACCGGCGACCGGTCCACCAATAACTGGTGGGTCGCAGTCTTGACCTTCGGCGAAGGCTGGCACAACAACCACCATGCGTTCCCGTTCTCGGCCCGTCACGGCCTGCGCTGGTTCGAAATCGACCTGACCTGGATGACGATCAAGCTGATGGCGTGGTTGCGCCTGGCCCGCAACGTCAAACTGCCGACGCGCGAGATGATCGAGCGCCTGAAAGTCAGAAAGGCCCGCGCCGCCTAGCCGAGTTGCTCGTCTAGCGCGTTCGCCGTTCGCGTAAATCGCTCGCGAGGGTGATCGCCCGAAAGCCGATGTCGCCGGACGCAAGCACGTTGCCGGCCCGAAGTGACCGGAGCAGGCCGAAGACGCCGCCGCCGTCCACGTAACGCTCGACGAAGTCGTTGAGCAGGGCTTGCGGCGCGCCGAGCATCTCCTCGGCGAAGTTCAGCGCCGCGGTGGCGGCACGCGTCAACGTCTCACGCAGCGGCGCCGCGTTCGGATCCGCATCGTCGAACGGTTGGTCGCCATGTTGCGACGCCAGCAGCAGCGCGTAATCGAGAGCAGCCGCGCTCGCGAGCAGATTCGCGGCGTCGTCGAGCGAACCGCCGCTCGCGACGACGTAGCGCCGCGCGACATCCATCAAGAAGTGCTGCAGCGCGATGACGTCACCCGGACGCAGATTCATCGCGGCTCGAGCAGCGCCCAGGCAAGCGCGATCTGCGTCTTCGCATCTCGCAGGCCGTCGCTCTCGACCAATTTCCAGGCCTCCTCGAGCGGCCAGACGCGCAGCTCGAACTCTTCGTCGGCCTCGGGCTGCGCCACACCCGGCGTAAGGCCGTCGGCCACGAAGAAATGGATCCGCTCCTCGCAGAATCCCGGTGTCGTGAAGATGCTCCAGAGAAATCGGAGCGACGTGGCGCGATAGCCCGTTTCCTCGACCAGCTCGCGCTCTGCCGTAACCAGCGGCGCTTCGCCGCGTTCGATCATCCCGGCCGGCACTTCCCAGAGGTCGGCGTCGACGGCGTGGCGGTGCTGCTTGACGAGCACGATCTCGCGCGGTGTCGGGCGGGCGATGACGGCCACGCCGCCGACGTGCTCGACGACCTCGACCTTGCGCCGGCCGTCGCTGCGCGGTTGGGGGATTTCGTCCACCCGCAGGTTCACGACCCGGCCCGAGTAGATGCGTTCCGACGAGAACGGTTTCACGAGGTCCTTTCGGGGGGCGCGACCCAGCGCGAGAACAATTCGACCACCAGCCCCAGCTCGACGGCGACGATCGTGGCGCCGAGCGACCAGCGGGACGGCGCGGCGACAAACACGATGGCGGCGGCGATGGCCGCCAGAAAGGCCGCATCCCGGCTGGCATGCAGCCGCGCCTGGGGACCGCCGGCCAAGAAGTTGCGCCGGAAGGCGTACACGACGACCAGCGCCATGACGCCCAGAACCGAGATGGCGAGGCCGTGGAACTGGGCGATATCGTTCACCCAGGCCCGCCCTCCGACCAAGAAAGCGCTCATGATCAAGACGATGACGGCGGCTTCGAGCAGTCGGGACGGCACGTTTTGGCTCTCGGCCGCGCGACCGGCCGTCTCCTGTACCCGGCGGCGGCGGCCCGCCCGTCGAAGTGCGAAACCGTGACGACGATCGGGCTCCATTCCCCGCTTCTTGCTGCCGTTCGGGAACTGCGTACCAAGCGGGGCCGGCACGAACAGGGCCGTTTCGCGGTCGAGGGGCCGACGATGCTGGCCGAAGCCCTCGCCGCCGGTCTGCGCCCCGAGGCGGTCTACCTGACCGAGGCCGCTCGCGCGAGCCTGCCGGCCCCGCTCGAGGCCGTGTCGTTTCTGGTTGCGGAGCGGGCGATGGCGCGGCTCTCAGGCCTCGAAACACCGCCCGGGATCCTGGCCGTCTTTCCGCTCCGGGTCGAGCCGCTCGAGGCGATCCTGGCGGACGGCGGCCCGGGGATCGTGCTGGCGGGCGTGGCCGACCCCGGCAACGCCGGTTCCCTGCTGCGCTCGGCCGAGATCTTCGGGTTCGCTGGGGCGGTATTTCTAGCCGACTCGGTCGAGCCCCACAACCCCAAAGTCGTGCGCGCCAGCATGGGTGCGATCTTCCGGTTGAAGGTGGCTACCTGCAAGGCCGCCGAGCTGGCGACGGCTGCGGCGCGAGCCGGCTACACCGTGGTCGCGGCGGCCCGCGGGGGCGAACAATTGCCAGGCTTCCGCTTCCCGGAGCGCTGCCTGATCGCGATCGGGAACGAGCGCCACGGCGTCGCCGCGTACCTGCCGCAGATCGAGCGGGCAGTCGCGATCCCGCAGCCGGGCGGGGGCGAAAGTTTGAACGCTGCGGTTGCCGGCGCTATCATATTTTACGCATTTTCGCAACAGTTCGGAGCCAAAATCTTCGACCCCCAAACGCGGCCAAACCCCTGATTTGTCAAGACTTGGCGGGCCTCCGGGGCTATGTTATACTCACGACGTTCTGGGCGGATACGCCGTGAAAACACACTAGAGAAGGGTGACACGCCGACTGATGCGCACCAACGACCGCTTCTGGAAACTGTTCACGAGCACCGGATCGATTTACTACTACCTGATGTACCGTCAAGTCAACCAGGCACCGGTTAGCAGCTGACCAGCTCCCCCACGAACGTTTACGAAAAAGATGTCTCGAACGCTCGGCCGAAACGGCCGGGCGTTCATGTTTTCCGACCTCACCGATCAACTGACCGCGCTCGGCGCGCATTTGCGAGACGCCCTGCACGCAGCCGGCGACCACGCTGCGCTCGAAGCCGCTCGGGTGCGCTTTCTCGGGCGCAGCGGCGAGATCACACTCGTGCGCCGCGCCATCGGCACGCTGCCGGCCGCCGAGCGCCCCGCAGCCGGCAAAGCGATCAACGAGGCCGTGGCCGCGTTCGAGGCCGAGTTCGCCGCGCGCGAACGAGCGCTCGAAACGCGCGCGCTCGAAAGCGAACTGGCGGTCGCAATCGACGTCACGTTCCCCGGCGTTGCGCCGCTGCGCGGCTCGTTGCACCCGATCCGGCGCGCGATGGAGGACGCCTGCGGCTACTTCGAGCGGCGCGGATTTGCCGTCGTGCTGGGCAACGAGATCGAGACCGACTACTATAATTTCGACGCCCTCAACATCCCGCCCGATCATCCCGCCCGCGAACAGCTCGACTCGTTCTACTTGGCGCCCGGCGTGTTGCTGCGCACGCACACCTCGCCGATGCAGGTGCGCACGATGCGAGCGCACGCGCCTCCGATCGCGATCGTCGTTCCCGGCAAGGCGTATCGCCGCGATGCGATCGACGCGCGGCACACGCCGATGTTCCATCAGATCGAAGGCTTGCTGGTCGCACCCGGGATTCATCTCGGCCACCTCAAAGGCGTCCTGACGGGGTTGTTCCGCGAGGTCTTCGGCCCGCGTCAAGCGGTCCGTTTCCGGCCCTCGTTCTTTCCGTTCACCGAACCGAGTGCGGAAGTCGACACGACCTGTCCGGGCTGTCTTGGCGGCGGCTGCAAGACGTGCGGCGGTTCGGGCTGGATCGAAATCGGCGGCGCGGGAATGGTGCACCCGGCGGTGCTGCGCGAATCCGGCTACGACCCCGTCCAGGTCAGCGGCTGGGCGTTCGGCGTCGGCATCGAGCGGATCGCGATGGTGCGTCAAGAGATCGACGACATTCGAGTGCTGTTCGAAAACGATCCGCGCGTGCTGGAGCAGTTGGCGTGAAGCTTCCGATCGCGTGGCTGCGCGACTATCTCGAGCTGACGCTATCGTCCGACGAGATCGCGGCGCGCTTCGCGGCGCTCGGTTTCCCGGTCGAGGAAATCGTGCGCCGGCCGGCGCTTTCGGGCGTGCTCGCCGGTCGCCTGTCCGCAGTCGAGAAGCATCCCGGCGCGGACCGTTTACTCGTCTGCACGGTCGACGTCGGCCGCGCACGACCGCTCACGATCGCGACCGCGGCGGCCAACGTGGCGCCAGGGCAGGTCGTGCCGGTCGCCACGCTCGGCGCGCAACTGGCCGGCCTCACGATCGGTCCGCGCAAGATGCGCGGCATCGATTCGGAAGGCATGCTCGTCTCCGCGGACGAGCTGGGCCTCGAAGCGGAGTGGTTCGAAGACGGCATCCTGCAGCTCGATGACGGACTCGAAATCGGTAGCAATTTCATCGAGGCCTTTCGCCTCAGCGACGACGTGCTCGACGTCGAGGTGACGGCCAATCGCGTCGATGCGATGTCGGTCCTGGGCCTGGCGCGCGAACTCGCCGCCGCTCTCGGCGCCACGGTCCGCGAGCCCGAACTGCAGCGGACCTCGGGCGAACGCGCGCAGGAACTCGTGCGAATCGAGAGCCCGGACTGCCGGCGCTTCGTGGCCCAACGCATCTCCGGCGTAACGGTGCATCCGGCTCCCTTCTGGATGCGCGTTCGTCTGGCGCTGGCCGGCCAGCGGCCGATCAACAACCTGGTCGACATTTCGAACTTCGTGATGCTCGAGGGTGCGCAGCCGCTGCACTTCTACGACTTCGAGCACGTCGCGGGCGGCAAGCTCGTCGTACGCGACGCGCGCGAAGGCGAAGCGATCCGCACGCTGGACGAAGAGGATCGCACGCTCGACCCGCGCTTCCTCGTGATCGCCGACGATCGCGAGCCGCAGTGCATCGCCGGCCTCAAGGGCGCCGCCCCGACCGAAGTCACCGCCGCCACGCGCGAGCTGCTGGTCGAGGCGGCGACGTTTTCGGGCCCGCGGGTGCGGCGCATGAGCGTGGCGCTGGGCCTGCGGACCGAGGCTTCGAGCCGCCACGAAAAGGGTCTGCCGCTCGGTTTATCGAGCTGGGGCGCGGCGCGCGCCGCGTACCTGCTGGCGCGCGAGGGTGCGACGCCGCACGCGCCGTTCGCGGCCGGTGCGCCCGACGCCCACCCCGCGCCGATCCGGGTGCGCGTCGCGCGCTTCTCGGAGCTGCTCGGCATCGCGATCTCCGCCGAAGACGCGAGCCAGGCGCTGCGCAGTCTCGGCTTCGGGGTGACCGGCGCAGCCGGCGATGCGCTCGAAATCGTGCCGCCGTTTTGGCGCGGCGACGTCGTTATTCCGGAGGACGTCGTCGAGGAAGCGGCCCGCATCGTCGGCTACGACCGCATCGAGAGCGCGCTGCCGGCAATCGTCGAGAGCACCGTCACCAGCGACGCCTATCGCACGGAGAGCAGGATCGCACACGCCCTGGCGGCGCGCGGCTACCGCGAAGCGTACACGTTCTCACTGCAGTCTGCCGCCGTCGCGCGTCGCTTCGAAAGCGCGGGCGTTTCCCTGCCGGGTCCGGTCGTCGAGATCGAGAACCCGCTTTCGGAGGAGCAGCGCTACTTGCGCTTCTCGCTGTTGCCGGCGCTGCTCGAGCTAGCCGCGAAGCACGCGGATGCCGAACCCTATCGCATCTTCGAAATCGGCCACGTGTTCGGCGGCGGTTCCCCTCTGCAAGAAACGCCGGGCGCCGGCTGGCTACTCGCGTTGCCGAAGAGCGACGAGCCCGCCTGGCGCGACGGCGGGTTCCTCACCTTCAAAGGCGAGTCGCTCGCGTTCGTGCGCGCGCTCGCCGGGCGCGAGGCGGACGTCGTGTCCGCGACCCACGCCGGCTGGCATCCCGGCAAGACGGCGGCGCTGCTCGTCGACGGCAAAGACGTTGCCACGATCGGCGCGGTCGATCCGCGCTTGCTGGCAGCTTTCGACGTCGGCGCGCGGGCGTATTTCGGCTGGCTGCGCAGCGCGGACGTGCCTGCCTATCGCGCCCCGCACTACGCGGCGCCCTCGAAGTATCCGGCCGTCGCGCGCGACCTCGCGCTCATCGTGGCGCCGGAGATTCCGGCCCTCGACATCGAGCATGCCGTGCGCGCGGGCGCCGACGGCGCGATCGCCGAGGTGCACGTGTTCGACGAGTACCGCGGCCCGCAGATCGAAGCCGGCAAGAAGAGCGTCGCAGTCCGCGTCGTGTTGCAGCGTGGCGACGGCACCTTGACCGACGCCGAGGCCGACGGCCACGTCGCCACGATCCTCGCATCGCTGCGCGAGCGTTGCGGCGCGCGGATCCGCGACTGATGGCCTGGCCCGACATCGTGATTGGTCTCGGGGTCGTGGCCGGCGTCGTGCAGGGCTGGCGCCGTGGACTAATCGCGGAGCTGACCGGAACGGTCGCGCTCGCGGCGGGAGTCGGCGCCGCTTTCATCTATCCGGGCATGTGGGACGGCGCCGCGCAGGCGCTCACGCATCTGGGCGCAGGTTCCGCGCACGCGATCGCGATGCTCGTCTACGCGGCGCTGGCGTACGCGCTCGTGTTCGCCTTGGGCAGCGCCCTCGGTTTGGTCGCGAAGCTGCCGCTCGTCGGCACGGCCAACGCCGCATTCGGCGGCCTCGTCGGTCTCGTCAAGACGGTCGCCTTCGTGTGGGTCGTGCTGTACGTCGCGCTGTTCTTTCCACTCTCGCGCGACCTGCGCCAAGACTTGCACGACTCGCGCCTCGTCGCCGTGCTCGAGGGCCCGAACGCGCGTCTCGACACGACGCTGCGCTCGTCTCTCCCCTCGTTCATGCGCCCCTACTCCGAAAGCATCTTCGCCCGCCACCGCGTCTGAGCGCGCCCGCCTAGTGGACTGCGCTAAGCCGTTCCTCGAGCACCGCGCGCGCGGCGGCCGCTGCGGCCGTCGAATCGATCGGAACACCTTGCGCGGCGAGCACGCTGCCGAAGGCTTCGAGGGCCCTCAGGACGTCGGCGCCGCTCAAGTCGCCCATCGTTCCGATGCGGAAGATCCTGCCTTTGAGTTCGCCTTGGCCGCCGCCGATCACGATGCCGTGCTGCTCGCGCAGTGCGTTGCGAACGGCCGCGACATCGCAGCCGGCCGGGGCGTACATTGCGACCACCGTCACCGAGTGCGCGCCCGCGGCCGACACCAGATCGATGCCGGCGGCCGCGGCGAACCGGCGAATCGCGCGCGCGTAGCGCTCGTGACGCGCGTAGGCGCGCTCCGCGCCCTCGGCGTTGTAGCGTTCGATCGCCGCGTCGAGCGCGAACAGCAACGAAACGGGCGGCGTCCACGGCGTCTGGCCCTGCTTTGCGAACTCGCGCGCTTTGAGCAGATCGAAGTAGAAACGCGGCGCGCGCGCCGACGCGACGCGCTCCCAGCCGCGCGCGCTGACCGCCACCAGCGCCAGGCCCGGCGGAACCCCCAGCGCCTTCTGCGAGGCGGTGACGACGATATCGCACTTCCAGCGGTCCATCTCGAAGGGCGAAGCGCCGAGACCGCTCACCGAATCGACGACCACGGTTGCGGGATGATCGCCGATCGCAGCGGCGAGTGCCGCCATGTCGTTCTGCACCCCGGTCGAGGTCTCGTTGTGGGTCAGCAAGAGGCCGGCGATCTCGCCTCCACGGTCGGCCCGCAGCCGGGCCGCGAGCAGGCTGGGGTCGACCGCCTGGCCGAGCGGTGTGTCGAGCGTTTCCACCTGCAGGCCGTAGGTCGTTGCGATCGCAGCGAGGCGCTTCCCGAACACACCGACGGGCGCGGCGAGCACCCGCTGCCCCGGCGAGAAGGCGCTGGCCACCGCAGCTTCCAGACCCCCCGAACCGGACGAACCGAGCACGACGACCTCGCACGACGTGCCGAAGATCGGCGCCATGCCGCGCGCCACGCGC
>Ga0302314_10010327_pt1 | contig 16354 bp, 16 predicted proteins | sample III_Palsa_N2_3_FD_200533 | JGI IMG/M metagenome (GOLD analysis project Ga0302314, IMG submission 200533) | Peat permafrost microbial communities from Stordalen Mire near Abisko, Sweden - III_Palsa_N2_3 | ecosystem: Environmental > Terrestrial > Soil > Palsa > Peat permafrost | place: Sweden... | reverse complement strand
CGGCTACCCGCTTACCAACTGCACCCATTGCGGGCCGCGGCTCAGCATCATCCGCGGCCAGCCGTACGACCGCGATCGCACCACGATGGCGCCGTTTCCGATGTGCGACGCGTGTCTGGCCGAATACCGCGATCCTGCCAACCGGCGGTTCCACGCTGAGCCCACCGCCTGCCCGGACTGCGGGCCGGTGGTGCGGTGTTTGACGTTGCCGGGTGTGGTCGACGCCGGCGCCGATCCGATTGGATTCGCCGCCGCGGGCCTGAAATCGGGAGACATTATTGCGCTCAAGGGGGTCGGCGGCTATCAGCTCGCCTGCGACGCCGCCAATGCGGCTGCGGTGACCAAGCTGCGGGCGGGTAAGCGGCGCGACGGCAAGCCGTTCGCGCTGATGGCGCGCGATCTCGCTGTAATTCGGCGTTATGCCGCACTATCGGCGGAGGAAGCGCATCTGCTCGCCTCCCCGCAAGCGCCGATCGTGCTACTGGATGCGTTGCCGTCGGTTGGTTTGCCGGAGGCGATCGCGCCTGGCCTCGCCACGCTCGGCTTCATGCTGCCGACGTCGCCGCTGCATGCGCTGCTGCTGCGGGATTGCGATCGGCCGGTGGTGATGACCAGCGGCAATTTCTCCGACCAACCGCAGATCACCGATGACAGCGCGGCCTGTGAGCAGCTCGGCGCGATCGCATCCCACATTCTGCTGCATGACCGCACGATCGCGGGCAGGGTCGATGATTCGGTGGTGCGTTTTATGGCCGGCAGCCCGCGTCTGCTGCGTCGCGCCCGCGGCTACGCGCCGGCGCCGATCGCGCTGCCTCCGGGTTTCGAAGCCGCGCCCGATATCCTCGCGCTGGGCGGCGAGCTCAAGGCGACCTTTTGCCTGATCAAGGACTTTGCTGCGATCCTGTCGCAGCACCAGGGCGATTTGGAACATCCGGCGGCGTTCGATGACTACCGCAAGAATCTGGCGCTCTACCGCGGGTTGTTCGACCACGCACCGCTGGCAATCGCGGCCGATCTGCATCCGGAATATCTGTCGTCGAAGCTGGCAACGACCATGCCGGAACCGCTAATTCAGGTACAGCACCACCACGCCCACGCCGCCGCTTGCCTGTGCGACAACGAATATCCGCTCGATGCGCCGCCGGTGTTGGGCGTGGTACTCGACGGGCTGGGCTGGGGGGGCGACGGCAGCTTCTGGGGCGCGGAGTTCCTGCTTGCTGACTATCACGATTATTGCCGCCTGGCGGCGTTTCCGAAGGTGGCGATGCCCGGCGGTGCCGCCGCGGTGCGCGAACCGTGGCGTAACCTTTATGCCCACATTCGGTCCGCGATCGGCTGGGAAGCGTTCCGCGCCGAATTCCCGGATTTGGCCGCGATGCTATCGGCCAAGCCGGTCGCCACGATCGAAGCCATGATCGCGCGCGGGCTCAACGCCTCTCCCGCTTCGTCGTGCGGGCGCCTGTTCGACGCGGCGGCGGCGGCGCTCGGCCTCGGTCCGGACCGCCAAAGCTACGAAGGCGATGCCGCCGCAAGGCTCGAGGCCCTGGCCAGCGCCGATCCTGGCAACGCGCTTTATCCCGCGCCGCTGGGCCGGTTCGACGCGGAAGGGGTGCGCCGCCTCGATCTGGCGCCCCTCTGGCTCGCACTATTCCAGGACCTCGGGTCCGGCACACCGCCCGGTGTGATCGCCTCCCGTTTCCATCACAGCCTAGCCGCCGCCATCGCCACGACCTGCGCCACGCTGGCGGAGGCCCGTCGTTTTCGCACGGTCGCGCTCTCCGGCGGCTGCTTCCAGAACCGCTTGCTGTTCGAACAAACCGAGCGCCGCCTGCTGGCCGCCGGCTTCAACGTGCTCAGCCACCGGCAAGTTCCCGCGAACGACGGCGGACTGGCACTCGGCCAGGCGGTAATCGCCGCCGCCCGGCTGATCGCACCGCACGCAAGGAGCCTATCATGTGTCTAGGCATTCCAGGCCGCATCGTCCGGATCGATGACGTGGAAAATCTGGTCGCGACGGTCGAGGTCTGCGGTGTGCGCCGCAAGGTCAACATCGCCTGTATCGTCGAAGACGGCGAGCCCGTGGAAGCCTGCGTCGGTACGTGGGTGCTGGTTCATGTCGGCTTCGCGATGGCCCGGATCGACGAGGACGAGGCCACCGAGACCCTGCGCATGCTGGAAGAACTCGCTGAGATGCGGGACGAACTGCGCGCGATGTCCGAACCCGACCCGGCGCAGGCGGCGGAGTAGCCCAGTCATGAAATACATCGACGAATTTCGCGACCGTGCCAAAGCCGAAGTCCTGGTCGCCGAGATCAGGCGGGTGATCGAAAGGATCGCGCCGGCGGCACCGCTCGCGATCATGGAGGTCTGCGGCGGCCACACCCACTCAATCTTCCGCTATGGCATCGAGGGCATGCTGCCCCCGGAAATCGAACTGGTGCACGGGCCGGGTTGCCCGGTCTGCGTGCTACCGATGGGAAGGATCGACGATTGCCTCGCCATCGCCGACCATACCGAGGTGATCCTGACCACCTTCGGCGACGCGATGCGGGTGCCTGGGTCGCGCGGCTCGCTCTCGCAGGCCAAGGCCGCCGGTGCGGACATCCGCATGGTCTATTCGCCGATGGACGCGCTCGCGCTGGCGCGCAAGCATCCCGACCGCGAAGTGGTATTCTTTGGCCTCGGGTTCGAGACCACGATGCCCTCGACCGCACTTACCGTGCTGCAGGCGGAACGCGACGGAATCCGCAATTTCTCGGTGTTCTGCAACCACATCACGATCGTGCCGACGATCAAGGCGATCCTCGACAGCCCCGGTCTGCACATCGACGCGTTCCTCGGACCCGGGCATGTCTCGATGGTGACCGGCATCGCGCCCTATCATTTTATCGCGGATTACTATCGCCGTCCGTTCGTGATCGCCGGGTTCGAGCCGCTCGACGTGCTGCAGTCGATCTGGATGGTGCTGAAGCAGATCGCCGAGGGCCGCTGCCAGGTCGAGAACCAGTACGGCAGGGTGGTACCCGAAAAAGGCAATATCCCCGCGCTCACCGCGGTGGCACGGGTTTACGAACTGCGCGAATTCTTCGAATGGCGCGGCCTGGGATCGATCGACCACTCTGGTGTGCGCTTCCGCGAGGAATATGCCGCATTCGACGCCGAGCGGAAATTCACCGTGCCGAACGTGAAAGTGGCCGATCCCTCGGTCTGCCAATGTGGCGACGTGCTGAAGGGTGCGATCAAGCCGTGGCAATGCCGAGTGTTCGGCACCGCCTGCACGCCGGAGAATCCTTTGGGCGCGCTGATGGTATCGTCCGAAGGCGCATGCGCGGCCTATTTCCATTACGGCGGCGCGCCGAGGCGCGTGCCGGAGCACGCATCATGAACGAGATGGCCCCGCGCAATTTCGCCAAATTATCAGTCGCCGCGATCACGCTCGCGCACGGCGGCGGCGGTAAGGCGATGAAGGACCTGATCGACGACGTGTTCGCGCGCGCGTTCGATAATCCGCTGCTGACGCCAATGGAAGATCAGGCCAGGATCGAGATCGCCGCCCTGGCGGCGCGGGGCGATCGGCTGGCCTTCACCACCGATTCTTACGTCGTCGATCCGATCTTTTTCCCCGGCGGCGACATCGGCAAGCTTGCGGTCTGCGGCACCATCAATGATCTTGCGGTCGGCGGCGCGGTGCCGCTCTATCTTTCCTGCGCGGTGATCATCGAGGAAGGCGTTGCCGTCGCCACCCTGCACCGGATCGCGCAATCGATGGCGGTGACCGCGCGCGATGCCGGGGTGGCGATCGTCACCGGCGACACTAAGGTGGTGACTAAAGGCGCCTGCGACAAAATCTTCATCACCACCTCGGGGATCGGTGTCATCCAGCCGGGGATCGATCTCGGCGTGGCCAAGGCGCGGCCCGGCGACCGCATCCTGGTCAATGGGCGGCTGGGCGATCACGGCGCCGCGGTGATGGTCGCGCGCGGTGACCTCGCGCTTGAGACCAGCCTGGAAAGCGACTGCGCTGCCCTGCACACGCTGATCGCCGATTTGCTGCGCGCCGCGCCCGCCACGCGTTTCCTTCGCGACGCCACCCGCGGCGGCCTTTCCACTGTGCTGAACGAGATCGCGCACGCGTCGCACGTTGGGATCGAGATCGACGAGCTCGCGACCCCGCTCGGCGATGAGGTAAAAGGCGTATGTGAAATTCTCGGACTCGATCCGCTTTACCTCGCCAACGAGGGCAAGATCGTGATCGTGGTGCCGCCGGATCAGGTCGAGGCAGCATTGTCGACACTCCGCGCCCATCCGCTCGGCGGCGAGGCCGCCGATATCGGCGTCGTGCGCGAGGGCGAGCCAGGCCGGGTCACCATGCGCACGAGATTTGGCGGCATGCGCATCGTCGACATGCTGGTCGGCGAACAACTACCGCGAATTTGCTGATGCATGAACTCGCCATTGTGGAAAGCATCATGGAACTGGTCGAAAACGCCGCCGCCGGGCAAAAAATATTGAAGGTGACAGTGGAGGTCGGCCTGCTTACCTGCGTATCGCCAGAGGCGCTGTCGTTCGGCTTTTCGTTGCTGGCCGAAGGCACCATCGCTCACGGTGCGGAGTTCGATATCCGCCGGGTGGCTGGCGACCAGTTGAGCGTGAAAAGTATAGAAGTCGAAGGACACGCGTGATGTGCGAAACTTGCGGCTGCGGCGGCGGTGAGACCACCCTGATTGACCTCCAGACCGGTGCGCGGACCCTACTGGAACAGCAACCAATTCCGCCCCAGGAGACTGCGACCGAGCACGTCCATGGCCATTTTCATCCAGACGGCAGCTACCACGAGCATGATCATTCTCATGATCACGAACACGAGCACCACGAACACGACCATGTTCACCGTGCAGCGCCCACCACGGTGGTCGAACTGAACGCCCGCATTCTGGCCAAGAACGACACCGCCGCCGGGCGCAATCGCGCTTGGTTTTCGGGTCGCGAAATCCTCGCGCTCAACCTGATGAGCGGGCCCGGCGCCGGCAAGACCACATTGCTCGAGCGCACCATCGCCGATCTGAAGGAACGTCAAAAACTTTTCGTGCTTGAAGGCGACCAGGCGACCGATAACGACGGCGAACGGGTCAAGGCTGCCGGCGCCGCGGCGGTGCAGATCAACACCGGCAGCGGCTGCCATCTCGACGCTGAAATGGTCGCGCGCGGCCTTGCCATGCTGAAGCCCGAATTTGGTTCGTTGTTGTTGATCGAAAACGTCGGCAATCTGGTCTGCCCGGCGCTGTTCGACCTCGGCGAGCGCAAACGCGTGGCGATCCTTTCAGTAACCGAGGGTGACGACAAACCACTGAAATATCCTCACATGTTCCGCGCCGCGGATTTGTTGCTGCTCAATAAAATCGATCTGCTGCCCTATGTCGATTTCGAAATTGCGCGAGCGACAGCGAACGCGAGGCAGATCAATCCTGGGATCGAGGTGATGTCGGTCTCCGCGCGCACTGGCGAGGGGATGGGCGAATGGGAACAATGGATCGCGAAGGTACAGAAGGACGCGCGAACCGGGGCGTTTCGGTAGGAAGGCCAGAAAGTCTTCTTTTTTGAAAAAAAGAAGCAAAAACTTTTATTCGAAAGTGTTCCACGGGGAAAGGATGGAGCATGAAATGGCGGGTGATAGGACGCGCCCTACCGGTTGGTGCCGAATTGGAACCGGCCCGGTTTCAAAGTTTTTTGCTTCTTTTTGTTCACAAAAGGAAGATTCTTCCTCTATCCTCGCGCTTATGAAATTCCCTCGCCTGCTCTTTGCCATCGCGCTATCATTCTGCCCTCTAGCCGTCCAAGCGCGGCCGATCGATCTCGCGACCGCGTCGATCGTGCAGCTAGACGCCGCCATGGCCACGGGGCAGCTTAGCTCGGTCCAGCTGGTGCGCTTCTATCTGCGCCGGATCGCGCGGCTCAACCACCGCGGCCCGGCGCTACACGCGATCATTGCGATCAATCCCGACGCTCTCGCCGAAGCCCGTGCGTCCGACCGCGAGCGTCGGCTCAAGGGCTCGCGCGGCCCGCTCGAGGGCATCCCGATCCTGATCAAGGACAATATCGAAACCGCCGACCCGATGGCGACCACCGCGGGGTCGCAGGCACTCGCGGCCAACATCACCCACCGGGATTCCCCGCTGGTGGCGCGGTTGCGGGCGGCGGGCGCGATCATCCTGGGCAAGACCAACCTCAGCGAGTGGGCCGACCTTCGCTCGGGCGAGGCCACCAGCGGCTGGAGCGCGGTCGGCGGCCTGGCGCGCAATCCCTATGCGCTCGACCGCAGCGCCTGCGGCTCCAGCAGCGGCAGTGCGGTCGCAGTCGCCGCCGGCATGGCCGCCGCCGCGGTAGGCACCGAGACCGACGGCTCGATCACCTGCCCGTCGTCGTTGAACGGGCTGACGGGTTTGAAACCGAGCGTCGGCGAGATCCCCCGCACCTCCGTGGTTCCGATCTCGCACAGCCAGGACACGCCGGGGCCGATCGCCCACACCGCCGCCGATGCCGCCTTGCTGATGGCAGTGATGAGCGGACCCGACCCGCACGATCCCGCGTCACTGGCGACTGGTGCCGTGCCGGCCGCGGCATTCGCCTCGGTCACGCCGGTGAACCTGCGCGGCCTGCGGCTGGGGGTGCTGCGCGTTGCCAACGATGCGCTGCCGCTGATCGATCCGGTCTACAACGCGGCGCTGGCGCGGCTTACCGCAGCGGGCGCGGTGCTGGTCGAGGTTAAATTCAACAACCCGCCCAAGATCGAGACCGACGAACTACTGGTGATGGAGACCGAAATGAAGGTCGATCTCACCGCTTATCTGCGGAATGCGGCGCCTGGGCTCGCGGTCCAAAGCCTCGCCGATCTGATTGCCTTCAACCAACGGACGCCGGGCGAAATGCGGCTGTTCGGCCAGGATCTGTTTGTGGCGTCCCAGGCGACCAAGGGGCTGAGCGATCCGGCGTATCTCGCCGCACGGGCCGAATCGCTCCGGCTTACCGGCGCCGAAGGGATCGACAAACTGCTGCGCGAGGACCACCTAGCTGCCCTGGTGGCGCCAACCGCGGGTCCCGCATGGAAAATGGATCTGCTCTATGGCGATACCATCCCGGCGGCCGCCGACACCAGCCAGGCCGCTTTCACGACATTTCCGGCGATCGCGGGCTATCCCCACCTCACCGTGCCGATGGGAGCGGTGCACGGTCTGCCGGTCGGCTTGTCGTTCATCGGGCCGAAATGGTCCGACCCCAGGATGCTGGCGCTGGGCGAGGCGTGGCAAGCGCTGAGCCCACCGATTCCGCCGCCGACGTTTCCCGCCACCGTCGATCCCTCCCCTTGATTGCGGCCCAGCTCCGCGATATTGCCGGTGCGCTTCGGGCGGGATACGTTATAACATTGCGTTCAGCGGCGATTTAACGCGCCGGCTGGTTCACCTTAGCTTGGTATCATGATGAAATTCATTGTCCTCGGTTTGGCGATTGCCGCGGCTGCTAGCGTCTCGGCGCCCGCCGGCGCCAAGCCGATCGAAATCGTCGCCGCGGAGAATTTCTACGGCGACGTCGCACAGCAGATCGGCGGGGCCGATGTCGCCGTCACCAGCATTCTCTCCAACCCCAACCAGGACCCACATCTGTTCGAGATCAGCCCCGGCGTCGGCCGCACGGTTTCCGCCGCCGATATCGTGGTCTACAGCGGGATTGATTATGATCCCTGGATGGAATCACTGCTTCGCGCCGCCCAGTCGCAGAATCGCGCCGTGATCGCGGTCGCGCCGCTGGCGGCTCGCGAAGCCGGCGACAATCCGCACGTGTGGTACGACACCCAGACCATGCTGGCCTACGCCGCCGTGCTCGCCGATGCGCTGGTGACGCGCGACCCAGCCCACGCGGCCCAATACCGGCAGAACCTACTGACATTCCAGGCCAGCATCCACGCGATCAACGCCCGGATCGATGCCTTGCGCAACCGCCTCGCCGGCACGCCAGTCACCGCGACCGAGCCGATCTTCGGCTATATGTTCGACGCACTGGGTATGAGGGTGCGCGATCTTCCGTTTCAGCTCGCGGTGATGAACGACACCGAGCCGAGCGCCCGTGACGTCGCCGGTTTTGAGAACGACCTGCGCAGCCACGCGGTGAAGCTGCTGATCTACAACAGCCAGGCGTCCGACCCCACCGCCGACCGGATGCGGGGGATCGCCGCCCAGGCAGGGGTGCCGGTGGTGGGCGCGACCGAAACCGAGCCCCCTGGCACCCACTATCAAGCCTGGATGAGCGCCGAGCTTGCGGCCGTCGACAAGGCGTTGCCGGCGCCATGAACGCGGTCGAGTTCGACCATGTCACCCTGCGCCTGAGCGCACGGACCGTACTGTCCGATATAAGCCTTACGTTTGACGCTCAGGAATTCGTCGGCGTGCTGGGGCCGAACGGCGCCGGCAAAACCACGCTGATGCGCGCCATCCTCGGGCTGGTGGCTCCCGCGTCCGGCGAAATCCGCGTGCTGGGGCAGCCGCCCGCGCGCAGCAACGCGTTGGTCGGATACATGCCGCAGCAGCGCAGCGCACTCCACAACCTGCGCCTCAGCGGCTACGCGTTCGTCGCGGGCGTGGTACGCGGCCAGCGACTGGGATTGCCCTTGCTGAATAAAGCCGACCGGCGCGAAGTCGATTGGGCGCTCGATATGGTCGGTGCGCGCGACCTGGCACGCCGGCCGCTCGCCGAGACCTCCGGCGGCGAACGGCAACGGTTGCTGCTGGCGCAGAGCCTGATCGGTCGGCCGCGCCTGCTGCTGTTGGATGAGCCGCTGATCAGCCTCGACCCGCGGCATCAGCAGGCGGTGGTCGCGCTGGCGAAATCGCTGCAATCCGAACTCAAGATCACCGTGCTGTTCAGCGCCCACGACGTGAATCCGCTACTGCCCGCGCTCGACCGCGTGCTCTACCTCGGCGGCGGCCAAGCGGCGTTAGGGAAAGTGGATGAAGTGATCACCAGCCCCGTGCTGTCGCGGCTCTATGGCGCCGCGATCGAGGTGATCGAACTCCACGGCCGGATCTTCGTCATGGCGGGCGACCAAGAGGTTGGCCGCGATGCTCACCAGCACGAGGCTTCCCGCAGCGATGTTTAGCTACGATTTCATGCAGAACGCCTTCGCTGCGGCCACCATCGTCGCGATCGTGGCGGGGTTGGTCGGCTATTTCCTGGTGCTGCGCGGCCAGACCTTCGCCGGCCATGCGCTGTCCCACGTCGGCTTCACCGGCGCCACCGCCGCCGTGCTGCTGGGCATCACCCCGCTTTCCGGCATGGTCGCCGCCACCGTCGCGGCCGGAATCGGCATGGGATTTCTGGGCGAGCGGCTCGCGCAACGTGACGTCGCGATCGGCATGGTGCTCGCCCTCGCCCTCGGCCTCGGTCTGCTGTTCCTGCATTTCTATACCTCCTACGCGACCCAGGCGACCGCGCTGCTGTTCGGCAATGTGCTCGCGGTGGACATACCGACGGTCTGGATCCTGCTCGGACTCGGCGTGATCAGCATCGGCGCACTGGCGCTGATCTCGCGCCCGCTGCTGTTCGTGAGCCTGCAACCCGAACTCGCGGAGGCCAAAGGCGCGTCGCTGCGGCTTTACGGCGTTCTGTTTCTCGCCATCGTCGCCCTGGCCACCGCCGAATGCGCCCAGATCGTCGGCGTCCTACTGGTGTTCACCCTCATGGTCGGCCCGGCGGCAACGGCGCAAAAACTCACCACCAGCATATGGCTGGGATTGCTGCTCGCGGTGGCCTTCGCGCTGGCGGAATCTTGGCTGGGTATCACGCTGTCTTACTATACCGATTGGCCGTGCAGCTTCTGGATCAGCGCACTGAGCGCGGCGGTCTACCTGGGCGCGATGATGCCCCAAAAAATCAAAGCAAGTAGGTAAAGTATTCTTTTTGTGAACAAAAAGAACCAAAAAAACTTTCTCAATGGTGGCCTCATCGCCGGCAGGAATACAACGCACCGATTGCCCCGGCGGAGCCAAAAATGCCGAACGTTATCGCGTTCGAACCCCGCCGCTTCGAGAGCGCGGCCACCCTTCTACCTCGATGGCCGACCGCGATACCCGAGCCTGCGGATCCGCCGCGTCGCGAACTTCCTCGGGTTCGACCGGACGCAGAAATTGCTCGACCTCGGCCGGCGCGCCTCGATTCTGACCAACCAGCGTGCCGCTCCCAAACCAAGGGAGTGGCCGGTCTCATCCTAATTCCCAAAAGTTTTTTGCTGCTTTTTTTCAAAAAAGAAGGGTCTTGGTTCCTGAAGCATCAAGTTTGACTGAAGCAAGTAAGGAAGTTTCCTTTTGCGGCAAGAAAAGCCGGTCTGAAATGCTTCGGCCCGCTTGCGTTGCTGCATGGCTCGGGACTAGAGCTTGCGCCGCTAATTTGCCCTTGTGAGCGAGTTCCATCATGTCCCTGACCGCCGCCCGTCTCGATCGTATCAGTCCCAGCCAGACCATCGCGGTCGCGACCAAAGCGCGGCAGTTGAAGACCGAGGGGCGCGACGTGATCAGCCTGTCGGCGGGCGAGCCCGATTTCGACACGCCCGACAATGTGAAGCAGGCGGCGATCAGGGCGATCGAGGCGGGCGACACCAAATACACCGACGTTTCCGGCACGCCGGCGCTGCGTCGCGCGGTCGCCGCCAAGTTCAAGCGGGATTCCGGGATCGACTACAAGCCCGAGGAGATCATCGTTTCGACCGGCGGCAAGCAGGTGATTTTCAATGCCATGCTGGCGACGCTCGACGCCGGCGACGAGGTGATCATCCCGGCACCGTGCTGGGTGAGCTACCCCGACATCGTGGCGCTGTGCGACGGCACGCCGGTGATCGTGCAGTGCACGCAGGACAACGGCTTCAAGCTCACCGCTGGCGATCTCGAAGCGGCGATCACGCCGCGGACCAAGTGGTTCCTGCTCAACAGCCCGTGCAACCCGACTGGTGCGGCCTATTCGGCGAGCGAGCTCAAGGCGCTGACCGACGTGCTGCTGCGCCATCCGCAGGTTTGGGTGTTCACCGACGACATCTATGAAAAGCTGACCTACGACGGGTTCAAGCCCGCGACCGTGGTCGAGGTCGAGCCTCGCCTCAAGGATCGCACCATCACCATGAACGGCTGCTCCAAGGCCTATGCGATGACCGGTTGGCGGATTGGCTTCGCCGGCGCACCGGTGGCGATGATCAAGGCGATGGACAAGCTGCAAAGCCAATCGACTTCCAACGCCAGCTCGATTGCGCAGGCGGCCTCGGTGGAGGCACTGAACGGGCCACAGGAGAGCGTGGCAGCGATGGCCGAAGTCTATAAGGCGCGGCGCGACCTGGTGGTGGAGGGGTTGAACCAGACCCCCGGGATCTACTGCCACAAGCCGGAGGGCGCGTTTTACGTGTTCCCCTCGGTCAAGGGTTGCATCGGCAAGACCAGCCGTTCGGGTGTGTTGATCAAAAACGACAGCGACTTCGTGACCACCTTGCTCGAGGAAGAAGGTGTCGCCGCGGTGCATGGTTCGGCCTTCATGACCGAGGGCTATTTCCGGATTTCCTATGCCACCAGCACGGAATTGCTGAAGGAAGCGCTCACCCGGATCAAGCGCTTCTGTAACGGTCTGGAGTAATCCGTGCCTCGCCTGGCCCAGCGCCTGGCCGAGGTTCCGCTCGCGGCCACGCTGGCGATGAGCGCGCGAGCCCGCGAGTTGGCCGCCCAGGGTGTCGAGATCATCTCGCTTGCCCTGGGCGAGCCTGATTTCCCGACACCGATGCACGCGATCGAAGCCGCGCATCAGGCGGCACTCGCCGGCGACACCAAATACCCTCCGCTCGGCGGCAGCGTGGCTTTACGTAGCGCGATCCAGCGCGCGTTCCGCCGTGATCATGGACTTGAATATCCGCTCGACCAGATCACGGTGGCGAACGGCGGCAAACAGATCATCTTCAATGCGTTCCTTGCCACGCTGGATTTCGGCGACGAGGTCGTGATCCCGGCGCCCTATTGGGCAACCTATCCGCTGGCGGCAAAATTGCTCGGCGGCACGCCGGTGTTCGTCGATTGCCCGGAGGAGAATGGATTCAAACTCAGCGCCGCGGATTTGGCGCGAGCGATTACGCCCCATACCAAGTGGGTGATGCTGAATTTCCCCAACAATCCCAGCGGCGCGGCATGCTCGGCGCGCGAGCTTGCCGCGATCGCCGAGGTACTGCGCGCCCATCCGGATGTGTGGGTGATGTCGGATGACATCTATGAGCATCTGATCTTCGATGGCGAGCGCCACGCCACCATCGCCCAGGTCGCGCCCGATCTGATCGGCCGGGTGCTGACGGTTTCGGGGGTATCCAAATCCTACGCCATGACCGGCTGGCGGGTGGGTTTCGCGGGCGGTCCGGCGGCGCTGATCAAGGCGATGGTAAACATGCAAGGCAACGCCACCTCGGGCGTCGCCGGCCCGTGCCAGGCTGCAGCGACCGCAGCGCTCGACGGACCGCAGGAACTGCTCGCCGAACGCGCGGCAATCTATCGCGCCCGCCGCGACCTGGTGGTGGAGCTGCTGAACCAAATCGCCGGCATTCGCTGCCACCGCCCTGAAGGCGCGTTCTATGTGTTTCCGTCGGTCGCTGGCCTGATCGGCAAGAGTACGCCAGCGGGACGCCAACTCGCCGGCGACGAGGACGTGACCTACGCGCTGCTCGACGAAGCACACGTCGCGGTGGTGCAGGGTTCCGCTTTTGGGATGAGTCCCTATATACGCATCAGCACTGCGACCAGCGAAGCGAAACTGATCGCGGCTTGCGGGCGGATCGCGGAGTTTTGCGGTAAGCTGAAGTGAAAGCGGAAGTCTTCTTTTTGTGAACAAAAAGAAGCAAAAAAACTTTGTCACTTAAGGACAATTTCTAAATTTCCAAAAGTTTTTTGCTTCTTTTTTTCAAAAAAGAAGATTCTTTCTTCTTCCTTTTTTTGGGAAACTCATGGACCAGCTAATCGCCCTAGCCCAACTGATCGCCGAGCGTCTGATCGCTCGCGGCGAAACCGTCGCGGTCGCGGAATCCTCGGCTGGCGGCCTGATCTCCACCGCGCTGCTCGCGATCCCCGGCGCCTCGGCTTATTTTCTCGGCGCGGTCAATCTTTACACCACCAGCGCCCGCACGGCCTTGCTCGACCTCGATCCCACGCTCCGCAGCGCGACCGTGCCCTATGCCGAAATGATGGCGCGCGCGGTGCGAGGGCGGTTGGCCGCGACCTGGGGTGTCGCCGAGTCCGGCGTGACCGGCCCCACCACCAACCGCTACGGCGATCCGATCGGCCACGCCGTGGTCGCGGTAATGGGCCCGCGCTGCCGGCATGTGATCATCCATACCAGGCTCGAAGACCGGTTCGCGAACATGCGCGCCTTCGCCCATACCGCGCTGCGCCTGCTCGCGGACCAGATTGGCGACGAAACCTGATGGCGGTACCGTACTCGCTGCTCGATCTCGCGCCAATCCTGGAAGGGGTGCCGATCGAGCAGTCGTTTCGCAACATGGTGGATCTGGCGCAGCGCGCCGAACGCTGGGGCTTCACTCGCTATTGGCTCGCCGAGCACCACGCCCATCCGGGTGTGGCGAGTGCCGCACCGGTGGTGCTGATCGCCCACGTGCTGGCGCACACCAAGACCATGCGGGTGGGGTCGGGCGGGGTGATGCTGCCCAACCACGCGCCGCTGGTGGTGGCCGAACAATTCGGCACGCTGGCAGCACTCCATCCCGGCCGGGTCGATCTCGGCCTGGGCCGCGCGCCTGGCACCGATCAGCGTACCGCAGCAGCGCTTCGTCGCAACATGATCGGCGGCGCGGACAGCTTCCCACAAGACGTTATGGAGCTGCTGCACTACTTCGGGCCTGCACCGGTGGTCGAACCGGACACGGTCTATGTACGCGCCATGCCGGGCGAAGGGCTCGGCGTGCCACTCTATATTCTCGGATCGAGCCTCTATGGCGCCGAACTCGCGGCCCTGCTTGGGCTGCCGTTCGCCTTTGCCTCGCATTTCGCGCCGGAGAATCTGGTTCCGGCGATGGCGCTCTATCGCAACAAATACCGGCCGTCTGAAGCCAATCCCAAACCGCACGCGATCGCGACAGTGAATGTGATTGCGGCAGAAGATCGCGCCCAGGCGCAGTATCTGTTCACTTCGCTGCAACAGCACTTCATGAACATCGGCCGCGGTCACCCGCAGCCGCTGGAGCGGCCGGTGGACGATATCACCCAGCACGCTTCGCCCGGCGAACTTGTCCGTCTGCGGACCAAACTTGGCGGCACCGTGGTCGGCGACGCTGCCGACATGCGGGCCGGCCTCGCCGAGTTCCGCGCCCGCAGCCAGGCCGACGAACTGCTGCTAACGGCTTTGATCTACGACCACGAGGCGCGCTGCCGCTCATTCGAGATCGCGAGCGAAGTGATGCGGACGCTGGACTGACCGGCCCTGTTACTTTGCCCCTTGCAAAGTCTCGCAGTCTATGGTCTACGGCCCGCCTTCCCTGCTGGGGCGCGGCACGCTCCGGCTATGCCCATTGGGGGCCGAAGCTAGCCATAGGGGTGCACATGCCGCTTTATGAAACCGTGCTGATCGCACGGAACGAAGTCACGCAACAGCAGGTCGAAGCGGTTGCCGACGCGATCGCCGTCCAGCTTGAAGCCGAAGGCGGCAGCGTCAAAAAGCGCGAATACTGGGGCCTGCGCGGCCTCGCGTACCGGATCAAGAAGAACCGCAAGGGGCATTACATGCTCCTCGGGCTCGATGCGCCGCCGGCCTCGATCAACGAGATGGAACGTCAGCTCGGGCTCAATGAAGACGTGCTGCGGTTCATGACGGTGCGGGTCGAGGCGCTGGAGGAAGCTCCCTCGGCGGTGCTGTCGCGCAAAGGCGACGAGCGCGAGCGCAGCTTCCGTGGACCCAAGCCGGCCGGGCGCTTCGAGAGCGGCCGCCGCAAGGGCTATGACGATCGCGAGGAATTCCGTGCCCGCGATCCGAACGACGACATTCTGCTTGGGATCGAGGAATAACCATGTCGGACAGCAGCGAAGTTAATCCCGCCGCCCGCCGCGCCGCGGTTGGCGCCAGGAAGCCGTTCTATCGCCGGCGCAAATCCTGCCCGTTCTCGGGCCCGGGGGCGCCGAAGATCGACTACAAGGACGTGCGGTTGCTCTCGCGGTTTTTGTCCGAGCGCGGCAAGATCGTGCCGAGCCGGATCACCGCGGTTTCGGCCAAGAAGCAGCGCGAGTTGGCGACCGCCATCAAGCGCGCGCGTTTCCTGGCGCTTCTCCCCTACGTCGTGAGCTGAGGTTGCCATGGCCGCCGTTGAATTGATCCTGCTCCAGCGCGTTGAAAGCCTGGGGCAGATGGGCGAAGTGGTTCGGGTGAAGCCCGGCTTTGCTCGTAATTTCCTGTTGCCGCAGAAGAAGGCGGTGCGTTCCACCAAAGATAACAAGGCACGCTTCGAAGAACAGCGCGCCCATTTGGTGGCGCAGAATTTGAAGCGCCGCGAAGAGGCCGAGCGGGTCGCAGAAAGGGTTGGCGGTTTGACCGTCGTGATCATTCGCCAGGCGGGTGAGTCCGGCAGTTTGTACGGTTCGGTGACCAGCCGAGATATTTCGGATGCGGCGACCGCGGCCGGGCTACAGGTCGATCGTTCGCAGGTGGTGCTGGCGCATCCGATCAAGACTTTGGGTCTGTCGCGCGTGCGGGTGGTGTTGCATCCCGAGGTGTCGATTACCGTGACCGTGAACGTGGCGCGCAGTGCGGAAGAAGCCGCGAAGCAGGCCGCTGGCCAAGCCGTTGGCCGTGCCGCCGAGGAAGAAGACGTGATCGAGCAGCTCGAATTCTTCGACGAGCGGCTACCCGAAGAAGAAGTGTGATTCAGGCTAAATTGACAAAAGTTTTTTGCTTCTTTTTTCCAAAAAAGAAGATTCTTGCTTCCTAAAGTGGCAGTTAGGAGCAGGAAGAAGTCTTCTTTTTTGAAAAAAAGAAGCAAAAAACTTTTGGACGTTAGGTCTGTGGCGTACGGTCTGTCGACCTGAGTATCGTGATCCTAAGGTAGTCGAAAAACGTATCAACAGTAGGAAATTCCTTGACCCCAACACCCCTCATGTGAGGACGTTATCACATATATTAGGGGCGAAGAGGGCGCTTGTTCTTGCCCGCGCCGACTCGTAGGTAGTGTGCAGTCCCTTCGACGGCGTTTCCTCTCAACACGCTTTGGGATCTGGGCAGAATAAAACCGTCATAGGTTTTGTTGATTTCATGTGCATTATTATCAGGGCGGAGCGCCCGTCACTGGCGC
>Ga0302314_10010324_pt1 | contig 16357 bp, 16 predicted proteins | sample III_Palsa_N2_3_FD_200533 | JGI IMG/M metagenome (GOLD analysis project Ga0302314, IMG submission 200533) | Peat permafrost microbial communities from Stordalen Mire near Abisko, Sweden - III_Palsa_N2_3 | ecosystem: Environmental > Terrestrial > Soil > Palsa > Peat permafrost | place: Sweden... | reverse complement strand
CATGCCGTGACTACTAAATTGTACGGTAAGCTTGGCGTCTTCGCCGTCGCCTTCGCGGGCGAAGATGATGCCTTCGCCGTATTTGGGGTGGCGGACGCGGGCGCCTTTGCCCAGGCCGGTGCGGCCGATGGGCGCGTCGAGCTGCATTTTGGGGCGCTGAGGGAAGCGCGAGATGCCGGGTTTGAAGCCTGCGCCGCCCTTGCCGAAGAAGGCGGCGGTGTTATCCAGCGGGCCGGAGCCGGGTTTGCGGTTGGCGGCGGCGAAGCGTTGGGCGGCGTAGGATTTGGCGCCGCCGCCGGACTGATCTTCGTCCTCGTAGCTGTAGTGGGTGTCGGCGCCGAAGTCGTCGTCGCCGGGTTTGGGCCGCTGCCCGCGTTGGGGGTAGGGTGTGGCGTAGGCGCTGCTGTAGCTGGCGGGCGAGAGGTCTTCGATGAGCTTGCCGGGGACCTCTTCGAGGAATCGCGAGGGCATGGAGGACTCTGGCGCATCGTTGCCGTAACGGCGGCGGTAGCGGGCACGGGAGAGGATGAGCGTGTCCATGGCGCGGGTCATGCCGACGTAGCAGAGGCGGCGCTCCTCCTCCATCTGCGCGGGGTCGGTGAGGGTGCGAGAGTGCGGAAAGAGACCTTCTTCCATGCCGGTGAGGAAGACCAATGGGAATTCCAGGCCCTTCGCCGCGTGCAGGGTCATCAGCGTGACGCGGGCGTCGGCGGAGTACTGATCTGCATCCGAAACCAAAGCCGCGTGGTCGAGGAATTCGGCAAGAGATTCGCCACGTGACGTGGCGTCCTGGGCGGCGTTGGCGAGTTCCTTCAGGTTCTCGATGCGGGAGAAGCTTTCGGGCGTGGCTTCCTCTTCGAGGGCGCGGATGTAGCCGGAGCGGTCATTGAGGAACTTGATCAGCTCGGGGAGAGTTGCGGGATCGCCGGGCTTGCGGAAGGCTTTATCTTCCGCGGTGGCTTCGCTCGCGGCGATGCGTTCGAGGCGTGCCTTGATGACGTCGCTGGCGGAGGATTTTAGTGGAACCGGTGCGAAGGGGTTGAAGCTGGCGTCGAGCGGTGTCTCTTCGAGGCGTGAATTCTCGGGAGCGAGGGTGGATATCTCTTCGCTGGGGCCGAAGTCGAAGTCGAAGTTGAAGCTGGTGTCGAAGGCGGTGTTGGCGTCGTTGGCGGCGACGGTGGGTGGGGTTTCGTCGGTGAAGCCGAAGTCGAAGTTGGTGTCGCCGGTGTCGATTCCAAATGTTTCAGTGGCGATGTCGGCATCGTCGAATACAGGGGTCTCTCCACTGCGCTGCGCTTCGGTCGAGATGACGGGGTTTGGGGAAGCATCAGCAGTGAGCGCTGCGGCGAAGTCGGGGCCGAGCATGGCGCGGGCGTCCTGGATGAGCTTGCGGAAGCTGGCGAGCGCAGTGAGGGCGCGGGCAGGCAGCAGCTTGTCTTCGATGGCACGGGCGATGGCGTCCCACGAACTCATGTTGGTGGTGAGGGCCATGCGTTCGAGCGTGTCCATCGTGGTCTTGCCGATGCCTCGCGGCGGGCTGTTGACCACGCGCGCGAGGGCGATGGAGTCGTGTGGGTTCTGCACGAGCTTCAGGTAGCTGAGCATGTCCTTGACTTCGGCGCGGTCGTAGAAGCTGAAGCCTCCGACCATGTGGTACTGGATTTGATAGCGGCGCAGCGCTTCTTCCACCAGCCGCGACTGCGAGTTAGTTCGGTAGAGCACGGCGCAGCGGGGAAGGTCTTCGGTCTGGCCTGCGGTCTTGAAATAAGTGTTGATGCGGTCGGCGATGAAGAGGGCTTCGTTCTCGCCGTCGGGGGCCTCGTAGTAGCCGATCAGCGAGCCGCCTTCGCGGGTGGTGAAGAGGTTCTTCCCCTTGCGCTGCTGGTTGTTCGCGACGACGGCGGAGGCGCCCTCGAGAATAATTTGTGTCGATCTGTAGTTTTGTTCGAGACGGATGGTCTGGACCGCTGGAAAGTCCTTTTCGAACTCGAGGATGTTCTTAATGTCAGCGCCGCGCCAACTGTAGATGGACTGGTCTTCGTCGCCGACAACGCAGACGTTACCGTGTTTGCCGAGCAGCTTCATCAACTCGTACTGCGGGCGGTTGGTGTCCTGGTACTCGTCGATGAGGAGATATTTGTAGCGGCGGTTGTAACGCTCGCGGACTTCAGCAGATGACTTCAAGAGCCGCACGGTTTCTAGCAGAAGATCGTCGAAGTCGAGGGCGTTGGCCTTGAGGAGTTCCTTCTTGTAGATCTCGAAGATGTGCGCGATCTTCTCCTCCATCGGATTGGTGGAGGCAAGGAAGTACTCCTGCGGATCGATCATGTGGTTCTTGGCCCAGGAGATTCGGCCGAGAGCGACGCGGGGCTTGAGTTGCTTGTCGTCGATGCCAAGCCGCTTGAGCGCCTGCTTCACGACGGCCTGCTGATCGGTCTCGTCGTAGATGGCGAAGGTGCGGGTGAGGCCGACATTCCCGATGCGAAGGGCCTCGATGTCTCGCCGCAGCACGCGCACGCAGAAGCTGTGGAAGGTGGCGAGAGTGGGTTGCGCGAGCGTGGTGTGGCCGAGAATCTTCTCCACGCGCTCGGCCATCTCCTTAGCGGCCTTGTTAGTGAAGGTGACGGCTAGGATGTTATCGGGCGATACGCCTCGTTCTTGAATCAGATAAGCGATGCGATGGGTGATCACGCGGGTTTTGCCGGAGCCGGCGCCGGCGAGGAGCAGCACGGGGCCATCGACCGACAGGATGCCCTCGCGTTGCTGCGGATTCATGTTGGCGAGGAGGTCGGGCACAACATTCATTTTATCCGGTTGTGCAAACCAAGTTTGACAACCTCTCTGCACAATCGGTTAGCAGGCAAATCGAGGAATTTTCAAAAAGATTAATGTTGCGATTTTTTTGCAGAATTTTGCGGAACACGGAACCGCGCGATGGAACCGAACGTAATGACCTGTGCGACCAGAGTTACCCGAACCATGGCGGGGAGCTCGATCCAAATTCAATCGTGTCAAGAGGAGAAGTTATGAATCGCAAATCTGTTATGGGAGTCATGGTGATGGCGGCTGTGCTGGTGTCTACGCAAGCTGTCTATGCAGCGCCAACCGCGGTACACAGCCCGGTGAACGCGGTCTACGTCAAGATCAAGATGGTGAAGTTTTCGCTGCGCAACGATACGTCCGCGCCGCTGAAGCTGAAGATCGGCGACAACGTTGTAACCCTGCAGCCCGGTACGCCGGTGGATGTGAAGGTCCCCGACGGCCAACAGATCATCGCCGTTGAGACGACGGCCAACTATGCAGCCGGTTCGGTGGTTGCTACCGCAGCGGAGCAGTTGGACGGAACGACAGTCGCCATTCACTAAGCGATTGCGTGCTTTACAGAGCGGTGCGTGGATGCGCGCCGCTTTGTGTTTTTCTCCGCTGCAAGAATCTGTATGCTGGGGCGATGGCGGAGATTGTTGCAAGGAAGAGTGTTGCCGTGTTCTGCGCGGCGGCCGACGGCGCGCGGCCGGCGTATCGTGCCGCCGCCGAAGAGCTGGGGCGGGCGCTGGCAGCGCGTGGGCTGGGGCTGATCTATGGCGGGGCCAGGGTTGGGCTGATGGGCGCTGTCGCCAATGCTGCGCTGGCGGCGGGAGGCTATGTCGTCGGCGTGATCCCGCATGTGCTGGTCGATCTCGAGGTCTCGCATGAGGGCATCTCGGAGCTGCATGTCGTCGATACGATGCACACGCGCAAGGCGCTGATGGGCGAGAAGGCCGATGCATTTATCATACTGCCCGGAGGCTTTGGCACGTTCGAGGAGCTGTTCGAGGTGCTGGCGTGGCAGACGCTGAAGCTGCATTCGAAGCCTGTGGTGCTGCTGAACGTTGCGGGCTTTTACGACACGATGCTGGAGTTTCTCGATGTGTGCGACCGCGAGGGGATGCTGCGCGGCAATCGCGACAGGTTGCTGGTGGCGACGAGTGTGGAGCAGGCGCTGGGGCTCGCAGAGCTATCGGGAATCAGCTGAAAACCGTTCCCGATAGAATAGAGAGCGATGCTCTCCTCGCACATCCTGAACCTGCATTACATCTGGCTGGTGGTCGCTTCGGCGCTCGCGGGCGTGATCAATGCGATGGCCGGTGGAGGCTCGTTTCTTTCGTTTCCGGCGATGCTGGGCATGGGCGTGCCGCCGGTGCAGGCCAATGCGACCAACACGGTCGCGGTGTGGCCGGGGCAGCTGACCTCGCTGGCGACGCTGCACGACGACGTGAGGCGCGATGTGCTGCTGGCTGTCTCGATAAGCTGCGTGGTGGGCGGCGTGGCCGGCGCCGAGGTGCTGCTGCATACGCAACAGACGACGTTCTTCAAGCTGATTCCGTGGCTCATTCTGATCGGGACGGTGGTCTTCGGGATCAGCGGGCCGGTATCGCGATGGTTGCGGTCCAGGGCCGAGCATCCGCATAAGAAGCGGCCAATTCCGCAGGTGGCGCTGGCAGTTAGCTTGCTGCCGGTGACGTTTTATATCGGCTACTTCGGGGCCGGCGGCGGGTTCCTGGCCATGACCATCCTCGCGCTCTACGGCATGGACGACATGCACGAGTTGAATGCGATGAAGGTGGTCGCGGCGCTGCTGTCGAACCTGGTGGCGATCGTAACGTTCATCGCGATGCGTCAGGTAGTGTGGCACTTTTGTTTGATCTCGATGGTCTTTGCCGGGATGGGCGGCTATGTGGGCGCGCGGCTGGCGAAGAAAACCAATCCCGATGTGCTGCGTGCCATCATTGTGATAACCGGCTGTGTGATTGCCGCATACTTTTTCTGGAAGCAGGCCAACGGATGAGCGTATCGAAAGAAGAGATCGACCTGATCGGCTATGTGGCCGCGACGATGACGACGGTGTCGTTTCTGCCGCAGTTGATTCGCGTGATCAAGTTGCGTTCGGCGCGGGACATCTCGCTGGGTATGTTTCTGATCTTCACGGTGGGCACGACGTTCTGGCTGATCTACGGGCTGCTGTCGCGGTCGCTGCCGGTGGCGATCGCCAATGGCGTGACGCTGGTGCTGTCGGCGTCGATCTTGTATTTGAAGCTGCGGTTCGATGAGCAGGCGACGAAGGCTGAACAGCCGAAGGGCGCGCCACGGTGAGGAGAGCCAGATGAGTCATGAGGGCATTCGTTTCATCAGCGCCGCGGAGGCGCAGCGCGGAGAGTCGACCAAGCTTACGGGTGATGCGATCTCTCCGGCGAAGGTGCGCGTAGACAAGAGTGGCGGCACGGGGATGACCATCGAATGGCGCGATGGGCACAACAGTTCATGGACCTTTGCATGGCTGCGCGCGGCGTGTCCCTGCGCGACCTGCCATGAGGAGCGCGAGGCAGACGGGCGCGCGCCGGGGGTCGCGAAGCCGAAGCCGGCGTCGCTGCTGCCGATGTTTGAGGCTCCGCCGAGGCCTGTGGATGTAACTCCGGTGGGCAAGTATGCGTTACGCTTCAAGTGGAACGATGGGCATGAGGCGGGGTTGTACTCGTGGGATTATTTGCGGAATGTTTGCGATAAGTAGGCGCGCGAGCAAGCGGAGAAGGTTCAGCCTGTATGAACGAGAAGCAGGTCTCTCCACTGCGCATCGCATGAAGCGCGATGCTTCGGTCGAGATGACGCTTCAGAGGTGAACAGGCAGCTCCGGTGTTGCCTCGAGTAGCTGCTGCGTGTAGGCCTCGCGGGGGTGCTCGCAGACCTCTTGCCAGGTGCCGGTCTCGACGATGCGGCCGTGCTGCATGACGGCGACGCGGTCGCAGAGGTAGCGCACCAGCGGCATCCCGTGCGAGATGAAGAGGCAGGTGAGCCCGTAGCGGGTTTGCAGGTCGCGAAGCAGGTTGATGACCTGCGCGCCGACCGAGACATCGAGCGCGCTGACGGGTTCGTCGAGCACGAGAAGCTCGGGGCGGAGCGCGAGCGCGCGGGCGATGTTGATGCGCTGGCGCTGGCCGCCGGAGAACTCGTGCGGATAGCGTCGCAGGGCCGAGGCGTCGAGGCCGACTTCTTCCAGTAGCTCATGCAGGCGCGCTTCGATGCCTTGCGGCGGCCGTTCGCCGTGGATGGCGAAGGGTTCGGAGAGGGTCTGACGGACGGTCATGCGGGGGTCGAGTGCGGCATAGGGGTCCTGGAAGACGATGGCGAGCTTGCGGCGCAGACGGCGCATCTCGCGCGGTGTGACGGCGAGGAGATCGAGTTCGTGGCCGCCTGCAGGGCGGTAGAGGATCTGACCGGCGGTGGGCTCGATCAGGCGCAGGAGCAGGCGCGCGACGGTGCTCTTGCCGGAGCCGGATTCGCCGACCAGGCCGAGGGTTTCGCCGCGGAAGAGTTGCAGCGAGACGTGGTCGACCACGCGCGTGGCGCCGTAGTCCTTGATGAGGTTGCGGACTTCGAGGAGTGGGGCTTGGGGCGCGAGGCTCATATGGTCTCGCTGAAGATGACCTGCCAGCCGGCGGTGGTCTTCTCGAAGATCTCGGTGAAGCTGCCTTCCACGTCGCCGCCGCGTTTCTTCGGCCGGGTGATGTGGTACTTGCCGGTTGCGAGCGCAAAGTTTTCGCCGAGCTCGCGGACCTCGACCTCGGACTGCTCCAGCGTACCCATCGACAGGCTGTTCGGATAGTTGGTGCGATAGGCGGCGCGGATCTTCTCCAGCCCGCGCACGGGGGTGGCGAGGACCGCCTGCGTGTCCGGGGCGTCCTTGTAGTGCGAGAGATAGGCGTCGAGGTCGCCCTTGTTCCAGGCATCTTCCTGGGCGAGCAGGACTTTGGTGACGTCAAGCTGCTGGTGGCTGGCGGTGTAGAGCTGGCCGGGCGCCTGCGCGTGCAGCGGCAGGGCGGAGAGGCTGAGAGCGAGCGATGCGATACGAAGGAGGCGCATAAGAGAACCTCGAAGCTGGACATCATGATACGACTTCACCCGGTGGGGTGGATGTCAGTTGTTTGTCACCCGTTGTTTGCCGATGATGAGCGAAGATCATTTCGCCGGCGCGGCAGGAAGCGCTGTGGTGTCGTCGCGGACGATCTTCCAGCCGCCGGCGGTCTTCTCCAGGACGAGCATAAAGTAGCCGTCGGCGTTGCCTCCGCCGGCTGGGGTGCGTTCCAGGTGGAAGTGGCCGGTGACGGTGGCGAAGGCTGCGTCCAGCGGCTGGACTTCGAGCTGTGTGAAGCTGAGCGTGCCCATCCTTTCGCGGGTGGGGTAGCCGGTCTTGTAGGCGGCCAGCATTTGGTCGTAGCCGCGGCTTATTTTGTGGCCGATGAAGAGGATGTCAGGGGAGTTTTTGTAGCTGGTAGCGAAGGCGTCGAGATCGCCGCGGTTCCAGTTGTCGGTGGATTCTTGGAGCATGGCGGTGATGATCTGGTCCGGGGTACGTGTGCCCTTTACGGGTAGCCAGGTCGAGCCGGTGGCCCAACCGTAACCTCCGTGGAACATCTCCGCTCCTATCGAGAAGGTGCGGGCTTCCCAGATCGAAACTTTGGCTGCGGGGTCGCAGTCATAAACCGACAAATCCAGTTTCAACTCCACGCTCGTGCCCGGCAGCAAAGGCGCTGCTGGCTGCGGGGAGTGCGAACCGTACCTCAAACTACAGCCGCCTGCATTGCGGTCTCCCTCCGCTTTAAAATCGACCCACAAGTGCAGCGCGGCCAGGCTGACCGTCTCCTGCGTCCCATTCACGAAGCGCAGGTGGAGCACGGTCTGCGGAATGTGGTCGAGGTCTAGGAACGGGTCGAGGACCTGTAACTTGAACGCCGCGGGAGCAAGCATGGGGCCTGGTTGTGCTTGCGCAGACGCTGCGAAGAGCGCCATCCATGCCAGTGCGGCTGCTATGAAACTCGCATTCTTTCTCACGTCTTTCTCCGGCTATGCTTGCTATTGCGACATAGAATTATCCTATGCCCGTGCGCGAGCCAAGCACGAAACAGGTCCACGCGGTCTGCACGCACGACTGCCCGGATTCGTGCGGCGTGCTGGTGACGGTGGATACGCTGACCGGGCGTGCGACCAAGGTGCAGGGCGATCCGTCACATCCGGTCACGCGGGGATTTTTGTGCGGTAAAGTCGCTCGCTATCTGGACCGTGTGTACTCGCCCGAGCGCCTGTTGTATCCGATGCGGCGCAAGGCCGGTGTGCCGAAGGGGCCGCTGCCGCAGGGACGCGAGGCGGAGGCGTTCGAGCGCATTAGCTGGGATTCCGCGTTAGGAATCGTCGCAGAAAAGCTGAAGAAGATTGCGGCCGAGTTTGGGCCGGAGAGCATTCTGCCGTACAGCTATGCGGGGACGATTGGGCAGTTGGGCTTCGGCTCGATGGACCGCAGGTTCTTTCATCGGCTAGGAGCTTCGCAACTGGACCGCACGATCTGCGCGGAGGCAGGCGGGACGGCGCTGAAGATGGTCTACGGCGTAAAGCTGGGTACGGTGCCGCAGGACTTCGTACATGCGGGGCTGATCATCGCCTGGGGCGCGAATATCCACGGCAACAACGTGCATCTTTGGCCGTTCATCGAAGAGGCCCGGCGTAAGGGCGCGCGGCTGGTGGTGATCGACCCTTATCGGACGCGTACGGCGGCGCTCGCGGACGATCACCTGGCGATTCGCCCCGGCACCGACGTGCTGCTGGCGCTGGCGATGATGCATGTTCTGTTTCGCGATGGGCTTGAAGACCGCGAGTATATGGAAGAGTGTACAAATGGCGGGGCGGCGTTGCGGGCCCATGCGTTGAAGCCGGAGCATTCGCCGGAGCGTGCTGCGGAGATTACCGGGATTGCGGCGGAGACGATTGAAGCGCTTGCCCGCGCTTATGGTCAGGCGGGTAAGGATGGGCGCGGGCCGGCTGTGATTCGCGTGAACTACGGCATCCAGCGCAGCGAGAATGGTGGGACGGCGGCTCGCGCGGTGATGATGCTGCCGCTGATCACGGGGAGTTGGAAGCAGCGCGGTGGCGGGATGCAGCTATCAACGAGTGGATCGTTTCCGTTCAATTCAGCGAAGCTACAGATGCCGGAGTTGATGCAGAAAAGCCCGCTCGGGCGTGCGGCGCGCGTGGTGAACATGAGCGAATTGGGGATTGCGCTGACGGAGCTGGGACATGGCCCAAAAGACGTAACGGAAGACGGGCCGCCGGTGAATGCTTTGTTTGTCTACAACTGCAATGCGGCGACGGTGGCGCCGGATTCGACGCGAGTGCTGGAAGGCTTGCGGCGCGACGATCTGTTTACGGTGGTGCATGAGCAGTTCTTTACCGACACCACGGACTATGCCGATGTGGTGTTGCCGGCGACAACTTTCCTTGAGCATAAGGATGTAATGGGCGCGTATGGGCATTTGTTTGCGCAGATGTGCAATCAGGCGATTGAGCCGCTGGGCGAGGCGCGGTCGAATGTGTGGCTGTTTGCCGCGCTGGCCAAGCGCATGGGATTTGAGGAAGCAGCGTTCGACGATGGCGCAGAGGAGTTGATTGCGCAGGCACTGGATACCAAGCATCCCTGGTTTGCAGATGTGACCAAGGAGCGGCTGGAGCGCGAAGGGCATGTGGCGCTGGCGCTGCCGGTGAATGAGCAGGGTTTGACACTGCCGTTCAGCTCTGTGGAGTGGTTTCGTACGCCGAGCGGTCGCGGCGAGTTGCTGCCGCTGCCGGAGTGGATTGCGCCGGTGGAGTCGCGCTCGGGGGCAGAGGGCAGGAAGAAGTATCCGCTGGAGTTTTTGCCACGCAAGGCGGACAACTATATGAACTCCACGTTTGCGAACCTGGCAGGGCATCAGCATATGGAGCGGCGCACCGCGGGCGTGTTGGAGATGCATGTTGCCGATGCGAAGGCGCGGGGCATTGCGAGCGGCGATGCGGTGAGCGTATGGAACGGGCGTGGGCGGATTGCACTGACCGCGCGGGTCGGGGAGACTGTGGCTTCGGGTGTTGTAGCCGCGCGGCTGGATTGGCAGAAGCTCTCGCAGGACGGTGCGAATGTGAATGCGCTGACCAGCGAGCGGCTGACCGATATCGGCGGCGGGGCTACGTTTTATTCCACGCTGGTGGAAGTGGAGAAGGTTTCGCCCATGGCCGCTGACTGATGGGCAACGATCCGAAAGACGCAGCCGCTGTTCGCATGGACAAGTGGCTTTGGGCGGCACGGTTCTTCAAGACGCGGGCGCTGGCCGCGGATAGCTGCGATATGGGGCGGGTATCTTCGAACGGGCATCCGGCAAAGGCTGCGCGGGATGTGCGCGTGGGCGATAGGTTGCGGGTGAAGAATGACGGTGGCGAATTTGAGATGGAGGTGCTCGGGTTGAGCAGTGTGCGTGGGCCCGCGGCGGCGGCGCAGGGGCTTTACCGCGAGTCGGAGGCGAGCAAGGTTGCGCGGGCTAAGGCTGAGGACGAGCGCAAGGCGATGTCGGCGTTCGATATGCCGGCGGGTCGGCCGAGTAAGAAGGACCGGCGCGATATCAATAAGCTTCGCGGCCGGATCGTTCGCTTTTAGGCCAGGCCGGTGCTCTGTGCCTGCTCGTGGGCGTGATAGCTGGAGCGGACGAGCGGGCCGGACTCTACGTGGCGGAAACCCATTTGCATGGCCTCGTGCTTGAGGAAGTCGAACTCGTCCGGGGTGTAGAAGCGCGACATCGGGAGGTGGTCGCGCGAGGGGCGCAGGTACTGGCCGATGGTGAGGATGTCTACCTTGCGGTCGGCGAGGTCACGGAAGACGCCGAGCAGTTCGTGCATCTCTTCGCCCATGCCGACGATGATGCCGGTCTTGGTGACGAGAGGGCCGAGTTCGTGTGCAGCGGACTCTTTCTTGGCGCTGTCGAGGAAGGCCAGGCTTCGTTCGTAGCGGCCACCGGATTTGGCGACGCGGTAGAGGCGCGGTACGGTTTCGATGTTGTGATTGAGTATCTCGGGGCGCGCGGCGACGACCAGCTGGCGAGCTTCGTCGACGCCCTGGAAGTCGGGGGTGAGGACTTCGACGCGGCATCCGGGGGCCTGTTTGCGAATCTCATGGATGACGTTGACGAAGGCCTGCGCGGCGCCCATGTTATCGTCGTCGCGGTTCACGCTGGTGATGACGGCGTGCTTGAGGCCGAGTTGAGCGACAGCATAAGCAACACGCTCAGGCTCCTGGTGGTCGATGGGTTCGGGCTTGCCTTTGGGCACTGCGCAGAAGCCGCAGCGACGGGTGCAGAGGTTGCCAAGCATCATGAAGGTGGCGGACTTCTGGTTCCAGCACTCGCCGATGTTGGGGCAGTGCGCGCTCTCGCAGACGGTGTGCAGGTTGAGGTCGCGGGCCAGCTTTTTGAGCGCGTGGAAGGTCTCGCCCATGGGCGCACGCGCCTTTAGCCATGCGGGCTTGGGAGCGGGCTTGCGCGGGGTCAAGTCGATCTGGATCAGCGCGTCGGATTGGACGAGTGGGGCCATTGCTCTTGTTATTGTATGCCGCGTTAGCGGAGGCGTTCGCGGACTTCGGGGCGGCTGAGGTAGAGGAAGAAGAGCATCGCGAAGAGGCCCTGGATAACGTAAGGCGCGATGTGGGTGCGATGGAAGCCGTAGAAGTAGCCTCCGGCCAGCAGCAGGCAGCCGGCGGTGACTAGGGCCCATCCCCAGCGGCGCAGGCGCAACATGCCGAAGACGCCCGCGACCAGCAGCGTGCAGACGCCGAGGATGCTGTACTTCGCAGCGCCCATACCGAAGGCGCCACGGACCGCGGCGAAGGCGTTCATCATGCCCATCAGCAGCAGGTACATACCGATGACGGCCATGCCGGGCAACATGCCTTTGGCCTCGCCTGCCGGGGTGCCGGGCAGATGGCGCGAGCGGAAACCGCGGTCTTCTGCGGGACGGTCAGCGTGTGGAGGAGTTTCTGGCATTGTGAGTTTCTAAAGAGTATGCAGATAGTTGAGTAGGTCGTTGAGGTCTTGCGGGTCGGTATTGGGTTGGGCGGGCATCATGTTACGGCCGTGGAGAATGGTTGCGGTGACGCGTTCGTCATTGGCGGGAGCGCCGCTGGGCAGGTATGGTTTCTTGAAGACGCCCAGCAGCGAAGGGCCATGCAGCGGGCCGGTTTGGCGATCGTAGTGGCACTGCGCGCAGTGGACCTGGAAGACCTGGTAGCCGCGTACCTGCTGCGGGTTGAGTTGGTCGAGCGGCTTGGGTAGCGGCGTTCCATGGCAGCCTAGAAGCAGTGTGTAGAGGATTGAGGATAGAGGATAGACAAGAACATGTTTGCGGAGACGGGCTTTCACTATCCTCTATCCTCCACTCTCTATCCTCTGCCTTACTGGGCTGCGTTTTTGAAGATCTGTTCGGCGAGGAAGTTCTCCACCTTGGCCTGGTCGCGGAGCATCTCGAAGAAGGCGGACTTGAGCAGTTGCGAGCGGCTGTCGTGGAGCTGCTGGCGGATGGCCTGTTGCACGCGCGGATCGTTGAGATCGCGCTGGCCGGCGGCGTCCTTGCTGATGAGCTTGTAGATGGAGTAGCCCATAGGCCGGCGGGTGGTGGCATCGAGCAGCGGCAGGATGTCGGTGGACTCGCCGGCCTTCAGCTTCATGATGGCGGCATAGGTCGATGGGTCGCCCTTCATCTGCGACTCGGTGACGAAGCCCATGTCGCCGCCATTGGGTGCGGTGTCCTGGCGCTCGGAGAAGTTCATGGCCAGCGCGCCGAAGTCTTCGCCGGCGTCGATGCGGTTCTTGAGCGCCTGGATCTTCTTCTTGGCCTCGTCGTCGCTGGTGGCCTTGGAGCCTTGCAGGTTGCCGGACTGCTGCGCCGGCTGATTGGTGACCTGGATCTGCGCGAGATGATATTGGTTCTCGATCAGGTTGTACTCGGCCTTGTGGGCGTTGTAGTAGCCGGACACATCGGCGTCGGTGACGGTGATCTTGGAGTTGATCTCCTTGTTGAGCAGCTTGTCGATGGTGAGCGAGCGGCGCAGGCTGTGCTTAAGGTCGTCGAGGGTCTGGTTGGAGGCCTTGAGGCGCGCCTGGAACTGCTCCTCGGTGTAGGGGGCCTTCATCTCGGCGAGCTTGCCGTCGACTTCGGCGTCGGTGGCGGTGAGGTTGAGCTTGGCGGCGCGCTGCTCGACGATCTCTTCCACAATGAGCTCGTGCAGGATGTTGAGGCGCAGCGAGTCGCCCTGGTCCGACGATGGGGCCTGCTGCGGGTTGTTGGCCAACTGCGCGGTGTAGATCTTATCGACCTCGGTGCGCTGGATGGGATGGCCATTGACGGTCGCGACGACGCCGTCCTGCGGGGCTTGATGGCAGCCGGCGAGCAAGACGAGCGTGGAGGCGAACAGAGTTACGGTGGTGCGAAAGATATTGCGCATTGGGGAGGGTTCCTACGCCGCGCGGATGGGTTCGCGGGGCTGCGTTTAAGTTTACAGCTTGCCCAGTTCTACGACGCGGACGCTGGTGATGGCCTCGACCTTGCGCAGTTCGGCGAGCGCCTGCAGCAGGGCCGGCTGGGACTCCGCGGGGACGTCGAGCTGGACGACGGCGAGGGCCTGGCCCGCGGGGACGCCGGTGTTGCGCGCGGCGCTGCTCCGTCCAAGCGCAAAGTTGGCGATGTTGAGTTTCGCTTCGCCGAGGATCGTGCCGATGCGGCCAATGACGCCGGGGACGTCCTGGTTGCGGATGATCACCAGAGTTCCGGCGAGTTCGGCTTCGATGTCGATGCCGTCGTAGCTGAGCAGGCGCGGTGAGTGGCCGTGGAGGACAGTGGCGACGCCCGTCCAATCGCCCTGCGCGGCGCCGTTCGACCAATGCAGCGAGAGGCGCAGTGTGGCGCCGGTGCCGCCGGAGACGTGTTCGCGTTTATCTTCCTGCACGCGGATTCCGCGCTCGGCGGCCGCGGCTGCGGCGTTGATGCGGTTGACGGCATCGGCCCCGTGCAGCACGCCGGCGATGGCGGCGTTGCGGATCATGTCGGTCTTGAGCTGCGCAAGGCGGCCGTTGTAGGTGAGGGCGATGCTCTCGACACTGCCGGCAGCCGAGCTGTTGCCGCCCGATCCGGCGGCATGGCCGAGCAGTTGGCCGAGGCGCGCGGCCATCTCAATGTACGGCGAGACCTCGGCGTACTCCTCTTCGGAGAGCGAGGCGACGTTAACGGCGTTCTGCACGACGCCGAGCTTGAGGTAGTCGCGGACCTGGTTGGCGAGCTGGATGCCGATGGCCTCCTGCGCCTCGTCGGTGGAGCCGGCGATGTGGGGACTTAGCAGCACGTTATCAAGTTCGAAGTAGGGAGAATCTTTAAGCGGCTCCTGGCGGAAGACATCCAAAGCGGCTCCGGCGACGTGGCCGGACTTGATAGCCTCAGCCAGGGCTGCGTCGACGATAAGCTCGCCGCGCGCGCAGTTGATGATGCGAATGCCCTTCTTCATGATCGCGATGGAGGTCTTGTTAATCAGGCCTTCGGTCTGCGGGGTCAAACCTACATGCAGCGACAGAAAGTCGCTACTCGAAAAAATGTCGTCGATGGGGACGAGGGTGATGCCGTTCTCGCGCGCGATGACGGGAGCGATGAAGGGGTCGTAACCGAGCAGGGTCATGCCGAAGGCTTTGGCGCGCCGCGCCACTTCCAGGCCGATGCGCCCGCAGCCGACGATGCCCAGCGTCTTGCCGCGCAGCTCGGAGCCTTGCAGCGATTTTTTGTCCCACTTGCCGGCGTGCATGGTGGCGTTCGCTTTAGGAATAGACCGTGCCATCGAGATCATCAGGCCGAGCGTGAGTTCGGCTACGGCTACGGCGTTGGCGCCGGGGGTGTTCATCACGACGATGCCGCGCTTGGTGGCCTCTTCGGCGTCGATATTGTCGACGCCTACACCGGCGCGCCCGATGATGCGGAGTTTCGGTGCCGCTGCCAGCAACGCTGCATCAGCCTGGACAGCAGAGCGGACGATCAGAGCGTCAGCATCGGCAAGCTCGGCCTTGAGGTCGGTGATCTTGTCGGCGGTAACGCAGTTCCAGCCGGGTTCTTTTTGCAGAATGGCGAGGGTGGCGGGTGAGACTTTTTCAGCGAGAACGATCTTCAACTAACTCTCCGGGCGCGGATGTGCGCAGCACCTTTAAGTGTAGTCGGTTGAAGCCTACAATGGTGAAATGGCGAGTCAGCCGGCGGAACAGGATCCTCGGGTGTACTTTGCGGCGGAGCGCACGTTTCTGGCCTGGATACGGACCGGGCTGGGATTGATGGCGGCCGGCTTTGCGGTGGCGCGGTTCGGGCTGTTTCTGCGCGAGATGGGGACGAACGCCACGCATGGTTCGCCGCATACGACGGGCCTGTCGGTGGTCTCGGGTGTGGGGCTGGTAGCGATTGGCGTGGTGGTGAATGTGAGTGCTGCCGTGCGGCATGTGCTGCTGATACGGGAGCTGCGATCGGGGACGTGGATTGCGGGGCAGGTGTCCAGGAGCGCGGTGACGCTGGCCTTGTTGCTGGCTGTGGTGGGCATAGGAATGGCGGTCTATTTGCTGCTGGTGAAGTAGACTGCTGGACGCATACTTCCGCGAGCGAGTGGTAAAGTCTTGACGTATGGCAGCGAATTGGAACAAGCCGGGTTCGGATGGGCCGGAGCCGCCCTGGGTGAGGTTGGTGAGGCCGGCGTTCATCGCAATTTTGACGCTGCTGTTTTTATGGCTGGCGCTGAGCATGAAACGCCATCATTTTCTGGATGGTGCCCGATACAACAATCGGAACGGCGGCACCCACCCGTAGCGGCTGCAACTCCGCCGAGACGATCTAGCTGGTCTTGGATGTTGCGGCGCGTGTCCGAGGCTGCTTGCGGACTGGTTTGGCGGGCGGCTTGGGCGCGCTGGGATCGAAGGCGGGTGGGAGGCCGCTGAGGATGAGTAGCAGGTTGTTGGTGGCCTTGAAGACGTTGTAGTGGTCTTGGGTTGGGCCATCGGTGAAGGCCACAAAGATGCCGGCGTGGTTCGGCTGGTTGAGGGCAATGTAGGTGACGAAGCCTGCGCCGCCACCGGTCTTTTCGATGATGCTGGAGGGGTCATCGGCAGGCAGCAGGTGCATCCAGCCCAGGCCGATCCCGGTGGGGTCGCCTGCGTGGTCGAGGCCGGATTGGCTGATGAGGGTTTCGGGCTGGAGGTAGACAGCCTGTGCGGCGGGGTCCTGAGCGGGGATGGCCGGGGCTCCGGTACCGAGCAGGTACTTGAGCCATACGGCCATGTCAGTTGCGGTGGAGTAGACGCCGGCACTGGCGGCTGAGGATTGCGTGTCGGTGCACTTGCCTTCGTTGTGGATGCCTTGCAGCAGGCGCGCGCATTGCGCCGCGTTGGGGGTGAAGCCGGTCTCGCGCATACCGAGCGGCGTGGTGGTGCGCTCGGCGAGTAGTTTGGCATAGGGTTCATTG
>Ga0302314_10010323_pt1 | contig 16357 bp, 10 predicted proteins | sample III_Palsa_N2_3_FD_200533 | JGI IMG/M metagenome (GOLD analysis project Ga0302314, IMG submission 200533) | Peat permafrost microbial communities from Stordalen Mire near Abisko, Sweden - III_Palsa_N2_3 | ecosystem: Environmental > Terrestrial > Soil > Palsa > Peat permafrost | place: Sweden... | reverse complement strand
CGGGGCCCCTCTGAAGCGGCGGGCGGGTGGAGGAAAGCCCGCAGGGTGGTTCGCAGGGATGCGAACCAGTTTGGCGTCAGCACAGGAGGTGCTGTCGACAAACCCCGTAACCCGACCGCGGACCTTGCGGGCAGGGATGCCCGCAAGGCGCGTAAGCGGGGTGTCGTTTTCTCTTGGTTACTTCTCTTTTGGACAAGCAAAAGAGAAGTAACTCGCCCTCCGAAGGAGGGTGAAAGCTCTGCTTTCAAGCTTTCCGCAGCAGGTTCACCTGCCGCCACACCACCTTAATCCGAAATCGCCAACACACACTCATCCGCACCGTAACTACGGCAACAAACCGGAAAAATCGACAAACTACCCGGTGCGATGGCGGGCGAGAGCAACCCCTCCAGGAATCCGCTGAAGAAACTGCAACCGGAGTGACCATCTTCGGCGCAGAGAGCGCTGCCCTGGATGTGCAGTTGGGCGCCCTGCTGATCGACCTCGGCCAGCGCGCGCAGCGCCGGAACCCCGATGCGCTCGATTGCCTCGCGCAAATCGAGCCCGCCATCCAGCGCGTACTCGCGCTCGAAAACCCAGCCCCCCATGCGCCGCCCGGCCAATGCGAGCGACGACTCGCGCGCCGCTTCGGCGACCGCATGATCCATCGCCAGCAACTGCGGCACGATCTTCGGGTAGTCGTATTCCAGATCGCGCAGCAACTTGTCGACGGCTGGCTCGTCCGGCCCCTGCGGAACCAGATCGACGAACGGGGTCGCCGCCATGGGTGCGGGTGGCGGAGCCGGTCGCGGCGGATTGGGCAAGATGAACTCGAACTCTGGCTCCGGCTCCGGCGGTGCTTGCCGCGTTTCCGGCACGTCCGCGATCGCCGACGCCACGACCGGCTCGGGCCGATCGACCACCTTCGATGTCACTGGCTCAGCGGCCGGCACTGACGTCATCGCAGGCGCAGCCGCTATTGGTGGCGACGCCAGAGCTGTCTGCGGCGGCAGCTTGTGCGATGCGGCGAAATGCGGCTTCAGCTCACCTTCGACATACGGCTCGACTTTGACACTGAGAAAGCGCTCATACGCATTCAACGCCGACACGAGCGCCCGCTTCTTGAGCCAGGGTCCGCGTACGACCATCGTGATCAGAATGCCGTGCGGATCCTGCACCAGACGTTGCCGCTGCAAGGTGAAGCCGTTGGCGATGACGAATCGGCCAACGTCGATCAGCAGGCCCTCCCGGCTTTCCGAGAGGCCTTGAATTTCCAGCTCGATCATCAGGCCCCCCTGTATTCGATGCCGGTGAACTAAATTGTGTGGAATACAGTGTTCGTTCCTGCGTACAAGCCACGTGCTACAGCTGAAGACTGCGGCGACATGCATAGATTCTATGGGTTATGCGGCAGGATTTGTGCGAAAAATTTCGCGCGCCGTACCGAACGCCACCTGTAGCTGCCGACGTACCCGAGAAATTCGTCCCCGCAACGTGACCGCGCCAGACCGATGCGTGCGTCCCACCCGACGCGTTGGAGCATCCGAGCAAGGTTGGGAGATGAGCAAGGTGCACGATTGCCAGCGTTTGCGACGAAGTCTGCACACGCGGCATCGGTATAATTTCTGCCTGAGTCGATCTCCGACAACCTCCATTCCCATCTGCACTCCCATCCCGTTGTTAAGGCACTGCATGACTGACCCGAATGCTATCGATCCCTTTCCTTTTCTGGGCGGCGGTTCCAGGACTGGTGCGTTGATTCGGGCCTTCGACTGGCAGAAAACCTCACTGGGAGCGCTAAGCCAGTGGCCTGAATGTCTGCGCACGGTTACTGCACTGATCCTGCGCTCCGATGCGCCGATGACCCTCCAATGGGGGGCTGAGGGTTGGTTCCTCTACAACGATGCCTACATCGAACTCGCCGGTGCTCGTCATCCCGGTTTGCTGGGCCAGACAGTTCGCGATAGCTGGTCGGAGATAGCGGACTTCAGGGCAGATGCAGTGAGTCATGTACTTGAGGGGAATACGCTCAATTACCGTGACGAGCATTTTGTGCTGCTACGCGATGGCGAGCCAGAGGATATTTGGCTCGACATCAACTACAGCCCTGTCGTCGATGGAACCGGGACCCCTGTCGGCGTAGTGGCGGTTGTCAAAAATACCACCGCGCGAGTTCAAGCCGAACAGCGACTTCGTTTTGCCCAGGAAGCTGGTGGCGTGGGTACGTTTGAGTGGTATCCGGACTCCGGTCGCCTCGAGGCTTCCGAGCAATATAAACGCGTGTGGGGACTGGGCGCCGATGCAGTCGTCACCGATAAACTGTTGCTCAGCCTGGTGCACCCCGATGACCGGCACATGGTGATACCTCAACGCTCCGGCCTGCCCAATCCCATGGCTTATCTGGAGTTCCGGCGCGTCGATCCGGTAACGGGCGAAATCCGGTGGATCGCTCGGCGCGGCAAAGTGATCTCCCTCAGTGGAGCGGCACGGCGTTACGTCGGCATCGCCATGGACATTACCGACCAAAAAAGGTCCGCGGAAGCACTGGCTGAAAGCGATGCCCGGTGGCGCCAACTGGTTGAGCAAATGGATATCAAGGAAATTCGGCATCGCAACGTGCGCACGCTCGTAAGAAAGCTTGAGCGCGATGCAAACCGCGGCGGAAAACAGGCTGGAGGTTTGACCATGCTGGCCGAGATGCTAGGCAAGTCGGTTGCCCAGGTCAGCCGTTTCGCGGCTGAAAAACCCACCACGCATATCGGCGATCGGATCGCTCGCGAAATCGAAGCGGTCTTCGAGAAGGAGCGCGGCTGGATGGATCATGTGCAGTGGAGCGCCAACATAGATGACGCCGGGTCCAGCCATACCATCCCATCTGCCTGAGTGCCCCGTGTGCATCGATTCATGCTCAGGGTTTTAGACGTCCATTTACTGACCGCATCGGACCAGACCCGATCCTGGCTCCAGTCGAGCTTGCGACCTGGCCAGCTGCGAAGCAACCTCAAGCAATCTGCTCTTGACCGAGGCCCGCATGCACCCAGGCACGAGGAACGCCATTCCTCGTGCCTGGGTGCAGCCATCATCAGCGCATGATCGCTATCGGATCCTGCTTCGCCTTCAGCGCGCTGCACAGCTTGATCGATTCGCTGGTCTGCGCCAGCCCGCGGTCCACGCCATCGGCATCCTTCATGCGCGACTTGAAGAAGCCCTGCAGGCGATCGACCTCGGCATTCGAGCAGCCGCCACCGGCAGCCAATGCCGGCAGGTAGCCACCGGCGAAGCTGCCGGTGCGAGTCAGCACCTGCGCATAGTGCGTGGTGAACCACTGCCACATCGCATCACGCTGGGCTGCGGTATCACGACCGCCACGCAGCAGCGAAACCATCTCGCCGACCTTGACCGGCTTGGTCAATGCGAAATCACGTACCTGTTCCGTCAATGCCGGATCTTCCACGCTGGTCAGACCGCCGAGGATGCCGTTGCGCAAGGCTGCATCGCTGGTCTTGGGCAATTCCGCAATCAATGCATCGACAGCAGGTTTGCCCTGTTCCTGCACAGCCATGCCGAGTGCATCACTGAGCAGGTCGGGATCGGCCGCGGCCAGATCCAGGCGACCATCCGGCTTGGGCTTGAGTGCTGCCTCACCTTGCTTGAGCAAGGCCGCACGCACTTCGGGAAGCTTGAAATCGAACGCCAGGCTGCTGGCCAGTGCGCTGCGCAGCAAGGCATCCCCCTCGGATTCGCCTGCCTTGCGCTGGTAGCCAAGTTGTTCGAGGCGCGGCAGATAGGCGTCCTTCACCCATGTGGCCAAACGGGCACGCTGGGCATCGGTAGTGGCTTCCTGCCGATAGATCCATTCCACCTGGTCGAGTGGCGCCGTGGCCACTTCGCGGATCTTCGACGTGGTCAACGGCTGCAACGCCGCCAGCACGTCGCCGGCATCCAGGTCGCCACGGCGGAAGTTGGCGTTGATCGCATCGGCATAAGCCAACTGCTCGGCATCGCTGAGCTGGCCGACCTGTTTGGTCAGGCCGGCCAGCTCGACCTTGCCCAGGCTGAAACGGTAATAGCCGCTGGCATTGGCATTCGGCATGATCCAGGTCGGGTTGCTGGCGCCAGCCAGCACCATCGAACCGGTGGCCTGGTCGAGCATGTCGCAGCTGACCTTGCTGCCATCGGCCGTACCGTAGCGCACACAGACCGGCACGCCCCAGATGCGCTTCGCATCGCCGCTGCTGCCGATCGGCAGATAGCGGCTCTGGCTCAAATGCAGCACGGTCTTGCCGTCCTTCTGCTCCAGCTTGGTCTGCACGTAAGGCACGCCGGACTGGTCGAGGAAACTGTTGAACGCGTGCTTGAACGCATCGCCCTTGCCCGCGGCCGTGGCGATCGCGCCAACCAGATCAGCGGCCACGGCGTTACCGAACTTGTGCTGCTGGATATATGCCTGCATGCCCTTCTGGAAGGTCTTCTCGCCGACATAGTTCTCGAACATGGCGATCACACCTGCACCCTTCTGGTAGGTGATGCCATCGAACGCGGTCTCGATGTCGCCATTGCCGGTGATCGGCTGACGGATCATGCGCGCGCTGACCAGGCTGTCGCTGCTCATCGCGCCCTGCACGCCACGCACGCGGTCGAGATCGGCACGGTATTCCGGATGCACCTGCATCGTCACCTTCTGCTGCATCCAGGTGGCGAATGCCTCGTTGAGCCAGATGTCGTTCCACCATTCCAGCGTCACCGTGTCGCCGGTCCACTGATGCGCCAGCTCATGCGCGGTGACGTTGAACGAACCCTGTACGTTGCGCGCCGGCGAATCCTTGTCGAGCAACAGCAGCCAGTCGCGGAAGGTGACCAGACCGGCGTTCTCCATCGCACCGGCGGCGAAGTCCGGCGCGGCAAGTACGTCGAGCTTGTCCCACGGATAGCCGAAGCCGTAATAGTTCTCCAGCGCATGGATGATGCTCGGAGTTTCGCCGAGTACATGCGACATGCGATGCGCCTCGCCCGCGGCGGCAATGCCGCGCAATGGCAGCGGGGTGGTGCGATAGGCGTCCGGCGAAATGTCCGGCCCCTTGGCGATATCCCACGGACCCACGCCGAATGCCACCAGATAGGTCGGCAGCGGCAACGTCTGTGCAAACGTCAGCGTCTTCCAACCGTCGCCGGCCGGCACTTCTTTCACCTGCTGGGTATTCGCCACCGCCGTGTCGGCCGTGGGTATCGTCAGGCTGATATCGAACGGCGTCTTGAAGCCGGGCTCGTCGAAGCTCGGGAAGGCGAAGCGCGCGCTGATCGGCTCCATCTGCGTCATCGCATACGGCTGGCCCTTGGCGCTGACCTTGTACAGACCCTGCAGCTGGGCGTTGAGCGGCGCGGTGTAGTCGAAGCTCAACGTCAGCTCCTGCGGCTTCAGCGTGCTGCCGAAATCGACCCGCACCACACCGGCCTTCGGATCCACCGCGACGTACTTGCCGACATGAACCTTGCCGGTGGCGTCGGTGATTTCAACCTTCGACACCTTCAGCTCGTTACCGTCCAGCCACAAGTGGTCCGATGCCTGGGTCAGCTTGACCTTGATCGTGGTGGTGCCGGAAAAGTCCTCCTTCGCCGGATCGACCTTGAACGACAACTGGTACGACTGCGGCACCGCCCAGCGCGGCAAGCGCCCTTGCGGCGCCTGGTCGGCGCTGGCGGCAAACGCTGCGCCACAACAGGCAGCAAGCGCGGTAAGCAGGAGTGGGCGAACGAGACGGCGCATGGCGGATTTCCCTGGGACGAAAGCAAACGCTCACGCTAGGGCGAGGCATGACTTGTGACCCAGTGCCAAAAGGCATAGGCGACCGGCGCCGAAGGGCACGAGGCGATTTTCATATACTCTTCGGCAGGCCACACCCCGAGCAGAACGCCGCCGATGCCCGAGCTCTCCACCCCAGCCAGCCCATTGCATATTGCGGTATTGGAAGACGACACGGAGCTGCGCGAGGCGATCCTGTTACCTGGTTTGCGTGATTACGGTTTCACGGTCAGCGGCGCCGGCACCTCCGCTGAACTGTATCGCCTGATGCTCAGCCAACGCTTCGATATCGTCACCCTGGATATCGGGCTGCCCGATGAGAGCGGCCTTACTGTGGCGCGTCATCTGCGCGAATTGTCCGCCAGGCTCGGCATCATCATGCTCACCGGCAATCAGGACAAACACGATCACCTGCATGCGCTTGGCGCAGGCGCAGATGCGTATCTGTCCAAACCCGTGGATATAGACGTACTAGCAGCCACATTGCACAGTCTGGCACGACGACTGGCAGAAAAGTCGACGGGCTCGGTACAGCCACACGTGGCCAACCAGCAAACGCCAAGGCATTGGCGACTGGAAACGGACGGCTGGTGCCTGGTGTCTCCCAACGCTGTCGTCCTGGCCCTTACCGCACCCGAACGCTGTCTACTCAGTGTGCTGATCAGTGCCCAAGACGCACCAGTGTCGCGCGAAACCCTGATCGCAGCACTATCCGACAATGTGTATGACTTCGATCCGCATCGTCTCGAAATGCTGGTCTACCGATTGCGGCGCAAGGCCATCGATGCCGCAGCTGGCAATCTGCCGCTACTTACTTCACGCGGTGCAGGTTATCTGTTTGTCCGCGGTGAATAGCGCACGTGACATGGGTGTTCAAGATCTGGATGTCCGAGCCCGCGGTCAGGCCGAAAGCAGCGGCAACCGGATTTGAAAGGTCGTACCTTGGCCCGGCGAACTCATCACTGAGATACTGCCGCCCGCAGTCTTCAGCATGTCCTGCACCACGGCAAGGCCAAGTCCTGTGCCTTGCCCCGATGGCTTGGTGGTGTAGAACGGTTCGAATACATGTTTTTGCACCGACTCCGGCATACCGTCACCGCTATCTGCCAGCGTCACTTCCAGTTCCCACGCGCCAAATGCCGGCTGCGCGCTGACTTTGAAATGGCCCCCTTCGGGCATCGCATCACGCGCATTCGCGGCGATGTTGAGCATCATCAATTCGAACTGCCCACGATCCAGGCAAACCGGCAAGCGGATCTGGTCGATATCCATCTGGAATCTGGTATTGGAGTCGAACAACTGTCGGAGCATCGGCTGCATCTCGCGCAGCACCTGCCCGGCATCGAATACTTCCGGGTGCGCCACATCCTGCCGGCTGAAATTGAGCAGTTTGCGGCTGATCGCCAACGCGCGCCGGGACGCCAATTCAACCCCTTCCAGCGCGCCCAGCAGTGCAGGCGCACCCTGATCGGCCAATCGTTCGCGGCGCATCGCGTAACCAAGCACCACGTTCAGCACGTTGTTGAAATCGTGAGCAATGCCGCTGGCGATGCGCCCGACTGCCTCCATCTTCTGGGCATGGATGAGCTGATCCTGTACGCGCTCACGCTCGACCATCTCGTGTTCGAGCAGCACATTGGCCTGCACCAACTGACGCGCATGCTCCTTGGATTCAGCGAGCGTCTCGCGCAAGGCAGCCACGGTGCGATCAAGCAATACGGTGGTCACCAGATAGCCCAGCGACTTGTTAGTCAGCAGCAAAAGTGTATCGGACGTCCTCGCCTGACGCGTGGCGGCGTACAGGATGTCAGTCAACGCGCCGCATGCGTTGACCATGACCAAGGCCAAAAAAACGGCCCAGAGCATCCGACGCCCCAAGACCAACCCGGCCAGGCCGATCATCAGTAGTGGATACAAGTCGTCATATGAAAGTCGCGTTATGCCGAACGCGGCGTACGTAAGCGCCAATGAAATCAGCGAAACCCAGATGTAGGCACTGACCGCAAGCCGAAATCGCCCATGGCGGATCCAGTAAAGGCTAAAGGCAATACAGGCCAGCACGAACACGTCAGTCGACAGGTCCACGACAATCGCAAACAGGGGTATCTGCTTGTAAAGCCCCTGATTCAGGTACACCCATGGGGTATTCACCAGCAACTCGCCACCAATGCAGATCAGCAGCAACTGCACGACCGGCGCATTGCGCCGATCCAGCGCATCATCGATGGGCACCCGTTGCAGCCACTCGGCCACCGAACGCAAGGACAGTCTCACAAGGTCAACACTCCGAAAGCCCTGAGTCTTGCCGATTTGTACGCCGCCATGGCGCGCGTGAGCAAGCGTTAGTTTCCGTTAGCAAGCGTGCGTGACACATGGGACCGGCGTGCTCAATGCTGCCCATAGGTTGTCACGATACGGAAATCGATTCGCGGGCAGTACCGACGGGAGGGGCGCCGGAGTCCACGCAGCCATCGGCAACTATCCCAAGGTACTGGTCGACCACTTCGGTACTCGGGCTGGTGGCCAGGATTGGGCAGCATGAGTGGGGCCATGCCGACGATTCTCAAAATAAATCCGGATCCCGCTCGACGCCAGGAGAGTCCGTTGCCGCACGGAATGGGCAGGGGCCATGTTCGGCACACGCCTGACGCTTGCAAGCAGCTATCGGCCGATGTCGCCATCAATTTTTGACCAACTTATTCAATGGGGTTTCATCATGAAACAAAGGCATCTCATTCTTAGTGCGTCCATCGCTGCGGCGCTGGCCGTCACACCCGGCATTCTGCTTGCCACTTCCGAAAACGCAGCACTTGCCGGCATCAACACTACCGAAGCGCCGAGGGTTACCCAAGCCGTCAACAGCAGCCACCTGTTCACCATTCCGAAGACGCATCTGGACTTCGTAGGCAAGGGCAAGACGACGTCGAGCGTTGCGCTGGCCGGCACAACCACCATGAAGCACCTGCAGTTGGTACTCAAGCCCAGTGCTGCGCGTCAGACGGCAATGGAGTCGCTGATTGCCAACCAGCACAACCCCAAGTCTGCCCAGTTCCAGAAATGGCTGACGCCGGAGCAGTTCGGCAAACAGTTCGGCGTGGTGGATGGCGACATCGCGGCTGTGACATCGTGGCTTGCCTCCCAAGGCTTCACCGTCAACAACGTATACCCAAACAAGACGCAGATCGATTTCAGTGGTACCGCGGCACAAGTGAATCAGGCGTTCCATACACAAGAAGCCGTCTACACAATCGGCACGGAAAAGCATCTGGCGAACGCCAGCGACATCAGTGTTCCAGCCGCACTGCAATTGGTGGTGGCGGGCGTGATGGGCTTGAATGACTTTCGCCCGACAGCGTTGGTGAAAAAGCCCGAGATTGCCCAGTGGAATGCAGGGAAGAAGGGCTTCGTGTCCGAGTCCAAGCCGGCCTCGGGTTCGAAAGTGATCAGTCAGGCCCTTAACTTCAATAGCACCGAGCGTGGTCTGGTACCCAATGATCTGGCAACGATGTATGGCATCAGGACCATCCGGGCCAACGGTGTAACCGGCAAGGGAATTACCATTGCCGTGGTCGAAGACAATGACATGGTGCGAAGCGATTGGACCAACTTCACAAGCACCTTCAATCTTGCTCAGTACGGCGGCACGTTCCAGCAAATCAATCCGGCCCCGACATCCGGCACGAGCAATTGCGTAGATCCAAGCACGAATTTCCTTGGTGAACCCAATGACGACGGAGAGACCCTGCTGGATGCCGAATGGGCTACCGCGATCGCCCCTGGGGCAAACATCGTTGTCGCCAGCTGCGCTGATGACGGCCCCAACTACTATCCCCTCACCAGCAACATCTTCGGCGGCGTCTTCATCGCGGCAACCAACCTGATCAATGGCACCAGCCGCCCGGACATCATCAGCGCCAGCTACGGGTTGGGCGAACTCTTCACGGATAGCGCCAGCAAAACGGCGATCGACCTGATGTGGGCTCAGGCTGACGCAGAGGGTATTTCAGTATTTGTATCAACCGGCGACTCCGGCTCCAATCCGAGTTTCAACGGGAACATCATCCAAACCCAAGGCGTCGACGCCAATGCGCTCGGTACGTCACCGCATGACACGGGTGTGGGCGGTACTGATACAGCGGATATTCTCGATGGCACGACCAGCCAGTATTTTGCCCCTACACCAAGTGTTGTTGGCGGTTCGGCGCTGTCTTATGTACCAGAGATTCCATGGAATGAATCCTGCGCCAACGGTGTTGCCGCAACGGCTTTCGGCTTCACGAGTGCCCTTTCCTTCTGCCAGGAATATCTGAAATTGGATCCTGATGGCTGGAATGTCACCTCCGAAGCAGGTAGCGGAGGCCCGTCCTCGACAGATGCCAAACCGGTATGGCAGCAGCAGGTATTCAACGCTGCAAAGGATCATTCACGCGATCTCCCCGACGTAGCGCTGTTTGCCGCGTCCTATGGCGGATACACCTGGGTGATAACTTGCACGAATGCCAACCCCTGCACTCCGGGGTTCACTACTCCGATGGCATTGAGCGGTGGCACTTCGCTGGCTTCGCCGATGTTCGCCGGCATCCAGGCACTCATCGATCAGGGGCTGGCCGCACGCGGATTGTCACAGGATCAGGGCAATGCAGCACCGACGCTGTATGCGCTGGCGGCTGACGAATACGGCGGCGCTACCGGTCCGACGCCCGCCAGCCTGGCCGTGTGCAATGCGAACAATGGTGCTACTGGCACGGCCAATTGCGTGTTCCACAATGTCACTCGAGGATCGATTTCGACCCAGTGCATCGAGATTTTTGGCGAAACTACTCCTGATTGCTATTTCTACGGGCAGAGCAATAGCTATCTGGCATTACTTGGAGTTGCGCAACTGGGCATGACCACCAGTAATGCTTCACCAACCTCATATGGGGTAAGTAACAAAGCCTACGGTGCCCAACCGGGCTGGAGCTTCGCCTCGGGCCTGGGTTCGGTGAATGCCACGAACTTGTTGATCGCGTGGCGAGCCTTCGACCATGCGCCGCCTGCTCCTTGACCAAGACTGGTTTCTAATGAGCATTGAAGTTGGTCATTGAGTCGATTGCCTGGTGGCAAGATGCCACCAGGCTCCTTTTGAAGCGCATTCATCCATCAAGACGTCGTTGGGCATATAGACGTCTATTTTCTTGCAATCAGCCGGCCACGTCGGCCTGCTCCAGCGCCACGGCCACCGCATGGATTACCGCGGCGATGCGCGCAGCACTCTGAATCGGCTGCGCGGACAGGCCGTGCTTGCGCAATGTCTTCTCGTGCGACTCAAGGCACATGCCGCAGCCGTTGACGGCCGACACGGCGAGCGAGGCCAGTTCGAAGTCGATCTTGTCGCCGCCGGGATTGGCCATCGCGTTCATGCGCAGGTTGGCGCGCAGCGTGCCGTACTCGGCATCGCCGACCAGGTGCACGAAACGGTAGTAGATGTTGTTCATGCCCATGATCGCGGCGGCGACGCGGGCACCATTCAATTCCTCGGCGCTGGCGTGCTGCGCGGCTTCTTCGTTGATCGCCGCGGTCAGCGGCTTGTAGCGCGAGGCAATCGCCGAGGCGAGCGCGATCACGGCAATCTGTTTCTGGGTAAGGCCAGGCGCACCACCCTCGGTCAATACGGACTCGAGGTTGAGGCGCAGGTCCTTGGCATAGTCGGGCAACTGGCTTTTCAGATCGGCAAGACTCATGGGACACCTTCAATAAATTCGGGGCAAAAAAAACCGGCGACGAAGCGAACCTCGCCGCCGGTGGGGTCACCCGCGCGTCAGCGGGGGGAGGGAGGAACTCCTGACGCGCGGGGTATTGCAAACGAAACGCTGGACTCAGGCGACCTTGAGGGTCTCTTCACCCTGGCTCCAGTTGCACGGGCACAGCTCGTCGGTCTGCAAGGCGTCGAGCACGCGCAGCACTTCCTGCGGGTTACGGCCGACCGAACCGTCGGTCACGTAGACGAAGCGGATGATGCCGTCCGGGTCGACCAGGAACGTCGCGCGCTGCGCCACGCCGTCGTCGGTCAGGATGCCCAGCGCATTGCTGAGGTCCTTCTTGATGTCGGCCAGCATCGGGAACTTCAGGTCGCGCAGGTCCTTGTGGTCCTTGCGCCAGGCCAGATGCACGAACTCGCTGTCGGTGCTGGCGGCCAGCACCTGGGTGTCACGGTCGGCGAACTGGCTGTTCACGTCGCTGAAACCCTTGATCTCGGTCGGGCAGACGAAGGTGAAGTCCTTCGGGTAGAAGAACACGCACAGCCACTTGCCCTTGTAGGTGCTGTTGTCGATGTTCTGGAACGCCTTGTCCAGGCTCTCGATCGAGACGGTGGCCGGGACGTTGAACTGGGGGAACTTGTCGCCAATGCTCAGCATGTAGTTAGCCTTTGGTGGTGGATTCGGGGGGATAAGAGACGCCTTGCAGCAGGTGCCTTGGCAAACAAGATAGCTGCCGCGCTTGCATTGTTCAAATTGATTGTTACCATCGCAATCATAGGTTGAGCCTATGGCCTGGATGAGGCATACGATGAACCTGCGCGATCTGCAGTATCTGGTGGCACTGGCCGAGCATCGGCACTTCGGCCACGCTGCGGATGCCTGCTTCGTCAGCCAGCCGACACTGTCTACCCAGATCAAGAAGCTGGAGGACGAGCTCGGCGTGCCGCTGGTCGAACGCACACCGCGCAAGGTGCTGCTCACCGAAGTCGGCCGCGACATCGCCATCCGCGCACGCGACGTGCTCAACGAGATCGAGCAGATCCGCGGCGTAGCCCGGCGCACGCTCGACCCGGAATCCGGCACGGTGCGGCTGGGCATTTTCCCGACCCTGGGCCCGTACCTGTTGCCGCACGTATTGCCGCTGGTACGCACGGCGTTTCCACGACTGGAGCTGTTGCTGGTCGAGGAGAAGACCGAGGCGGTATTGCGCATGCTGCGTGAAGGCAAGCTGGACGCCGGCATCCTCGCCCTACCGCTGCATGAGGACAGCCTGCACAGCGAGTTCCTGTTCGAGGAACCGTTCCTGCTGGCGGTATCGGGCGAGCACCCGCTGGCACACAAGCAGGGCCAGCTGAAGCTCGCCGACCTGTCCAACCAGAACCTGCTGCTGCTGGAAGACGGCCACTGCCTGCGCGATCAGGCGCTGGAGGTCTGCCACATGGTGGGCGCCGGCGAGCACAGCGGCTTCCGTGCCACCAGCCTGGAGACGTTGCGGCAGATGGTGGCGGCGAATGTCGGCATCACCCTGCTGCCGGTCACCGCGGTGAAGCCGCCGGTGGCGCCGTTGGAGAACCTGCACCTGATCGAGTTCAAGGGTCGCCCACCCAGCCGGCATGTGGCCATGGTCTGGCGCAAGAGTTCGGCCATGGATGCGTTCCTGAAGCACCTTGCAGAGATCTTCCGGCAATTGCCCGCCGACCTGCTCAACCCGCACACGGCCGCAACGCCGGTGGCCGCCGCGGCAGCCTCCGTGAAAACGCGCACGCCCGCACGCCGATAGTCCAGCCGAAGTCGAAGCTATCGTTCCATCGACTTCATGGCGTGACAGGCGCATACCACGGTTCAGTCGCCGACATCTGCCCAAGCTCGATCCGGCATCGGGTGATCCCGAGCCGGATCGAGCTTGCTCGACACAAGACCTTCAAGGTCTATGCAGCGAGATCACGCAAGGTCGAAGCGATCAAGGTTCATCACCTTGGCCCAGGCCGCCACGAAATCCCGCACAAACTTTTCCTGCGCGTCCGAGCTTGCATAGACTTCGGCCAATGCGCGGAGCTGGGCGTTGGAACCGAAGATGAGATCGACACGGCTGCCGCTCCACTTGACTGCGCCAGTCTTGCGATCGCGACCTTCGAACACGTCCCTGGCATCCGAGGCCGCCTTCCATTCCGTGCCCATGTCGAGCAGGTTCATGAAGAAGTCGTTGGTCAGCGCTTCCGACCGCTTCGTGAACACGCCTGCCGAGGTTTGTCCGACGTTGGTATTCAGGACACGCATGCCGCCCACGAGTACGGTCATTTCCGGCGCGGTCAGGGTCAGCAGTTGCGCCTTGTCGATCAGCAACGCCTCGGCCGATACGCCGTATTTGCCCTTGAGGAAATTGCGGAAGCCATCGGCGATCGGTTCGAGTGCAGCGAAGGAATCCACATCGGTTTGCTCCTGCGAGGCGTCCATGCGTCCCGGCGTGAAGAGCACCGTCACGGCGTGACCGGCGTTCTTCGCCGCCTGCTCGACGCCCGCACAACCGCCCAGCACGATCAGATCGGCAAGCGAGACCTTCTTGCCGCCGGACTGCGCGCCGTTGAACTCGCTCTGGATGCCGGTGAGGGTTTTCAGCACCTTCGCCAGTTGCTCGGGCTGGTTGGCCTTCCAGTCCTTCTGCGGGGCAAGACGGATGCGTGCACCGTTCGCACCGCCACGCTTGTCGGAGCCGCGGAAGGTGGACGCCGACGCCCACGCGGTCGACACCAGTTGCGCGACCGTCAGGCCCGACGCCAGCAGCTTGCTCTTGAGGGAGGCAATGTCCTTGTCATCGATCAACGCATGATTGACCGCGGGAATGGGATCTTGCCAGAGCAGCTCTTCGGTCGGAACTTCCGGGCCGAGATAGCGTGCCAGCGGACCCATGTCGCGGTGGGTCAGCTTGAACCACGCGCGGGCAAAGGCATCGGCGAACTGGTCCGGATGCTGGTGAAAACGCCTGGAAATCTTTTCGTAGGCCGGGTCGATCCGCAGCGAAAGATCCGTGGTCAACATGCTGGGCGCGCGACGCTTCGACGCATCGAAGGCATCCGGGATGGTACCGGCGCCGGCGCCTTGCTTCGGCGTCCACTGATGCGCACCGGCGGGGCTCTTGGTCAGCTCCCATTCGTAGCCGAACAGGTTGTCGAAGAAGTTGTTGCTCCACTTCGTCGGCGTGGTGGTCCAGGTAACTTCCAGGCCACTGCTGATCGCATCCGCGCCCTTGCCACTGCGGAAGCTGCTCTTCCAACCGAAGCCTTGCTGCTCGATGTCGGCAGCTTCGGGCTCAGCGCCCACATTGTCTGCAGGACCGGCGCCGTGAGTCTTGCCGAACGTATGGCCGCCCGCGATCAACGCCACGGTTTCTTCATCGTTCATGGCCATGCGCGCGAAGGTCTCGCGGATATCGTGCGCCGCGGCGATCGGGTCCGGGTTGCCATCCGGGCCTTCCGGGTTCACGTAGATCAGGCCCATCTGCACCGCACCGAGCGGATTCTCCAGGTTGCGTCCATGGTCGGTGCGACTCTTTTCGCTGCCGTGCAGGTCCGCCTCGGCCACAATCACCCCCTCGCCCGGCTTTTGCTTGCCGTAGCGCACGTCGCCACCCAGCCAGGTGGTTTCGGAGCCCCAATAGATCTCCTCCTCCGGCTCCCACACGTCTTCACGCCCGCCGGCGAAACCAAAGGTCTTGAACCCCATGGATTCCAGTGCGACGTTGCCGGTGAGGATGATCAGGTCGGCCCAGGAAATCTTCCGGCCGTACTTCTGCTTGACCGGCCAGATCAGCCGGCGCGCCTTGTCCAGGCTGACGTTGTCCGGCCAGCTGTTGAGCGGCGCAAAGCGCTGCTGGCCGGCACCGGCGCCGCCACGACCGTCACCAATGCGGTACGTACCGGCACTGTGCCAAGCCATGCGTATGAAGAAAGGCCCGTAGTGACCGAAGTCCGCCGGCCACCATTCCTGCGAATCGGTCATCACCGCGAGCAGATCCTTCTTCACGGCAGCTAGGTCCAGGCTCTTGAACTCTTTGGCGTAGTTGAAGCCATCGCCCATGGGATCGGACAGCGAGGAGTGCTGGTGCAGGATCTTCAGGTTCAGCTGCTTGGGCCACCAGTCGCGATTCGACGTACCACTGCCGGCAGCGTGATTGAACGGGCATTTCGTTTCGGTTGACATGTCTTCTCCACCGTTGGTTGGTTGCGATCCAGTTTGGAGCGTGAGTACCGATGAATGACTGGTTCTTGCGAATGGTTTCCCATGATGCGCTGGATTCTTGACGATCTGGCGTTACCGCAACGTCAGCAGACCGGAAGTGGCGCGGTCAGGATCTTGCGGCTGCCCGTGACGGACTCCTTGGGTTTGCGGCTGAGGCAGTGACTTGCACTGGCTTGTCCCACTTACGCCAGTCGAATATAGATACCGCGATGAGGTGTGTATATTCGATTATTCCAATCGGTTTCATAGCCAATGGCTATGGTCATCCACCCCTTCTCAACGGCCGCCATAGGGAGCCAGGCGACGCCGAGCGCTTTATTCATGGTGGTATGTTCATGGCCAGCCGCAGCCATGTCCTGTAACCGGCTGATCGAGCTGAACAGAGCACTGCCAGCCATCATCACCAGGCTGGTTCCGAACAACGTGGGGCCAATCGCAGATTTCGGATGAGCATGCGCAAACTATGGATCGGCGTCGCCCTGCTGCTGGTGCTGTGGGGCGGCACTTCGTGGTGGCAGCACCGTCCACTGCATCAACCACCGGGCGTGATTGCGCCGGATGAACCCGAGCAGGACAACATCGAGGATGGCGCGAAGCTGCA
>Ga0302314_10010320_pt1 | contig 16360 bp, 17 predicted proteins | sample III_Palsa_N2_3_FD_200533 | JGI IMG/M metagenome (GOLD analysis project Ga0302314, IMG submission 200533) | Peat permafrost microbial communities from Stordalen Mire near Abisko, Sweden - III_Palsa_N2_3 | ecosystem: Environmental > Terrestrial > Soil > Palsa > Peat permafrost | place: Sweden... | reverse complement strand
CGAGATGGATCTGGTAGGTTTCGGCCAATGAGCTTGCAACAATCGACCCTTGAGATGGCGCGGTTTCAATTCGCCGATCCGGACTGGCGTGGCGAGCCGCAGGGTCCGGGTGAGCCGGACCGGGCTCTTCGTCCGTTGGCCAGCCTTGCGGAGCACGAGCGCAGGCTCACCGACTGGATTCGCGGCGGATCCTGCTATGGCTGGCTGAACGACTATCAGGTGCGGCGCGCGACGTTCGAGCTTCAATCCATCCGCGCTCAGCGTGCGCAAACCGCATTGGGCGCCGACTGCCGACGCGCCATCCAGTCCAGGCTCGACCGGCTAGACGAAGTGCTCAGCCAGGCGCGTGCGGCCGCACGTCGCTAAATCATAAACGTGATCGATTCCTGGGTGTTAGAGCGGGATGCGGGCGGCAAACCGCTCCACACTTTTTCCTCATCCCGCTCGGGCGAACGGGCTTGGCAAAGGCCAACGACATAGGCTCAGTTCGCCGCTATTGTCCTGGTTGGGAATGGAGGCGACCCTTTTGCGGACTTTTGCGCTTGTCGGCGCCCTGATCGCCACCCTGGCCTTGACGGCTTGCGCCGACGGCGGCGGCGCTTTCGTCTCGTCCGCCGCCGGACACTTCACTCCTGGTGTCACCACGCGCGCCGACGCGCTCAAGACGCTTGGACCGCCAAGCTCGATCTATGAAGCGGCCAACGGCGAGAAGACCCTGTCCTGGGCGCGCGATGGCGGCCTCTTCAATTCCGGCGAGACGCGTCAGTACGCAATCGTGTTCGGTCCCGACGACAAGATGATCCGGGCGACGCCCGGGTCCTGAGCGCCGAAATCTAGGGCGTCGCCGCTGTGTGCCGCCGCGTCGCCCAGAAGGCCAGGACGGCGGCGATGAACGCCAGGCCCGCGGCGACGAAGAAAGGCGAGCCGGCCATGAAGGTCTTGCCGTCGGCGCCGGCGGAATGGACATAGACCTCGGCGAACAGGCCGGGGCCAACGATCCCGGCGATGGCCGCCAGGCTGGTCACCGCGCCGTTGAAGCGTCCCTGTTCGCTGGGACCGACCGAACGGCTGCCGATCGCCGACCAGGCGGGGTTGGCCACCGCGCCGAAGCACATCAGCGGCACCGCCCACCAAAAGCCCGCGCCGCTGGTCGCCCATCCGGCGGCGGCCAGGGCGGCGGTCTGCAACGCCATGCCGCCGACGGCCGTCACCCGCTCGCCGACCCGCTTCACCACAACCGTCACCAATCCCGCCTGGGCGACGATCACCCCGGCCGCCAGCACAAGCAGATAGATGCCGATATGCAGGCCGCTCCATCGGAACCGGTAGGTGGTGTAGACGGCGGCGAAGCTGAAAAGCCCGGTTGAAATCACGTACATCAGGAAGGAGGGGGTCAGTATGCCGATCAGCCTCGGCTGGGCGCGCAGCAGGCTGGCAATGGCCTCGAAGGGATTGAGCTGGGAGAGGCTCAGCCGCGCCCGCCTGTCCTTGGGCAGGGATTCCGGCAGGATGAAGAGCCCGTAGGCGGCGTTGGCCAGGCTGAGGCCCGCTGCGACCCAGAAGGGGGCGCGGACATCGACGAAATCGACCAGGAAACCGCCGATCGCCGGGCCGATCGCATAGCCGAGCGCGAAGGCGGCCTGCAGAAACCCGAAGCGGGACGCCCGTTCTTCCGGCGTCGAGACGTCGGCGATGTAGGCATAGGCCGCCGAGGTGCTTCCCGCCGCGGCGCCGGAGATCAGGCGCCCGACGAACAGCCAGGGGAAGTTCGGCGCCAGCGCCATGATCAGATAGTCGATCCCAAGACCGAAGTTCGACGCCAGGATGATCGGCCGGCGGCCGAACCGGTCGGAGAGCGCCCCCTGGATCGGCGAGGCGATGAATTGCATCCCGGCGAAGGCGATGGCCAGGAAGCCGATGATCTCCGCGCTGGAGGTCGCGACGCCGACGCCCAGGGTTTTGACCAGCTTGGGCAGGGCTGGAAAAATGACCCCGAGCGCGGCCGAGTCCAGCATCACGGTGATCAGGATGAAGAGGCCGGCCGTCGGGCGTCGGGACGGGCGCTCATCGGGGCCGGGCGCACTCAAGGGCGCCGCGTCCTCGTCGCGTCCGGACCCAGGCGTCTCTTGCGTGCCTCTCCCCACCATTTCCGCTTTAGACGGAAATTTCGGGCTAGGCCATCGGCGAGCCCTTACGCATCACCAAAGCGTGTGTGCCTTCAGGTGAAGCGCCGCCAGGCGGCCTGGCGCGAGACGCTGAGCGCCTTGCCGATATCGGCCCAGCTCACCTCGCGATCGCGCAGGGCGTCGACTTGACGCTGCACCTGCTCACCGACGCGCTCGAACGTGGTCTCGGCGCTGGCGAGCAGGGCGAGCAGCCGCTCGGTCGTCATCTGTTCGGGCTTGGTGAAATTAGGTTTGGCCTCGGGCGCGGCCTTCATGATCTCGTCTTCGGTCTCGGCGGCGATGATCTTGTCGCAGAGGCCGACGCAGTCGTTGCAGATGAAGACCGCCGGGCCAGCGATCAGCTTCTTCACCTCATGCTGCGACTTGCCGCAGAACGAGCAGTACATGGTGGGCTTGGGCGTCTCGGTCTCGGGTTTGGCGTCGCTCTCGGCCATGGCGGCCTCCTTCTGTCAACGTGAAGCTGACAGTCAATACCGCATTGACAAATTGCGTGTCAACTGTCGATTGACAGCGTCTTCCGATCGTCCCCTTGCCGGACGGCGGTGGCTTAGGGCTGATACTTCTTCGGAATGGCTGCGGCCTCGGCCGGAGTCAGCTGGGTCATTTTGGCGACGATGCACGGCATGGCGAAGCCGGGCGCCTGTCGCACCTTCAGATTCCAGTCGATCGCCGTGCAGATCGAGTCGGTGTGGTTGTCGGTGATCAGGCTCGAGGTCGGGTCGAGCAGGGCCGGGCAGGAGCCCGACAGGTCGAGCCGATAGATGCGGCGGCCGTTGTCCACATTGATATAGATCGTGTGGTCGTCGGGGGCCTTCCAGCCCCGCCACTGGGTGGTGAAGAAGCAGCTCTGGCCCTGGGCCAGGGCCGGCGCCACGATCCCGAGCATGGCCGCCGCGGCCAGCGCTCCGGCGATAATCTGTCTGCGCATTGAAGTGATCTCCCAGGCTGGCGCGCACACGCGTCGGTGATGTTCCCCCGCACAGCCTGTACCGCCGATGAACGCGTGTGAAAATCGTGGGGCGATCCGCTGGCGCCTGGGAATCCCCGCGCTTTGGGACCATCGGCTTGGCCGGGGCGGCGGCCCGGGCTATGCCACGCCATATCCACTGCCACGGGGATGTCTTTTGCGTTTCGCCGTCGTCATCTCCGCCGTCGCCGCTCTGATGACCATGGGGGCGACCACGATCGCGCCGGCCGGCCCAAATCTTTGGAACGGTGCGACGGCGGGCATGACCATCGATCAGGTGGCCGCCGCGGTTCCGCAGGCCAAGCCTGCAACGGGGCAGGTTTTGGAGGATGGATCGCAGTCCGGCCTTTCCGCTCCGGCCGAGCTTGCCGGCGCGCCGGCAGATGCGGTTTTTTTCTTTCGCCTCAAAAGCCTCTCGGCTGTGCTCATCGAGAAACATGCCATGCCGTCTGGCCACGGCCCGGCAAACCTGGCGGAAGCCAGACGGATCGTCGCCCTGGCGACCGGCCAATACGGCGCGCCGAAAAGCTGCGTCGATCGCCCGGAACTCACCAGCCTGGACTGTGTCTGGTTGTCGGGAGCGATCAAGGTCGCCGTCAGCTATCACGACATCGGTGGCGGCAGCCCGTCTCTGAGCGTGCTCTACCGAGCGCCTGCTGCGGCGGAGAGGTCGCCCGGCGCGACCATGGGTCGGGGAAAGGCGCGCCGGGCTGGTCTCGGGGCGGCCGGGCAGTGAGCCACCGCGTTGCAATCTAGTCCTCGGCCGCGACAGTAAGGCGACAGGTTGGGTTTTTAGTCCCAGGTCCGCCGGCCGCTCCGGCGGCGCCCCATTGGCGGTTGCGCCGATATAGGGCAAGTCGTGGTTGAGGGCTGGCGATCGGGAGGGGCGGATTCGGTGGCGGGCGGTGTGACGCAGGGCGCCGAATCCAGCGCGGACGCTTTCGCGCGGGCGCACGACGCCTTGCTGCGCCAGCACGATCTTCAATTCGATTTCACGGCCTACCAGGCGCCGAAACCACCGGACTGGCTGAAGCCGCTGCTGGATCTGCTCGCCTCGATAGCGCCGGTCTTCCCGTACATTTTCTGGGGCGGTCTTATCCTGGGCGGCCTCACCATCCTCTTTTTCATCCTGCGCGAGTTCGCCGGCCTGCGCCTGCCGCGCTTCAAGCGCCGCGCCAAGCCAACGCCTCCCGAGGCCGACTGGCGACCGACCGAGGCCCGCGCCCGCACGCTGCTGGAAGAGGCCGACCGGCTGGCCGCCGATGGCCGCTTCGACGAGGCGGCGCATCTCATCCTTTTTCGCAGCATCGAGGATATTGACGGCCGCTGGCCCAATCTGGTGCGGCCGGCCCTGACCAGCCGCGACATCGCCGCCCATCGCGGCCTGCCCGAGCGCGCGCGCGCGACCTTCGGTGAAATCGCCAGGGTGGTGGAGCGCAGCTTTTTCGGGGGCGCGGAATTGGGCGCGGCCGACTTCGCCTTTTGCCGCGAGGTCTATGCGGCCTTCGCCCTGTCCGGGGCGCCGGCATGACCGCCGCGGCTGTCGCAGCGCCCAGAGAGGCCGGCGTCTTTCGGCCGGTCGTTGTGCTTTTTCTCGTCCTCGCCGGCGTCTTTTCCTTTTCGGCCTATTTCGTCCTGTCGGCCTATGCGCCGGACCTGAAAGGCGGCGATGACGGCGGCGCGCACGCGCTTTCCCGCTCGGCGATCGGCTTTGCGGGCATCGTCAGGCTGCTGCAGTCCGAGGCCGTGCCGGTCGCGATCAGCCGGGACGGGCCGGCCAAGCGCGATCCCAATTGGGGCCTGCTCGTTCTCACGCCGGAAGACTCGACCAAACCGTCCGATCTCTTCGACTTCACCACCGCGCCCGGCCCGACGCTGGTGGTGTTGCCAAAGTGGGACACCGAACCTGATGCGCTGAATTCCGGGTGGGTGCGAAAAGCCGGTCTGATCAATCCGGCGGCTTTGCAGGCCTTGCTTGCCGGACGCGTCACCACGACCATCGCGCGGCGCGCCGGCGTCGCGGCCGCCCAGTTGACCATGGCGGAGGATCCGTCGCGCTCGACCGTGCCGACGGGGCCGATCGATCGGCTGCAGACCTTGAGCGCGGAAGGCATGACCACGGTCGCGGCCGACCAGACGGGCGCCGCAGTCCTGGTCCGCACCAGCGATTCCCGTCTCTACATTCTGTCGGACCCGGACCTGCTCAATACCCAGGGCCTGCGCGACCTGGCGACGGCAAGCGCCGGACAGGGGCTGCTGTTGGCGATCCGCAAGGGCGACGGGCCGGTGGTGTTCGACGTCAGCCTCGATGGCCTCAAACACTCGCCCAGTCTGCTGAAGATCGCCTTCGAGCCGCCCTTTCTTGGCGCGACGCTTTGCCTGATCGGCGCCGCCTTCCTGATGGCGCTCCATGCCGCCAGCCGTTTCGGCGCGCCGGAGCGGACCACCCGTGCGCTGGCGCTCGGCAAGTCGGCCCTGGCGGAGAACTCGGCGGGGCTGATCCGCATGGCCAAGCGGGAGCCGCACATGGCCGGCGGTTACCTCGAATTGAACCGCAACGCCGTGGCCAAGGCGCTCGGCGCGACGCGGCTCAGCGGCGCGGAGCTCGACGCCTATCTGGATCGGCTGGGCGAACGGACAGGCGCCGGTCGCCTCTCGGCGCTGGCGGAACAGGTGTCGGCGGTCAGGGATCGCGACGGCCTCACCCGCCTCGCCCAACGCCTCTATCAATGGAGACTGGAGATGACACGTGAACGTCGCTGAGGTGAGGGGGTTGGCGGCGAATATCCGCGCCGAAATGGCCAAGGCCGTCGTCGGTCAGACCGAGACCATCGACCTGATGCTGACCGCGCTCTTCTCCGGCGGACACATCCTGCTCGAAGGCCCGCCCGGCACGGCCAAGACCTTCCTGGCCCAGTGCTTCGCACGCACGGTCAATCTCGACTTCGGCCGCATCCAGTTCACGCCCGACCTGATGCCGGGCGACATCCTTGGGGCCAACCTGTTCAACTTCCAGGCCAGCGCCTTCACCCTGGTCAAAGGTCCGATCTTTTGCGAGTTGCTGCTCGCCGACGAGATCAACCGCACCCCGCCGAAGACCCAGGCCGCGCTGCTGGAAGCCATGCAGGAGCGCACGGTGACCCTGGATGGCGAGAGCCATCCGCTCAGCGACCGCTTCACGGTGGTGGCGACACAGAATCCGATCGAGCAGCAAGGCACCTATCCGCTGCCGGAGGCGCAGCTCGACCGGTTCCTGTTCAAGCAGCTGGTCGGCTATCCGAGCGCCGAGGAAGAGCGGCGCATCGTGGCCAGCCACGGCGCGCGCGCGGGCCAGCCGAGCCTGGCGGACTTCGGCGTCCAGCCGGCCGCCGACGCCGGGCGGATCGCCGAGGCGATCTCGGCCGTATCCCAGGTGCGCCTCACCGACGAGGTCACCGGCTATGTGGTGGCCCTGGTTCGCGCCACGCGGGAGACCGGCGATTTCTCGTACGGCGCCTCGCCCCGTTCGGCGGCCATGCTCGCCATCGCCGCGCGCGCAAGGGCGACGCTTGAGGGCCGCGACTATGTCATCCCCGACGACGTAAAGGCTCTGGCCCTGCCGGCGCTTCGCCACCGCGTCATTCTTTCGCCAGCCGCCGAGATCGACGGCCGCAAGGTGGATGAGGCGATCAGCGCCATGATCGAGCGGATCGAGGCGCCGCGATGAGCCCAGGGACGCATCCGGCGTGATCTACCCTACGGTCCGCGCCATCGGACTGGCCGCGTTCGGGATGCCGCTCGCGCTGCTGTTCGGCGTCTTCGCGCCGCGGCTCTGGATTCTGGGCCCGGTCTGGCTTGCGCTGGTCTTCGCCCTGGTCCTGATCGACGCCGTGCTGGGCGCGGATCGTCGACGGACCGAGCTCAGCCTGACCGCACCGGCCGCGCTAACCGCGGGCGTCGAAGGCGAGGCGCTGGTGCAGGCTGCGTTCGCCGCCGCTCCGTCCCGCCTGCAGCTTTCGCTGGAAGCGAACGGACGCATCGAGGTGCTGCCGCTTCGCCAGACCGTCGAGGTCTCCGAGCGACTTGGCCGCGCGCGGTTTCTGTTGCGGCCCAACCGTCGCGGCCCGGGAAGGTTGGAACGGATATGGGCGCGTTGGCAGGGGCCGTTTGGCCTGGTCTGGAAGCAGAAGACCGACGAGACCGCGCGAGAAACGCCGATCACCCTCAACATCCAGGCGGTGAAGGACGAGGCGCTGCGGCTGTTCTCGCGCAACGCCTTCTATGGCGCGCGGATCCAGTTCGACATGGGTGCGGGCTCGGAATTCCACGCTCTCAACGAGTTCCACACCGGCATGGACCGGCGGACCATCGACTGGAAGCAGTCGGCCAGGCATGGGACCCTGCTGGCCAAAGAGTTCCGCGCCGAGCGAAATCACCCGGTGATCCTGGCGCTCGATACCGGCCGGCTGATGTGCGAGCCGCTCGCCGGCCTGCCGCGTATCGACCACGCCCTGAACGCGGCGCTGCTGCTGGCCTATGTCAGCCTGAAGGCCGGCGACAGGGCGGGTCTGTTCGGGTTTGACGCACGGCCGAACGTTTCCTCCGGCGCCCTGTCGGGTCCCAATGCGTTCGCCCACATCCAGCGCCTGGCCGCCTCCATCGACTATTCCACCGAGGAGACAAACTTCACGCTGGGCCTCACCCAGCTGAGCGGCCAGCTCAGCCGTCGAACCTTGGTGGTGGTGTTTACCGATTTCGCCGACACGACCAGCGCCGAGCTGATGCTGGAAAATGTCGCGCGGCTGCTTAGCCAGCACTTGGTGATCTTCGTGGTCATGCGCGACGACGAGCTCGAGGATCTTCAGCGGCAGGCGCCGACCAACGCCGACGACGTCTCCCGCGCCGTGGTGGCCGCGGCCCTGTTGCGTGAACGCGAACTGGTGGTGACGCGGCTGCGCCGGCTGGGGGTGCAGATCGTCGAGGCCCCGGCCGGCCAGATCGGGCCGGCCCTGCTCAGCCGCTACCTCGATCTCAAGCGCCGCGATCTGTTGTAGAGGGCAGGGGACATGGCCGAACTTCGCCTGAAGAGCTTTCGTTTCCGCGCCGAGCGCGAAGCGGACTGGCTGCGGCTCGACGCGCTTTTAAGCAAGGCGGAAGCCCGGTCGGCGGCCGCCCTCTCCGACGATGAGCTGCTGGCCGTTCCGGTTCTCTACCGTTCGAGCCTGTCTTCGCTGTCGGTGGCGCGCGCGACCTCCCTGGACCGGGCGCTGATCGACTATCTGGAGAGCCTCTGCACGCGGGCCTATTTCTTCGTCTACGGCACCCGCTCGAGCGCGCTGGAGCGGATCGGCGGTTTCTTCGCGCGCGACTGGCCGGCCGCCGCCAAGGCCGCCTGGCGCGAGACCCTGGTCTGCGCGATCCTGACGGTGCTAGGCGCCGTCGCCGCCTATGTGTTGGTCATGCACGATCCGGAGTGGTTCTACGCCTTCGTGCCCCAGGGCCTGGTCGAGGGACGCGGGCCGGACGCCTCGACGGCGGCCCTGCGCGCGACCCTGTTCGACAGCCAGCACAACCAGCTGCTGTCTGTGATGGCCACCTTCCTTTTTACCCACAATGCCGGGGTAGCGCTGCTGGCCTTTGCCCTCGGCTTTGCCTTCTGCCTGCCGTCGGCCCTGCTGATGGTGGACAACGGCTGCGTACTCGGCGCTTTTCTGGCGGTTTTTGTCCATCACGGGTTGGGCGTGGAGGTCGGCGGATGGCTGATGATCCACGGCGTCACCGAGCTCTTCGCCACCATGCTCGCCGGCGCGGCCGGCTTCAGGATCGGCACGGCCCTGGCCTTTCCGGGCGAGCTGACCCGCATGGAGTCGGTCAGCCAGGCCGGCCGCAGCGCGGCGGTGCTGATGGGCGGGGTGATGGTCATGCTGTTTTGCGCCGGCATTCTCGAAGGCGTCGGCCGCCAGCTGATCCAGGTGACCTGGGTCCGCTACGCCATCGCGGTGAGCTCCGGCGTCATCTGGATCACCTATCTCTACGCTCCACGCGCGACGAAGGTCGCCGTCTCACATGGCTAAGGCGCCCGAGGCCTGGGCGCCGGTGATCGGTCCGCCGGCCGAGAGCCGGTTCGAACGCGAACTGGTCACCCCGGAGGGCGTCGATCTGCGCCTGCGTCTGGCCGAGGCCAGCGAGAGGGCCGCGGCCTTCCTGCTGGACGCGGCGATCATGGTCGGAATCCTGGTCGTGCTGACGGCCGTGGCGATCGGGGCGATGATCGGGGCCGGCGGCAAGGGCGGGACGCCTCAGATCATCATGGTGATCTGGCTTCTTGGCTTCTTTTTGCTGCGCAACGCCTATTTCATCCTCTTCGAACTCACGCCGAAAGCCGCGACGCCTGGGAAGCGGGCCCTGGGCCTCCGCGTCGCGGCGCGCAATGGCGGGCGACTGACGGCGGACGCGATCTTTGCCCGCAACGCCATGCGCGAACTCGAGGTTTTCCTGCCGCTGAGCTTTTTGGTCAGCCACACCAACCAGGTCGACGCCTGGCTCGACCTTTTGGGCATCGTCTGGTGCTCGATCTTCATCTTCTTTCCGCTGTTCAATCGCGATCGGTTGCGGGTCGGCGATCTGGTGGCGGGCACCTGGGTGGTGAAGGCGCCGCGCCGCGCGCTGATGGCCGACGTGGCCGAGACGGCTTTCGCCAGCAAGGCGGCCTTCGCGGCCCAGGGCGACTTCGCCTTCAGTCAGGCCCAGCTCGACGCCTATGGGACCAAGGAATTGCAGGTGCTGGAAGATGTGCTGCGCCGAACCGAGGTCAGGACGGTCACCGCCGTCGCCGACCGCATCCGCGGCAAGATCGGCTGGACGCGAGGGCCGATCGAGTCCGACTACGCCTTTCTCGACGCCTATTATCTGGCCCTGCGGGCGCGGCTGGAATCGCGCCTGCTGTTCGGCCGGCGCCGCCGCGACAAGTACGACACGGCGCCGTAGTTCAGTCGAACACAGCGGCCAGGGCTTCCGGGCCGATTCCTTCGCGCGTGGAGCGAAGTTCGAAATAGATCGAGGCGACGCCGGCCGAGCTGATCAGCTTGGTGATGACGCTCACCAGCGGCTGGGCGATGAGCTGCAGAGTCGGCTGCATCGCCGCGGTCGAAACGCTGGCGGCCGCCGCGCCGACGACCACCGAAACCATCGAACTGATGATCCCGGCGGCGATGATGTAGATGACCAGAAGGCCGAGAATCGGCCAACGATGGCCGCGGGTCAGCTCGGCGCTGCGGCTCATCGCGCCGAAGACGCCGGTCCGCTCGACCACAAGGGCCGGGACCGCGACGATCCAGGCGACAGCCATCATCACGCCCGGCACGATGAAGAGGATGAAGCCGAACACTTCGGCCACGCCGACCACGATGGCCAGGAGGAAGATCCAGAACCAGCTGCGCAGGCCGGTGGACAGGCAATCGGCAAATACCGCCCGCCGTCCGTTCAGGTCGGCGATGGTTCCGTAGACGACGGCGGCCTGCAGGATGAAGCTGGCGATAGCCCCGACCAGGGCGGCAAGACCGCCGCCCGCAGCGCCCGTTGTGAAAAGCTGCGACAGGTTGGCGTTCGCCGCTGCACCCGCCGCGCCGATCCCGGCAAGATAGAGCAAAAGCCCGGTCAAGACGGCGGGAACGCCGGCCAGCAGCAGCGTCAGAAGAAGAAAGACCGGAAAGTTACGAGTGATCGAGCTGAACGTCCGCTCCACGACGCGTCCAACGTCGAACCGCAACACCGGCACGGCTGCGCTCGCCATCTAGCCCTCCCATGGCCCCAGTCCGTCAATCAACCACGGCTGGCGCAGCGCTGTCCATCGATCGGGCGAGGCGGCTAGTGAGGCAGCGTGGCGGCCGCGGCCTCCAGGGCGAGCCGGGCCAGGGCTTGCGCGCGGGCGATGATCTCGTCCTGGGGAAGTTCACGCAGGCCTCGCGGGCGAGGCAGGCTGACCTGCACCGTGGCGCCTTCGGCGGTCAGCACCGAGACGCCGACGATGGTCGGGCTGACGGTGATGGATGGCGGCAAGATCATGGGCTCCGGCATGGTTTCGATCCGTCCCTATGGGGTTTATGCCTAACCCCCCGATGGATGAGGCTGCGCGCCTCATGGGCGCAAGTCGACGCAAGCTTTCGTGACATCGCGCTGCACACCGGCTGGTCCTATTCGGTGTTTCGAGGCAAGGTCCGCAGCGACATGGGTTATCATTGAACGGGTTGCCGACATGACCAGGATCAACAGCGCCGACCGTGCGCTTCGCGAACGGGCCGAGGCGGTCATTCCAGGCGGCATGTACGGCCACCAGACGACCGCGCTGCTGCCGGAGGACTATCCGCAGTTCTTCTCGAGGGGCGAGGGCGCGCGGCTCTGGGACGCCGACGGCCGCGAACTGCTCGACTTCATGTGCGCCTATGGCCCCAACCTGTTCGGCTATGGCCATCAGGGGATCAACGCCGCCTATGTCCGGCAGATGGAGATCGGCGACACCCTGACCGGGCCGACGGCGCTGATGGTCGAACTCGCCGAGGCCTTTACCGGCATGGTCAGTCACGCCGACTGGGCGATGTTCTGCAAGAATGGTACGGACGCCACCTCCATGGCCCTGGTCACCGCCCGCGCCCATACGCGCAAGAAGACCATCGTCATGGCCAAGGGCGCCTATCATGGCGCCGCGCCCTGGTGCACGCCCCGCCGCGTCGGCATCACGCCGGAGGATCGGGCGAACCAGATCTTCTGCGACTATAACGATGTCGCCAGCCTCGAAGCCGCCGTGGCCGAGGCGGGCGACGATCTGGCCGCCATCTTCGCCGCGCCGCTCAGGCACGACGCCTTCATCGACCAGGTTCTCCCCGACCCAGTCTACGCGAACCGGGCCAGGGCCCTGGCTGATGAGACCGGCGCGCTTTTGGTGGTCGACGACGTCCGCGCGGGCCTGCGTATTGCCCGCGACTGCAGCTGGTCGGCGGTGGGGGTCGAGCCGGACCTCTCGACCTGGGGCAAGTGCTTCGCCAACGGCCACGCCATCTCGGCGCTGCTCGGGAGCAACAAGGCGCGCAATGCCGCCGCCCACATCTATGTCACCGGCTCCTTCTGGTATCAGGCGGCGCCGATGGCCGCGGCGCTGGCGACACTGAAGCTGGTGCGCGAAAGCGACTATCTGGAGCGGATCGACGTCCTCGGCCTTCGCCTGCGCGACGGCCTCGCCGACCGGGCCCAGGCCGCTGGCTTCGGCCTGCGCCAGACCGGCCCGGTGACCATGCCGCTCTTCCTGTTCGACGACGATCCGGACCTGCGCAAAGGCTTCTGCTGGTCCAGCGCCATGCTGGAGCGCGGCGTCTACGTGCACCCCTGGCACAATATGTTCCTCTGCGCGGCGATGACCGAGGCGGACATCGACCAGGCCCTCGACGCCGCCGAGGGCGCCTTCGGGGTGCTCAAGGGCGCCGCGCCGACCCTGGCGCCGGTCGAGAAGCTCGCCTTCCTGATGGCCTGAGGCGGCGGTTGCCAAGTCCCGTACGAGCGCCGCGTCCTCAAAAGCCCTCCCCCTCGATGGGGGAGGGTTGGGTGGGGGTGTGGCCGCCGAGCCTGGGGGATGAACGCTGTTTGGCGCCGAGCCCAACGGTGCAAGACTTTCGTCCTCAGCGCGAACAACCCCAACCCAACCCTTCCCCCATCGAGGGGGAAGGGCTCGATCTGGACCCCCGCCCATGAGTTTCTCCGACTATTCCGAGCACGATGGCCTTGGCCTGGCCGAGCTGGTCCGCAAACGTGAGGTCAGCGCCGCTGAGCTGGTCGAGGCGGCGATCGAGCGTATCGAGCGCCACAATCCGGCGATCAATGCGGTGGTGCACAAGGCCTATGACGAGGCCCGCGCCGCCGCCGAGGGTCCGCTGCCGGAAGGCCCTTTCACCGGTGTTCCCTTCCTGGTCAAGGACCTGCTGATCGCCGTCGCCGGCTGGCCGCGCACCTCAGGCAGCCGGTTCGCCAAGGGTGTTGTCGATACCGAGGATTCCGGCTTGATGCGCCGCTACCGGCAAAGCGGCGTCATCCCGCTCGGCAAGACCAATCTGCCGGAGTTCGGCATCACCGGCACGACCGAGCCGGCCCTGTTCGGCGCCTGCCGCAATCCGTGGGATCTGGACCGCTCCACCGGCGGCTCGTCTGGTGGTTCGGCGGCGGTGGTGGCCTCCGGCATCGTGCCGATGGCGCACGGCGGCGACGGCCGCGGCTCCATCCGCATTCCCGCCTCCTGCTGCGGCCTGGTCGGCCTGAAGGTGACGCGCGACCGCAATCCGCACCTGCCCGACGGCTACGACTTCGCCCAGGGCTACGTGGTCGAGCACGTCCTGACCCGCACGGTGCGCGACAGCGCCGCCATGCTCGATGTCACCGGCGTGCCCGAACCCGCCGCGCCCTATGCGCCGCCGGCCAAGGAACGGCCCTATATGGAGGAGATCGGCCGCTCGCCCGGCCGGCTTCGCATCGCCTGGTCCTCCGAGACCGCCAATGGCCGGCCGATCCATCCGGAAGTCCAGGCGGCCCTCGAAGAGACCGCAGCCATGCTCGAGGCGCTCGGCCATGAGGTGGTTCCGCGCGGGCTCGGCATCGACCAGCGCGGTCTCTACGCCATCCAGAACGCCTATTCCGGAGCCAATTTCGCCGCCGGCATGAAGCGGCTGATCGAACAGGTCGGCCACGAGCCGGAGCCGGACGAGTTGGAGCCGCTGACCTGGGCTTCGCTCAAGTCCGGCCGCCGCGCCACCGGCGAGCAGGTGATGTGGGAGCAGCAGGAGCTGCGCATGCTGGCGCGCGGCGTGCTGGCCCTGTTCGAGGAATTCGACGTCTATCTGACGCCGGTCATGGGCACGCCGCCGCCGCCGATCGGCTATATCGATCCGGTGACGGTGCCGCCGCGCGACTTCGGCCGCAAGAACGGGGAGCTCTTCCCTTTCCCGGCGCCCTTCAATATGACCGGCCAGCCGTCGATCTCGCTGCCGCTGGCCTGGTCCAGCGACGGCCTGCCGATCGGCATGATGTTCTCAGGCCGCTACGCGGACGAGGCGACGTTGTTCCGCCTGGCGGCGCAGCTGGAAAAAGAACGCCCCTGGAAGGACCGCCATCCCCCGCTCTGGAACTGACTCACCCTTCCCCCTCGATGGGGGAAGGGCAGGGATGGGGGTGTTGGCAATGCGGTGACGGGTTCGCGCTATCGGGCGCCGAACTCACTCGTGCTTATCCAGACACTCAGCGGCCACACCCCCACCCAACCCTCCCCCATCCGCCAACGGGAGGGTTTTGCATTTGCAGCCGATTGGCCGTCAGAGCGGGCCGGACTCTTCCAGCAGCTGGTAGAGATACTGCTTCCAGGCCACCGCCCAGGTATGGGTGCCGTGGCCGTGGGTGTCGGGGCCTATCGGCAGCAATACAAAGCGGCCCTTTGGCAGGCGCGGGGCCTCGCGATCGGCGATGCCGAGCTCCGGCGGGTTGATGAAGTCGTCGGTGGAATTGACCCACATCACCGGCGCCTCGATCGCCTCGAGCTTTTCGGAGGGGTCATAGTCGCGCGAGGAATCGACCTGGTAGATCAGGTCGTTGGCGTCCAGCACATCCTTCGGGTCGGAGCCGGGTCCGCCGAGATCCAGGTCCATGTAGTGCTGCAGATATTTGTCCACCGCGGCATTGTCGGTGAGGGTTTTCTGGAGCTGCTGAGGGGCGCTGCCGGCGATGATCTGGATGTCTTCGGCGCCGCGCAGGCCTTCTACGGGCTCAGCTGTATAGTCGCCGCCCTTCCAGGCCGGATCGTGCTCGATGACGTCGATGACCATTCGCCGCCACAACCGGTTGCGCCCGATGATCGGCACGGGCGCGCAGGCCAGCGGCATCATGGCGTCCATCCCTTGCGGGTACATCTCGCCCCACATGAAGCTGTGCATGCAGCCCATGGAGGTGCCCATGATCAGCCGCAGCCGGGTGACGCCCAGGTGCTCGGCGACGAGGCGGTGCTCGGCATCGACCATGTCGGTATAGTCGTAGCGTGGGAAACGCATGCGCATCCCGTCGCTGGGCTTGGACGATTTTCCGTGGCCGATATCGTCCGGCAGGATGATGAAATAGCGGCTGTCATCCAGGAGCTGGCCGGGTCCGAACAGTTCGCCGGCGAATTGCGGTCGCAGGAACTGATGTCCCGAGCCGCCGGTCCCGTGCAGCACCAGCACCGCGTTGATGATCCGGCCCGACGCGTCGCGCGCCGGCGTCCCGAGCGTGGTGTAGTGGATGCGCAGCTCGGGCAGGGTCTCGCCCGACTGGAAGTGGAAGTCGTGGATGACGAAGTCGTTCTCGGCCGGCGTCCCATAGGCGGGCGGAGGAGTTGGCGCGGCGGCCTGAGCGTTTGCGGCCGGGCCGAAGCCCAACCCGAGCGCGAGCGTCAGCCCGCCAACCGACAGGACTTGCTTCAGTTGCATTGCACAGCTCCCAACCTCGATGCGGGAGCCTAGCTTTCGTCTACTGCCGAGTCATCTCCGCTCGCACCTGGGCCTTGACCTCGCCGCGAGGCATCGATTCCGGGGTCTCGAACACCACCTTGTGGATCACGCCAGGATAGGCGAACGGGGCCTGGTAGTCGTGTGTCACCGGCGAGAGGCTGCGGCCGAGGTCCATGCCGGTCGAGGACAGGATAAAGAGCAGCCTGGGCGCCTGCGCTGTCGCCACGACCTCGCCATCGACGGCGACGCTGAGATCGCCGCCGCCATCGGGCCGGCGTTCCACCTTCAGCCCGATCTCGTGCGGACCTGGGGTCAGCGGCGTTCTGGCTTCCGCGCGGGTGTGATTGTGGAAGTCGTTGTAGTCGATGACCAGCCGACCATCCTTCACGTAGAGCGCAAAGCCGCTGTTCAGACTGCCGCGCGCGACGAGGGCGCCGTCCGATGGCCCGTCCGGATGCTCCAGCGAAAGGGTCGTGGTCCAGCCACGCGCCGCTGACGGGCAGGCGTCGGCGACCAGGTGCGACAACGGCGGATAGTAGACAAACCGGTTGCGCGAGGCGGGCAGGCCCGGTCGCATCGAGGCGCGGAAGAGGGCGGTCGCGGGCCGGTCGTCCAGCGGCAGGACGCCGTGGATGTCGGCCTCCGCCCACCATAGGTCGATCATGGCCTTCAGCCGCTCGGGCTCGCGCTCGGCCAGGTTCTCATATTCCGAGAAG